>Ga0209712_10001771_pt1 | contig 18181 bp, 11 predicted proteins | sample ArcOceMetagenome_FD_187443 | JGI IMG/M metagenome (GOLD analysis project Ga0209712, IMG submission 187443) | Marine eukaryotic phytoplankton communities from Arctic Ocean - Arctic Ocean - Greenland ARC118M Metagenome (SPAdes) (version 2) | ecosystem: Environmental > Aquatic > Marine > Oceanic...
TTAGCGATGGAAGTGGTGGATCACTAACCTTAACCAGCGGCCCAACCTTTACATCAGCAAGTGCAGGATCAAGCCAGGGAACACTGACCCTTGGAGAAACAGCAACCTATACGGCATCGTATGTAGTTAGTAGTTCAGCTGCATATACTGGATTTATCTCCAACACAGTATTAGCAACAGCTTCTTCTGCTGGGAATACGGATGATGTAACCGACACCTCAGATGACGGAGACGATACAGATAGTAATACCACTAATGATCCAACAGTAGTTAATATAACAGCCTCTCCGGGAATAGAGGCGACCAAGACAGCAACGGTTACAGATAATGGTGATGGAGTTTTAGGCAAAGGAGATATAGTTAGATATGATATTAAATTGACTAATACCGGTAATATCAATCTACAAAATATTAGTATTTTCGATCAATTTTTATCTAATGCTGGAAGCTCACTAAACTTAATTTCAGGCCCATCATTTTCCGGATCGTCTTTTGGATCAGTGGCAGGAAATCTTAAGCCGAATGAAATATCTAATTATATAGCATATTATATAATTAAACAAGATGTAGTCGATGCCGGTGGATTCACGAATCAGGTGATTGCCTCAGCAACTTCAAATGACGGGAATGTAAGTGATATAAGTGATGATGGCGATGATACAGATGGAAATTCAGTTAATGATCCAACACTAATCTCAATCACAGCTAATCCCTCAATTGAGGCAACTAAAATTAGTCAGGTAACAGATAACGGTGATGGATTAACAGGTGTTGGTGATGTAATTAATTATATTATTACTATTAAGAACACAGGAAATGTTAGCTTAAGTAATGTAACAATAACAGATATATTAAATGATGGTAACGGTAATTCCCTTACTTTATCAAATGGGCCAACATTCGGGGGATCTTCACAGAATTCTATAAATGGTAGATTAATTCCAGGAGAGACAGCAACATATAATGCTTACCTAATAGTTAATCAAAATCAAGTTAACACGGGGTTAGTTTCAAATACAGTAAACGTAGTTGCAAGTAGTCCTGGACAAACTAATAATATAAGTGACCAGTCTGATAATGGAAATGATACTGATGGTAATGTCCTAGATGATGCTACAATTAACCAATTTGATATAAATTCTTCTCTAGAAATCACTAAAATAGCTAGCATAGTAGATGCAAACAGCAATGCTCAAAATGATCTTGGAGACTCTATAGTTTATACAATTACTGTTGAGAATACTGGGAATGTTGCTTTATCAAATCTTGTTTTAATAGACGTATTAAAGGATGGTAATAACAATACACTTAATTATACACAATCAATTAGTTTTAACTCATCCAGTTTGGGATCATCTTCAGGATATTTAAAAGTTAATGAAATTGCATCATATACTGCAACCTATACAATTGATCAGAGTAATGTAGATTCAGGTAGAATTATAAATTCAGTATCAGCTGTTGCTTCAGACCCATTAAATTCAAGTTCTGTTTCCGATTTAAGTGACGACGGAATTGATAGTGATGGAAATATAACCAACGATATAACCGAAACCTTAATATATCAAAACTCAATAATTGAAGTTGTTAAGACTGCATCAGTTGTTGATATAAATTCAAACAGTATTAATGATAGTGGTGATGTAATTGTTTATAATATTACAATAGAAAACACGGGTAATGTTAGTTTATCAAATCTCACTTTAGTAGATAATTTAACCGATGGAGATGGAAATGCATTAGCCCTTTCAGAGGGACCAGTCTTTACTTCTTCAAGTGCTAGTTCTGTACAAGGAAGTCTTCAAGTAGGAGAAATCGCAACATACACCGCCTCTTATACTATATCCCAACTTGCCGCTAATTCAGAATCTATAAATAACTCAGTTCAAGCAATAGCAGGTAGTCCAGGAAATTCAAATAATGTATTTGACATTAGTGACGACGGTGATGATTCAGATGGAAACACAACTAATGATTCAACAGTAGTTTTAACAACTTCAGGTGGATCAATAGAAGTAACTAAAACAGCAGTAGTTTCCGACAATGGTGATGGGACTAACGGAGCTGGAGATACAATTAATTATACTATAACCATAGAAAACATAGGAGGTCAATCCATTACTGGAATTACTCTTGTTGATAATTTAACAGATAATAATGGAAACACATTAACCTTAGATTTAGCGCCAAATTTCTTGAGTTCATCACAGGGATCTGTTCAGGGGACTCTTCTTGCAGGGGAGATTACAACCTATTCTGCAAGCTATATCATTACTGGAGCTTCCGCTGACAGTGGATTAATTCAAAATAGTGTAGTGGTAACAGGAAGTAGCCCAGGGAATACCAACGATATAAACGATACTTCGGATGATGGAAATGACACCGATGGAAATATAACAGATGATCCAACGGTAGTTTATACTTCATTAGCACCAGATATAGAAGTTACTAAAACAGCAACGGTTGCTGATAATGGGGACGGAGTCAATGGAGCTGGTGATACTATTAATTATTTAATTTCTGTTGTTAACACAGGAAACGTAACTATCACTTCTCTAAACTTAGTTGACACAATAACTGATGGAAATGGAACCTCGTTAACTCTAACTTCTGGTCCAAGCTTTGTTTCAAATTCTAATAGTTCAAGTCAAGGATCAATTATTTCTAACGAAACAGCTATTTATTCAGCCAGTTACATGATTTCTAGTGCAGCTGCTTTAACCTCTCAGATTCAAAATACAGTAACTGTAACAGGAAGTAGCCCTGGTGATTTAAATGATGTTTCTGATGTTTCTGATAATGGAAATGATAGCGATGGTAATACAACTAATGATCCAACACTAGTTCTAATCGCTGCCTTAAAATCAATAGAAGTTACCAAAACAGCTACTCTTGCAGATAATGGGGACGGAGTTAATGGAGTCGGAGATACAATTAATTATATCATAACAATAAAAAATACAGGTAACATTACTATCAATACATTAAGTTTAGTTGATACTTTAACTGATGGAAACGGAAATGCCTTAAGCCTTACTACAGGACCTAGTTTTGTGTCAAGCTCTAATGGTTCTGCACAAGGTACAATTGTTACAGGGGAGGTATCAACTTACAATGCAATCTATTTAATCACACAGCAAGATGTAAATTCTGGTAGTGTAAATAATTTAGTTACGGTTACGGGAAGTAGTCCAGGTAATAGTAACGATGTTTCCGATATAAGTGATGATGGAGATGATACCGACGGCAATACTACAAACGATCCAACAGTTGTTAGTTTTAATATCAATAAATCAATTGAAGCAACAAAAACAGCCTACACCATTGATAATGGTGATGGAAGTTTGAATGCTGGCGATACGATTGTTTATTCGATTACCCTAAATAACACAGGCGCTACCCAACTTTCATCAATTACACTAATTGATACTTTAAAAGATGGCAACAATAATGTTATTCAGTTATCCTCAGGGCCACTCTTTGTTTCTTCTACCCAAGGATCTTCCCAAGGCTCATTGAATCCCAGTGAAAGTGCAACTTACTCGGCAACCTACATAATTTCAGATAGTGATACTGGAACGGGGAAAGTCATAAATACAGTAACAGTGAACGCTTCTAGCCCAGGGAATAACAATGATGTTACAGACATAAGTGATGATGGCGATGATACTGATGGAAACACAACTAATGATCCTACAGTTATCGAGATAATTTCAATACCTAAAATAGAAGTAATAAAAGTAGCATTAGTTACTGATCTCAACAACAATGGAATTAATGATGTTGGAGATAGAATAGATTACATCATTACAGTTAAAAATAAAGGTAACATTACTGTCAGTGGCATATTGTATGTTGATACACTTTCAGACGGAAGTGGAAGAGAACTTACATTGACCTCACAGCCAACATTTGGTTCAGCTTCTCAAGGTTCTGCCGAAAGTATTCTTGCGCCATCAGAAACAGCAAACTACACAGCAAATTACATTATTGGACAAAGAGCGGCAGATTCAGGTGTAATCAGAAACACTATTGTATTTAGAGGAAATAGTCCAAGTAATGTAGGAAATGTATTTGATGTAAGTGATGATGGAGATGACACCGATGGGAACACAGCTGATGATCCCACGGAAGTATTTACTGTATCTAATGTTGGTATGGAGGTTACAAAAACAGCAGAAATCACTGATAATGGAGATAACGAAACGGGTACAGGCGACATAATTACCTATACCATCACTGTTGAAAATAAAGGGAACTCAACTTTAAGTGATTTACAGATTGTAGATACTTTAACTGATGGAAATGGTAATGTCTTGAACTTGAGTAATGGTCCTTTCTTCTCAGGCTCTTCAGAAGGATCAGCAGAGGGAGTATTAATAAAAAGAGAAACAGCCACTTACATAGCCTTTTACATTATTCAAGATAACGATATTGCTTCAGGACAAATCATCAATACAGTAGAAGCCTCTGCAACAGGACCAAATCAACAAACACGTATTACCGACATAAGTGATGATGGCGACGATACGGATGGTAATACCATCGATGACCCCACAATTTTACTATTGCAAGAGGTTCCATCAATTGAGGTAACTAAAATAGCATCTATAGACAACAACAACGATGATTTAATTGATACGGGAGATATGATTTCATTCGAAATATCAGTTGAAAATAAAGGAAATACGATACTGACTAATCTGGTGCTTGAAGACACAATGACGGATGGAAATGGAAATGCACTTAGTTTGTCCAACGGCCCATACTTTACTGGATCTTCATTGGGCTCTCTTGAAGGAGATTTAAAAATAGGTGAAAATGCTACCTACATCGCTTTTTATACAATCGAGCAAGGTACAGCAGATTCTGGTAAAATAATTAATACGGTAATGGTTACTGCTGAAAACACGGACGGGTCAATAACGGTTTCGGACATTTCTGATGACGGAGATGATATGGACGGAAACACCCAGGATGATCCGACCGAAGTATTGATTTCTCCAAATCCATTACTCGAAGTTACTAAGACAGCTTCTTCCACAATTAGCATTGGAAGGATAGCGATGGAGGGAGATGTAATTATCTTTAATATTGTTGTCGAGAACAAAGGAAATGTAAGAATAGATGACTTATTAATAGAAGACTTCATGACCAATGGTGATGGCACTACTATTTATTTATCCACCGATCCAGACTTAGCCTCAGCAACTTCAGGTTCTTCAGAAAACTCAATAGCTCCAGGTGGAATACTTGTCTTCAGAGCAAGTTATAGCATTACTCAATCGGATATTATTTCTGGAGGAATTCTCAATAGCGTAAGGATAGTTGGAACAGCTTTAAATTATGAAGATGAAGTCTTTGACTACAGTGATGACGGGGATGATGAGGACGATAATTTAGAGGATGACCCTACGGAAATTCAATTAAATGGTGAGTACGTTCCAAAAATAGAGATATTTGAATTAGTTACTCCAAATGATGATCAAAAAAATGATTACTTCATTATTAATGGCATAGAAGATTATCCAAACAATATTTTACAAATTTACAACCGATGGGGCGTTTTAGTTTTTGAAAGCAACGGATATCCTGGCCCAGGTAATTCAGAAATATTTTCAGGATACTCTAACGGGAGAATTACTATTAGTGAAGACGAAAAACTTCCTTCTGGAACATATTATTATGTTTTAACATTCCCTTCAAATAATAATCCAGGAAAGAGCGTCTATATAGGGTATTTATATCTTCAAAATGATTAAAGAATGAATAGTGAAATTAGAAAATATTTATTCATTTTAATGGTACTGGTATACAGTTCTAATTTTGGTCAGCAGGAATCTCAGTTTACACAATACATGCATATACCCCAAATTTTTAATCCAGCTTATGCAGGAAACCGTAGAATAATGAGTTTAAGAACACTAGCTAGATCTCAATGGTTAGATCTGGAGGGTGCTCCAAAAACAAATCTAATTTCATTTGACACTCCTATTGGAGCTAATGAAAAAGTTGGTCTTGGGGGAACAGTTATGTTTGAACAAATAGGCCCTGTGACTGAAACGAACTTTTCAATTGATTATTCATATTCTATAAACTTCATGTTCTCTAAATTAGCATTTGGACTTAAAGTGGGATTAAATTCATATGATATTGATTTCAATAAACTCAATATTTACGATCTAACAGATCCTTACATAGGTTATGTTGAAAACAATAAATATCAGCCGCAAATAGGAGTAGGGATATTTTATAATACCCAAAATTACTATTTGGGAATTTCTGCACCAAATCTTTTACAAAAGCAATATTTTGATTTGGTAGAATCGGAATCAAGTTTCTTCTCTACCTTTTCAAAAAAAATTCATTTATATATTATTGGGGGATATGTTTTTGATTTACATCCGTCATTAAAATTTAAACCAGCTACCTTAGTTAAAGCAGTTAAGGGGAGTCCAGTTCAGTGGGATATTTCTCTTAACTTTATAATAAATAATAATTTTACTTTTGGTGTTGCAAATAGAATTAGCTCTGCTGTAACAACTATGGCAGGAATTCAATTGTCAGATTCAATGATGATCGGGTTTAGTTATGATTTTTCAACTACTGAAATAAAGAAATCAACAAGTGGAACTTTTGAAGTTCTTTTTAGATTTGATTTTGGAACAAATAAAAAAATACTGACACCTAGGTTTTTTTAAATCATGAAATTAAACATTAAATATTTTACTGCTATTTTTTTACTTGCACTCACCTGTATTGGGCAAAATTTGAATGCTCAAAATAGTTCAGATAAGGATAAAATTGAAATAATTGTTGGGTCCTACAAGTATTATAATAACGCATACTACTATAAAATAAAATTAAGGAAGGAAGGGTTTAAAAAAGTTCGAGTTCTTGCAAAAAGAGATGGATTTCATAGAGTATCTATTAACAAGTTTAAAACTTTAAAAAAAACAAATCAATTTATAGATAGTTTAGGCATCAAGGAAATGGAGTATTGGCTTCTTTATCAAGAAAACTATAAAGCATCTTCAGAAATTATTGCAATTGAAATTGATTCACTTAAGATTAAATTAGACAGTGTTTCGATAGAAGAGATAAAACAAAACTTGGTTAAGGACTCTTTAGATTACTCTAAAGTTTTTGTGAAAGAAGATAAAAATAGTGTTCCTTCAAGCTCAAATACAAACATAGAAATCAAGGTTGATGTAGAACCCCTTATTGATGAAATAGAAGTAATTGAAGATAATCTGGATCCTATTGAAATTAAAGAATCATTTCATCTTATTGATTCTCTTTTTGTAAATACACAAAAGATTGATACAGTTATTCGTCCTGATTTAGAAAACTTAGTTCTAGATTCTGTAGTTTCTTTTAATGTATTTCAATTGGAAAACAAAATAGCTGTTGATTTACCAGCCTCTAATGTTGCTAGGGTGTTTTTTGATTCATCTAGAATAGATTCTCTTTCAAATAAAGTGGATAATAAAAAACAGAATAGTGTTAATAATATATTTTCAGCGAAAAGTAAATACGAATCATATGAATTCTCGCCGGCAATAGATCGTTATCTAAAATTAGCCAGATCTGGCAAGGGGAATAAAGAGGTATTTGAAAACTTAGCAATTGCTTATTACAACAACAGTCAATATGATTTAGCTACAGTTTGGTTTAATAAATTAATTTCTTCATATCCAAAAAACCTTGATTCTGAATTATATTTTAAAGCATCTGTTGCATTCAAAAGTATAGAGGCTTATGATGCCTCAGATCAATTTTATAGAAAATATCTTGAATTAAACAAACAACTTATTTTGCATAATTATTTAGAACCGAATTCAAATTACTTAGATACTATTTTAAGTAATAGTGGAAAATATAATCTATTCAAAACAAATATTAATTCTCAAAACTCTGATTTTGGATTAAACTTTTATGGTGAAGATGAAGTTGTATTTGCTTCATCTTTAGATGCGACTGGAAGCCAAAAATTTAAATGGTCTAATGAGCCGTTTTTGGATTTATTTATAGCTCAAATTGATTCATTAGGTAACTTGTCTCAACGCGAGCAGTTAAAAGGAAATGTAAACACAAAGTATCATGAATCTACTGCAACAATAAGTATGGATGGAAATACTATGTATTTTACTAGAAATAATTTTTTTAAGGGAAGGTTAAAATCTTCAAAAGATAAACAAGTAAAACTCAAAATATACAAAGCAACTAAAAAACGAGATTCATGGATCAACATTAAAGAATTGCCTTTTAATGGTAATCAATATTCTACTGCTCATCCAACTTTAAGCCCTGACGGGAAAAAACTCTATTTCTCATCTGATATGCCCGGAACATTCGGTATGTCGGATATTTGGTTTGTCTATATATTTGAGAATGACACTTACAGTCAGCCTATTAATTTAGGGCCAAATGTTAATACTGAGTTTAGAGAATCTTTTCCTTTTATAGACTCTGAAAATAATTTTTATTTCTCCAGTGATGGAAAATTAGGACTTGGAGGTTTTGATGTTTTTGAATCTAAATTAAATATTAGGGGTTTCCCATATGAAACTTCAAATATTGGAAAACCCGTTAATTCACCATTTGATGATTTCAGTTATGTTTATAATAATAAACGAAATTTTGGATTTATATCATCTAATCGAAATGGTCTAAATGGAAGTTCTTCAGATGAAGTGTATAAAATTATAAAGACAGAAAAATCACCACAATCCTTATTATCAAAAAAGGGTGTATCAAGTTGTGAAGGTTATATTGGAGGAGTTGTTTACGATATATTCACCAAAGATTTACTCCAAGGAGCATCTATAGAATTACTTAATGAGAATAATAATATTATTAAACAAACCAATGCTGATCAGAAAGGTGAATTTAATTTTACTGAAAAATTCAATTGCTCAAAATCCTATTTTATAAGAGTTTCAAACGGAATTAGCTATAACAGCAGAATTTTAAAATTCAACTTTATTGAAAATCAAAATATTTTTGAAAACATTGATTTATCATGGCTAACAAATTGTATACCTGATGATCTAATCTGTGTTTTAGGTGTTGAGCCAATTTTCTTTGACTTAGACAAAGCAACTTTAACTAGAAGCTCTGTACTATCATTAAAAAAAGTTTTGATTGCAATGGTTAAATATCCAACAATGACTTTACAAATAAGCTCTTATGCTGATTCTAGAGCTTCTAAGGAATATAATAGAGAGCTTTCTGAAAGAAGGGCTAGTACAACTAAAAAATGGTTGACTAATAAGGGTATTGATCCAAATCGTTTATTAATTAAAGCACTTGGGGAAGAAAATTTTGATAATATTTGTGGAGAGAACTCGGACTGTTCCGAGTCTGAATACCAATTGAATAGAAAGTCAACTTTTAAGATATTATATTTTTAATATCTTTTTAAAAACTGAACTTTTGATTTTCTGTTCAAAATAATTTTAATTGATTATGAACGCAGTAACATTGTAGTAGCTCTAAGTATTGTTATTAATGACTTTTTAAATAAATTTGATTGAAAACAAATTAAATGGACCATTTATTTCACAATGAATTTCCGAAGGGAGTTAGTCGAATTTGTATAAAAAGAGAATACTACACTTTAGAGGAGTTTAACGATTTAAAGGAAAAATATTTATCAAAATTTACTTATGAATAAATATGAATTTTTAGAAATTATTTTCTTAATATCTTTAGCGTTAATATTATTTAAAATCTTAAAGATTTAGTATTATGAAACTAATTTTACTATTTGTTGTAGTCTGTAATATTGTTTTTGGTCAGCAAAACCTTAACCAAGAAATAATTTCTTTAAAAGATTCAGTTTTATTCTATGGGCAATCAAATCCAGACAAAGCTTTAACTTTTGGTTTTGAAGTTTTGAAAATTGCTGATTTTTCAGATCCCACACCAGTTCTTGTAGCGGTTCACTCTCAAATAGGAGAAATATTATATTACCGAGGCCTTTATTCTGATGCTATTGGTTTTTATAATGAATCACTTAAATTATTTGAAGCTATACCTTTACATGATCGAGTTGAAAAAAAAATTATTCATCCTCCTTGGATATTACTGAACATAGGTAATGTTTATTTTAAAAATAAAGATTACGCCAAAGCAGCCTTGAAATACAATGAAGCTTTTGAAAACTTCAAATTATTTGAAAGTACTAAACAGAAAATTTATGGTTTTTCTACTGTTTACGATAATTTAGGATCAATCGCAGAGATAAAAGGTAATTTTAAATTAGCGGAAGAATATTATTTGAAAGCATATGAAATAAGAAAGAAAAATAATAAACTAGAAGATTTATTGTTTTCCGAATTAAATCTGATGTCGCTGAATATGGAACTGCATAATATGTTTAATGTCAACAAACATTTTATTGAAATTGAAAGATTATATAATAAAGAAAAGAATACCTTTTCAGGTATAGACCACAAAAAAACTTTTAGCACTCGAAATTATGGGTGGGCATATAGTTATATGGGTAACTATTATTTGAAAATAAATAAACACGAAGTTGCTAAAGAATTTTTCGAAACAGCTCTAAAAATACTATCTTCTTTTCCTTCTGAATTGCCAGTTTTGCAATCGAAAATAGCAGAATGTTATCTTGGTTTAAAAAAATATGATGACGCTATTGTTGTCGCAAATAAAAATTTAAATTCAATTGAGTTAAATCTCTTTATAAATGCAAAAAAAAATAATTATAAAGTTCTTGAAAAAGTCTATCAAGAAAGAGGAGATTTTAATAATCTAATTAATATTAAAGATTCATTACTATTTATTGCAAAAGCTATGACTGCTTTAAATAATAGCAATAAGATGAGTGATTTAGAGACTAATCTTGTTTTATCTAAAAAAAGATCAGAACTCAATGAAAGTAGAATTCGATATAACACTTATCTATTCATTTTAATTATTGGTTCTATAATCTTGTTTTTTTCTCTGATTTCGATTCGTCTAAATTATAACCTAGAAAAAGAAAAGTTTAAGAAAATATTTAATGAAAAAATAATAGTTCAAAATGATTTAAACCACAAAAAAGTTGAATTGCTCAATAAATCAAATTTCATTGCTGAACGAAATAAAAACTTAAATTACTTATTAGAAACTGTAGATAAACCCAACAACATATATACGTTTTCTTCGGATGACATTAAAGAAAAGATAAAAGTTCTTTTAAAAAATGAAAATAGGAATGATCGCTTTGAAAAACATTTTGAAGATGTATATCCTGGATTTTTCAAATCATTAATTGCTATTTCAACAAGTAATTTAACTCAAAATGATTTAAGGCTTTGTGCTTATTTAAAAATGAATCAAGGTACAGATCAGATTTCCCAACTAACGGGAGTCTCAGTCAGAACCGTAGAAAGCAAGAAATACCGACTTAAAAAAAAATTAAATTTTAATAAAGATCAAAGTCTGATAACTTTTATTCATGGATTATAGCCTGTTTCTGTATCGAAGTATATTATGAAGGTTATTGATATGGAATTTAATATCCTGTAAAGTCGATAAAAAATTACTGAAAATGAGTCAAAGGCAACCAGAAAATGACTTTTCATGAAATCATTATATGGTCTCCTCAGTAAGTTTAGGGATTTGTAAATAAAACCCCACCAAAGCATTTGCATAAGTTAGGGCTACAAAGAGTCATTACCATTTGACCTTTATTTACAAGCTTTGAAAACAGTTTTGTATATTGTGTTGACAAATTAGATATTATGAAAAAGCTACTTCTTCTTTTACTATTAGTTCCTATAACTAGTTGGCGTGCATTAGGGAGAAAGTGATAGATATAATTATATTTAGCATCTTATTTGAAAGAAAAAGAATTATGATAAAATATTTAACCTGTATATTGTTATTATTTCCAATGCTTATGTTTGGTCAGGAAATTCGATTCATTACAAATATAAATAAAGGCTCATTAAGTAATATGTATGTCCTTAAAAAAAACTTTGTTTTTAAAATCAACAGTTTAAGAATTATTGATGAAATAATTAGTTTTAGTACGGATTCTATAGCGAAAGAATATTTTGTGAATCCAACCAAAAACATAATAGCACATCAAGAAATTACCATTGGTGAAGGAGTTACCCTTTATTTGGAGAATATTGAGTCAATTAATTATTACACAAATAATAAAGTAGGAAATAATGGAAAGATTTCTTTTATTGACAACCTAAAACTGAAATATGCTGAAAATAAATCATACAACCGCAACTCTAATATTGTTGGTCGATTAACTCAAATTGATGATATTGAAATTCAATATCATATTGATGCAGGTCGTTATTCTAAAGATAGAGGAAAGATTAAGTCTATTGGTGATTTAAAATTTATATACGAAATTTGGTCAAGTTATTCTGAGAATGCTGGTTATGTTGGGAAATTAATTTCTGTTGGGAACATAAAAATTAAATACTACGAAGCAGGAAATGCTAATGAAGGTTTTAAAGGAAAATTGAAAATGATAGGCAATCTAGAATATACTTATTACAAAAATACAGGGAATAATAGAAATGCTAATATTGTAGGGAAATTTAAAACACGTATTGGGAATGATAACCGTATTATTGTTTTATAATTATTGTAAATGAATTTAGAGAAATAAAAAACCCCACCGAAAGCAACAAGCTAAAGTGAGGGCTAAAAAGCGTTATACCACTTGACCGTCATTTATTCAATAACGTCAATATCCAGTTTATTAAAAATGGGTTGTTCTGCTTCTGTTATTTCTACATTCTGTTTTGACCCCTCCGTATGCTGAATCCATTAGGGCTTTATAGGCGTTTACATCGCCTTTTTTGGCCTTATGAGTCAATGCCAAAGTAATTATATCCTCATTACTTAAAATCTCTTTAGCGCCTGTCAATGGATTGACTTCTTCTTGAAGATAGGCTTATTCGGTCTATACTCCCCTTTTACTGGAGAGGAGGATTATTTTGAGGAAGATGATGACGACCTACCTGAATCTGTCAAAAGAAGAAATAGGATGAAGTAGAATCCTTGTAAGTATGCCAGATTAAAGGATTGATTACCGATGTCTAGAACAAGTAACTCAAACCTACCGACTTTTTTTGCTTCTTGGAGAAGTTTCTTTTTTCAAATCTACCATTACTAAATTTAAAAATTGAGCGAATATTGAAATCTGTCCAATTGGTTTTTTAAGGTTATTTGGCCTTAATTCAAAATTAGCCACAACTTTTCCATTATTGTACATATCAAGAATATTGCCTTGAAAATATCCTTCTAATTGAAATAAATATCTTGTTTCTATCTTTTTAGATACACCTTGAATAGTTTTTGTTGATTTTACTTCGTCTCTTAAAAGCTCAGAACCCTTATTATTCAGTTTTCCTTGAGTATTCTCAAATTCATTTACTTCTGATATAGTAGCATCCATTTAATACACATTAAATCCTTCTTGAAGTAAAAATCTTTCCCATTCATTTATTGTCTCAGAATTTCTAAATTTTTCACTAATAGTTATGGATTCATTCCAATCATATTTCTTTGAAGTAAAAGATGAATAATAATCTTCAACTGATTTACAGCTTAATAAAGTTATGGGAAGTAATAATAATAATATTTTTTCATTATGTCGTCTTTATAGATATCTCAGTATAGTAATAATATATTAAAAAAACCTATCACACAAACAAAGGCTCATCTTTAACCTCATCTGTTTCATCTTAGCTAATTTTTGGCTTAGAGAGAAGGATTGGTTAGATAATATACCCATTTGAGCAGCACAGTCCCAAAAGGAAAACGGATTTAATTTGAGAGGGTGGGGATAATATTGAAACTTTTAGGCTGGGCTTTTTAGGCTTACACCTCCTTTCTTAGCCTTATGCATTAATGCTAGATTTATCGTGTCTTCTTGACTTAGCGACTCTTTTCCAAGTTTAAGTCAGGGTTTTGATCTACAAAGTCATTCCATTCTAGGTCTGTCTTCTTTAACTCTTTAGGTTTTAAAGAAACTCTAAGCTTTGGGCAATTTAGATAATAATCGGTTATATCATGTTTTTCTTTTATATACCCTTTTTGCATCAATAACTCGACTTCATAAGTTGTATTAAAGCCATAAGGGCCTCCTGTATTTTTCCAAAGCTCATAGCATCCTGCGTCAGGAAATAGAGTAACATCATACTGACATATAGACTCGCATTTATTTCTATTTAAACCTCCTTTAGATTCGGCACTGATCCAAATATATTTTGGCCTAATCAGACTCATTATAACGGCTGCTTTAGCGCCTTCTGCAACAGCAATAGGCAAATCATAGTTGGGTATTAGATGGGCCCCGAAGAAGGTTTGATTTAGTTTACATTCCATTTTCATAACAATTTTGTGATGCCAGTTTGGATAACCTTTACGATGGCCATCTTTCTTATAACTAATAATTTTTGCACCCCTAGGGTCTCCAGTTTGGTCGATCTGCCAGAATACGGTTTTATTTTCTTCCCAAACACCTAGATAATATTTTTCAACTGCTTCTCTAGCTTTGTCAAATCCAAATACTTCTACTAAGAATTTAGCGAATCCAGACGTCAAGTTGTAATCAAAAGTTTCCTCAATATGACTTGTTTTAGGGTTGCAGTAGTTAACCTTTTCAACTGGTGCATGTCTCTCCAAAGGAACTAACGTTCCTAAGTCTGGCCAAAAGTCTTTTAAGCAACTATGGCAGTGTCCAATAAATTTGTTTTTAAATCCTTTTTCAGTTGCGAATTTTCCGTCTCGATTTGACTTCCCACAAGGGCAATATTTATTAGCTAAATATCTCTTTTGTTCAAATTTTCTTATTGTTGTTTTCATTCTCTTTTTATTTAGAAAGTGTAAAGCAATGTAAATGGGTTTACACTGCTTTACACCTTTACTTTAAACCCTTTTTCTTCAATACGTTATGAACCGTTTGTCTTGACACATTAAGATCTTCTGCTATTTGAGTCTGATCTATTTTGCTTTCAAACTTATCTATTATTAGATTATTTCTAACCTCAATGTCATTGTCTTTAATGGTTTTTAGGTGGAGTCCTTCAGGTTCCTCAATTATGTATGTAAAACCTAGAAAATTTATTTCCTTATGTAGGTCACAAACAATAACATTATCAAAGCCATAAACAATAGAGGTTGCTCGAGCTTTTACCTGTTTTAAATATCTTTTCCCAGAGTCCTGATTTGAGCCTCCAATAGCAAAAGAGCTATCACAAAAATTCATAAGCATTCTACTTCCGGCTAAATCATTTCCGGTAATAGGACGAGTTAAATCTCTTTTTGGAGTATGTGCAAGAGCAAGAATTGAGAGTCCATACTTGTGCTTTAGTTGTTTCAGATGTTTCATTAATGGTAGAGCATCTTTTGCAGTTTCGTTGTTGCTGCGAAGCCAAGTGATGTTGTCAACTACAATGATTTTAGCCTCAGAAGATATAATTTCATCCTCCATATCCTGGTTTATCTTTTCACTGACATCCCCATCAGGTATGTGCTCGGGATTTATTTCTATACGCTCTAGGTTTTCAGAAAAACGATAATGACCGCTATAATTGTCGGAGTATCTAAGTTCAAACTGCTTTGCTGAAAGCTCTAAATCTAAATAAAGAACCTTTGATTCAGTGGCCTCCATTATAAAGCCTGTAATTGCTTTTCCTGAAGCTATAGAGTCAGCAATCTGAACACCTAGAATAGTTTTACCAAGATTGGTGTCAGAAAATAAAATACAAAGCTCGTGTTCATGCCAAAACTCACTAAACAGCATTTTGGGCGGTGACTGCTTTTTTGCAACTTCAATCCATTCATTTGCAGTCATCCTAATAAAGAAATCAGTCGGTTTCGACTTAACTTTTGGCTTCTGAGGGTTTTTAAACTTTGCTTTTCCTTTAGCCATTTGCTGCGTCTTTAATCTCATTAATACTTCGCGTTTTGTTAGCTTCTAGCCAATCCCTTAAGTCCGAAATCATGAAGAATTTCTTACCGGTTTTGCTGTCTGGTCGTAAAGAAGTAAACTTTAATTCTCCTCTATTGACCAAATTAGAAAACGCTGTAGAACCAATATGTAAATAATCGGCCGCTTCTGCCATTGAAAGGGGCTTGGATTCGTCTTCCTTCCTTTGCTGAAGGACTTGATTGACTTGCTGAGTGATAAGAGGTTTTAATGAATGTGAAATTTGAGCTGCTAGCTCCTGACCTGTTAGGTCAAACATGATTACTTTTTTATCCATTTAATTTGTTTTTGGACGAAAAAGGCTAACCGAACAATGAAATTATATTGCTCTGTAAGAAAAGATTCCTTACATTTGAAAAGTAAAAGGGTGAAAATCATTTACGTTTCTAAGGCTAATTGACACTTCAATGTCGGTTAGCTTTTTTCTATTTTAAATAAGGTCTCGCCCTATCTTTTGATTCACTATTTTAAAGCGTTCTTATACAAAGGTTCAAAATAGTTGTTAGAAATGAAAGCCATAATTGTTCACAATTGGGTCTAGTTTTTAACAAAAAAGGTTGATTACAATCCATTGATTTATAGGTATTTATCTCTAATTTTGTTATTGCTTATTTTTAATACATTCATTTTTAGTGTTTTAACTTTTCTATTTTTTGGCTAAATTTGACAAAATATCTTTTCCCAAAACGCGAGGTAACTCCTTTTTTATAATTTTTTAGCGGCATTAATTGCATCCCTATCTTCATTGCTAATGCTCTTTAAATATGATTCGGTTGTTCTTACTGACGTATGCCCTAAACTCTCTGAAACAGCCTTTAAATTGATTCCTGCTTTCTCCATATTAGTCGCATAAGAATGTCTGGCCCATTGAAAACTAAACTCTGGCGGCAAGCCTAAAGCTTTTGCAAGGTTCTTTAATTGAGCAGCTACACTAGAGGCTTTTAAATCAGTCTTCTTAAAAATCATTTCGGGATTATCTTCGTCATCTAAAACATTAAATAGATACTTCCCTGACCCTTTATGTCTACTAATTATTTCTTCTTGAGTTTGATTATAATTTATATCTAAACGTTTCTCAAATTTAGAGGTGTGTTCGGTCTTACTTCTTATGTATTCCTTTTGACCCTTCTTAAGCTTTATTATGTCTTTTAGGTTCATTCCATTAGCATAATAACTAAACATGAAATAATCTCTAGCCATTTGAAGGTAGTAGTTGTCAGAGTTAAACTCTTTAATCTTTAATAGGTCTTCTTTAGATAAGCCAACATTCTTTGAAGCTCCTACAGGAATCTGAAACTTCCCTCTGCCAAAAGGATATACAGCACTTAGAGAGGGGTTCTTTTCTATTGCTTGGTTGAAAACCGTTCGAAGGTTTCTAAAGTCTACAGCAACGGTAGAGACGCTTACAGTTTGGCGTCTAATTCTAGAATAGGTTTGAAGCCAGTCAACAGTAATATCTGTAAACCTTAACCCTAATTCTTTATTATATCTACGGAAGTTGTTTTTAGAAGACGTTAGAGACTTAGCTGTTTTATGACTATCCCTATCCTTCAGCTTTTTAATGTGTGAATCAAAACCATTATATACATCGTCAACAAAAGGGTTTTTATTAACCTTATAATTTTTGAAAGCCTCTTTTACGTTCTGGTTATTATGAACCTCAGAACTATCTATTATTTGATTTAATAAATCTTCTTTGATTTTTAGGACAGTTCGTATTTCAAGTTTTTTACCATGAACTGTTTTTTCTCCTATAATGTCTCCAAAACTATCTTTCTTATGTCTATCAGTCCAGATACTTTCAAACTCCTTTTTGTCTTGAGCTGAAATTTCTAAATCATTTACTTTTTTGATTGTAAAATTTGAAGTTTTTTTTGCTATGACATCATATAAATTTACCGTTATGGCAAATCGATTACTCTTTAGAGGTTTTCTAATATCCAAATAAAAATTAAAAGTAAATCTTGACATTGCTTATGACTTAATCACAATCAAAATTACAATATCACAACGAATAAACGTATATTATTGTGTAACAAATCTGACGCTACAAGTCACAATGCCTATATATAGTGGGATTGAAGAGATAAAAAGTTTGTGATTGTATAGAAGTGTGTGAAGGGCTGGTTGATTATGAGTCAGCTACTCTAACCAACTGAGCTATAGGACCTGCTTAAACAAACGAATTTGCTAACATGTTGCAAA
>Ga0209712_10001775_pt1 | contig 18166 bp, 11 predicted proteins | sample ArcOceMetagenome_FD_187443 | JGI IMG/M metagenome (GOLD analysis project Ga0209712, IMG submission 187443) | Marine eukaryotic phytoplankton communities from Arctic Ocean - Arctic Ocean - Greenland ARC118M Metagenome (SPAdes) (version 2) | ecosystem: Environmental > Aquatic > Marine > Oceanic...
TCAAAAGAGTAAAAGCAATTTAGAAGAAATTTTATTACTGCTCAGAAGAAAAGGGACAAAAAAAAATTATAGACCAAAGCATTCGAGATCATAGTTTGTATTAATCTTACAATGTAATTAGGCGATAAACCACTTGTACTTTAGTAAGGCTCAAACGATGTGAATAGTCCAAATAATGATATATATAAGTAGATTATCGAACAGATAATGCAGAAATCGCTTACTACGATATCACGCAATCGCCAGAAACAGCACGCTCGGTAGTTGTCATTTTACTTAGATATTTAACGGATTCGGTAGGGCGGATACAGACGATATCTGAAGAATCCAACAAGCTATCGCCATATAAATATCAATGCAGATTTAGAAACGTATCAAGGGCAGTTAGCCATATTTAATGCGAATATCATAGCCTCGCATATTAGGAAAATTAATTAGAATTGTATAAAATATTTGATATACAATCATGAGTAAAAACCTTTGTCTTTCAAATAGATACACCAACCTTTTTAGTAGAAAAAACCTGATAAAAGTAGGCTATATCTTTTGTGTGATTGAAATACCGATGACGTCAATTTTTACCAACTTTCATTTTTTTATAAAATTAGCGACTATCTGCGTATTCGATATTTCAATCCCGACAAAACGAGTTAAGGTAGCTGCACCACCGAATCCACTGACCAGGCTTCTGGTTTCCCATCAAAAAGTGCCTTTGTATGTCTCCATGTATCTTTGAATAATTCTGAATGTCGATAAATATTTAAGTCATTTTCACTGTTCCAAAAGCTGTATGTAAAAAGAATATTTGGATGATTTTTATCTTGTAACAATTCCAAATATTCACAACCTTCAAACCCTCGAATTTTCTCCTTCCTTTCATCAAATAATACTTTAAATATTTCAATCTTATCTGCTTGAAAAGTCATTTTTACAATTCGCTTTATCATGGTTTTCTATTTGTTTCGTAGAATTTATTTCGGCGGCAAAGGTAAAATTCATTTTTTGCGTTTTACTAAATTACGGAACATTCTTGAACAGAAAAGAAACTTTTATTTTTTTGAAATTCGTCAATTTTGTATAACCGGTTCGTCATTGAATAGAATAGAAATAATATATATGGACTGTGCCAGTAATAAAGTATTTGATTTGGTTATCAACTGTGAATTCCAACAATGGGTCAGAAATAACTTTCCCTTGCGTGAGTTTTGCTCGAAATCAGAACTGGAAATTATGGAAGAAGCAGCCGCAATAATTCGCTTATTGGAAAATCAAAAAAGGACATTTTCTCAACAAACGATTGACCGTAATTATAAGATAGTTCTGAATAAAATTTTACTTAGGTAATTTGTTTTAGCTCAAGTTTTTTTAAGTCAACTCTACTTCCAAAATTCCTTCTGATGCTTTCACAATTAACTTTTGTTGATTTGGAAAACGTAGTTTCAAGCGTTGTTTCAAATTCTCTAATCCAATTCCTTTATTTGTATTTGCAACAGCTTCAAAGGAATTCATACATCTTAAAACTAATTGACTACCAGTCGTTTCTAAATCAATATGCAAAAAACACCTTCCTTCCGAGGATTCTACTCCGTACTTGAACGCATTTTTAACTAAAATAATAAATGAAAGTGAGGATTGATTTATTGTTTCAATAATATCAATTCTGCTTCCGATTTTTCTTTTTCCAATATTGCGATTTCGGTACCTTTTTGAAATTATAAAAAATTCCACCATTTGGAGATTGAAACACATCAAATTTCCATCATAAACTCCACCAAATTTACCTCATTACCAATTTCTAATTTTTTTCGCATGCGATAACGAGCAACTTCCACACTTCGCACCGAAATATTCATCAATGGAGCAATTTCTTTTGACACTAAATTCATTCTTAAATACGCACAAAGTCGGTGATCTTTTGGCGTGAGTTGTGGATATTTTTCTCGAATTCGCTGCAAGAACTGTCCATGAACTTGATCAAAATGTCGAGCGAAACCTTGCCAATCTTCATCAAGGCGTTCATCTGTTGAAATTTTACGAACTACTGACCGCAGCTGTTTACTCGTCATCGTATCTTTTGATGTTTTTGCAATTTTTTGGATTTCATTTTTAATTTTTTGTAATACCTCACTTTTCTGAACCAGGTGCATTGTATTACTTGCTAACTCTTGATTATTCCCTTGAATTTGCAACTCTAACTTTTCCTTTTCTAACTTCGAGATTTGATGTTGCCGAGCAGCCTCTAATCGTTTATATTCCACTTCTTGCTCTAATAAAGTTTGCTCTTGTTCCGATTGTAAAGCTGCTTTTTCTCGTTCAAATTGCTTTTTAGGAATCATTATTAAAGAGAAGAAAATCAAACCTGAAATAACAAAATAAATGGTATAAGCAAGCTTTGAAGCATACCATGGCGCAGCAATTCTGAAGCTATAAGTGCGAACCGCACTGTATGTTCCTTTAATATTTTGAGCTCTTAGGTGAAGCGTATATGTGCCATAATTTAGGTTCGTATATTCAATTTCTGATTTTTTTGTCCAAACTGACCATTTATCATCAAAACCTTCTAAGAAGTATTGAAATTCATTTTTATCTGTATCGGCAAAATAAGTTGCGGAAAACCTAAACCGTAAGGCATTACTTTTATACGGAATCGAAGGGCTCGCTTTTGACTTTAAGTTATTCCCATAATAAATAATACTATCATTTGACATCAATTGAACCATACGTATTAAGACATTAATGGTCGTATCTTCAATCTTTTGCGAAGGGTTATAATGCATAAATCCATTTTCGGTCGCAATGAAAACATTTTTATCATCGAAAGGATAAATTTCCTCAAAAGCGTCCACCATTTTATTAGCCAACTTTGGGAAAATTCGTTTTTTGATATTCTTATAAACACCCCCATCTCTAATATCCAAGATTCCAACTTCAGCATCCGTAACGTACCAAATATCACCATTTTTAGCCTCGATTAATCTTTTTACACGGGTCTTTTTCCCAAAGATTTCATTCCATTTTTGATTTAGCTCAAATCCGTTTTCGGCTTTATTATATTGATAAATCCCTTCTTTTGCACAAAAAACGACTTCGTCGCCAATTTTGAATGCATAAATTTGTAAATCAGAAGGAAAACCCTGTTGCTTACCATAACGCTCAATGGATTCTATTTCTGAAAAATCGTTATTAAAGCGAATTTTATGTAACCCCCGATATGGATGCGATATCCAAACCAACCCATTTTCGTCTTGAACAATTACTCGACAGGATTCCCGCCAATCTGATTCAAAATCATAAGTTTTTCGCCAGCCATCTCCCTTTTCTAAAAGTATCAATCCATTATAATGACCGCTTAGTAACTTATTTTTTCCAATAGCAACTTGCATCCAAGAACCATTTCGAGCATCAATTTGATTTGCCGTATTTCCATTAACGATAAAAGTACCTTCGTGATGATTCAAAAATAAATCACCTTCATGAACAGCCATATTCCAGACCTGTCCTGCGGACTCTTTGACCAATTGATATGGTGCCGCAACCATCGGATTATAATAGGATTGCCAACTATTACGATATACCCCATTTGCTGTACCGAAATAAATTTGATTTTTATAAATTTGAATGGCGTAACCCATTGATTTTAAGTCACTATCAAGATAAATATACGTGAAGGGCGAACTCGTTTCGACATAATCAATTCCATTATCCAAACCCAACCAAAGATTTTTAAAATTATCTGCAAATAGACTCAAAACACTATTCACTTGTAATCCCGATTTTCGGTTTAAATGACGAATAACTTGTCCTTTTTTATTGATAATAAAAATACCATTTATAGAGGAACCAAAAGCGTAAGTTTCAGCATCAATTTTCGTGGAACAGTAAACAGAACCACGTTCTAACGCCCCATTATCATTTATTTTCCATCGTACAAAATTATCATCCGCATATAAGAATAAACCATCTTTTACCGTACTTATTAATAAGGTATCCCCATGAAAAGAAAAGATTCCATTCATTTCTGAATTGTCCAAATTTCGATTCTTGGTTAGCGGTTTAAAAGTTGCTTGATTGAGTTTTAAAATTCCTTTCCCTGTTTCGAATACAAATATCTGTTTTCCGATTTTAGTTAAAATACCGAATCCCTCTCCTGTATAAATGACTTTTAAACGATTATTTTTATACAGAAAAATACTACTTCCAGTTTTGAAATATACATTTTTATCAATGATTTCAATATTCCAAACATCTGCATAATTCCGATCTTCTTCCGCCAATAAGAAATTCAAGGAATTATAAGTCAATTTACCATTTTCACCGGGTGAAAAATAACCTAATTCACCTTGAGCACCGACGAATATCCTTCCATCATCAGCGACTTTTACCGACCGAACAATTGTTTGATTACTCACTTTATGACATTCCCAATACTTTCCGTCAAATACCAATAAACCAGCATTATTTGCAAAATACATCAAGCCATTTTTGTCCTGTGTAATATCCCAATTCTGCGGACTTCCATTATAAATTGTTTTGTCAAAATTATGAATTGGTGGAATACCAATATTACTGGATTGTCCGAAAGTGACGGACAATAATCCAAATGTCATTCCCAAAAAAAGCAAATAATATTTTAGCAATTGAATTTTCATTTAATCTTGACTACCCTTTTTTTTTCATTTAAACAATTATCATACATCGTCCTTAGGAACAGAAGCAAAATAGATATTCCCTTTTTACGGTGTCTTTTCACTTATTTTCCATTTCAGGATTAGCTATTTATCCTTAAATATACGCACTCCTAAAACGAGAACTAAGCAGAAAATAAGCCACCGGCAAATAACACATTTATTTAATTTTCATTCCTTAAAGATAAGAAAAACAAGGAATTATGTAGTTTGTTGTGGTAATGTTGTGGTTAAATTAGAAGGATTAACTTTTTGTAGAAACCATGTTGTGGTAATAAAATTTTATAAACAGGACTTTAAACCTACTTTTGTTTTGTCTAAAAAGTTAATTAGATTAATTATTTTGTATTCAAAAAAAATTAAAAATCAAATTATGAGAAAATTAATTTTACCAATTTTATTGATATGTACAGTGGCAACTTTTTCTTTTGCACAAACTGTAAACATTACGTTTGAATTAAATTCAGCTACGTTAGGAACAAGTATTGATGCTGCCGGAATTTTCCTTGCTGGAGGTTCAGAATTTGGTGTCCCAGGTGACAATCCAATGGCTGATCCTGACGGTGATGGTATTTATACTATTACAATTGCTAAACCGGTTGGAACAACAAGTAACTTTACTTTTTTAAATGGTAACTGTGGCGATTGGAGCTGTAAAGAGAACCTTAGTGGTTTACCTTGTGCTGATCCTGCTAACTATAATGACCGTTATTTACCAGCAGTAATGTCTGATACAACAATTCAGGCTTGTTTTGGTACTTGTGATAGCGATGGTTCTTGTACGATTGTAACTGATTCCATTAATATTACATTTGCCGTGAATACAGCTTCTATTGGGACAATCGATCCAACAGGAATCTTTTTAGCAGGTGGCGGAAACTTTGGTAATCCAGGTGAGAATCCAATGTCTGATGCAGATGCTGATGGAACTTATACCATCACAGTTAGAAAGCCTAAAGGTTTTCAAAGTGACTATACTTTTACGAATGGAGACTGTGGTGACTGGAGCTGTAAAGAAGATATAACTGGTTTATCATGTGCGGTTGCTCCTTACAACGACCGTAACTTACAAGCTGTTTATTCTGATACAACAATCACGACGTGTTTTGCAGAATGTTCAATTGATGGAACTTGCACAACAGGTACAAATGAATTATTAACTGACAATGCGTTATTTTCATTACGCCCGACATTGGTTAACAATTATGCAAATGTAACTTTTGGCGAAAATGTAACAAATGACGAAAAACAAATTTTAGTGATTAATGCAGTTGGTCAAGTTATACTTTCTACAAGAATTTCAAATACAAATACTTATCAAATTGATGCGACAAACTACCCTAATGGTCTTTATTTCATTACTGTAAATACTGCAGAAACGAAATTGACACAAAAATTTGTGGTAGCGAAGTAATTTTTTTTTAAATATTAGAGGCTAGATTGCTTTACTTTTAGACGTTAGAATTAAAAGTTCACTTTGTGAATTTTTAAAAATCTAAGAGCGAAGCGGTCTAAAATCTAACGTCTAAAAGCAACGCAAATTAAAATCTAAGAGCAAATCGATCTGTTTAACAATATTCTTTACATTTAAATTAAACCAATCAAATTATGAGATTAAAATACTCCTTGATACTATTCATAGTATTAACATGGTCAGGTATTGCACTTGCCCAGAGTACAGTTACCGGTACGGTTTCAAGTACAGACGGAGAAAGCTTAATTGCAGCATCCGTTTTAGCAAAAGGAACAACACAGGGTGTGCTGACCGATCTTGATGGAAATTATATGATTAAAGTACCTGCAGAGGCAACAACTTTAGTCTTTTCTTATGTTGGTTACGCCACACAAGAAATTGAAATTAGCGGCAAAAGCGTAATCAATGTGACCTTATCAGAAGGTATTGAGTTTGATGAAATTGTGGTTACAGGTTATACCACACAGAAAAAAAGTAATGTAACAGGTTCTATCTCACAGGTCAAAGGAAAAGATTTGGAGGATATGCAAATTGGTCGTGTAGAGCAGGCGTTACAAGGAAGAACATCTGGAATTCGGGTAACGCAAAGCTCGGGAGCACCTGGTTCTGGTTCTACAGTTCGAATTCGTGGAACATCTTCTATCAATGGCTCGAGTCCACTTTTTGTGGTCGATGGTGTTATTATTGGTGGTGGGATTGATTATTTGAATCCAAATGATATTGCTTCGATTGAAGTTTTAAAAGATGCCGCTTCGGCAGCTATTTATGGCGCAAGGGGTGGAAATGGTGTTATTTTAATTACGACAAAAAAAGGAAAAAGAGGAAGTGCAAGTATAAATTATAACGCTTATTATGGCGTTCAAAACCCTTGGAAAAAAGTACCGATGTTGAATGCCACAGAATATGCGACCATTCAAAATGAAATGGCTGCAGCTTCCGGTCAGGTATTACCTTTTTCAAATCCATCACAATATGGCGAAGGTACAGATTGGCAAGATGCGGTATTTTATGCCAATGCACCGATTAGCAATAATGAAATCAACGTTTCCGGTGGTTCTGATAAAATCACCTATTATAGTTCGGTGAATTACTTTGAACAAGATGGAATCGTTGCGAAAGATAAATCAAATTATAGACGATTAAGTGCACGGTTAAACCTAGATGCACAGGTGACGGATAAATTGAAATTCGGTATTAATGCGGCTTATACTCGTAATGAATCTCGTGGTGTGTCTACCAATTCTGAATTTGGTTCTCCACTTGGTCGTGCATTAAATATTGATCCGATTACCCCTTTATATGAAACGGACGAAGCAGTCTTAGGACAAGCACCTTATTCTGTTGGTGGTCAGTTACGCCCTGATTTAGTATATGGTGAAGGCGGAGTTTATGGTATTTCTCCTTATGTAACTTCTGAAATTGTGAATCCTGTTGCAGCTTCGGCTATTGCAGAAGGTGTATTTGGGGCAGATAAATTCGTTTCGTCGGTTTACGGTGAATATGAAATTATTAAAAACCTAAAAATCAAAAGTAGTTTCGGTAGTGATTTGGCATTTTTTGGCAATAGAGATTTCACCCCAGCACATTATTTAAACACGACTAATTTATTAGATACGAATTACGTTGGTGTTAGTTTTAATAGAGGTTTCACTTGGATTTTTGATAATACGATTAATTATAATTTCAAGGTTCAAGAAAATCATTCTTTTGCTGTTTTGGTCGGTCATTCTGCGCAAACAACAAACGGAATGTATTTGGGTGGAAGCAAACGAGATGTTCCGACACAAAATGCGGATGAAGCGACAATTGATTTCGCAAGAAATGAGGACAGTGAGCAAGTTTATGGTGGAAAATGGGAGCGATACGCAATTGAATCTTATTTTTCAAGCTTAGATTATGATTATCAAGGTAAGTATATATTAAGAGCAACTATGCGTGCAGATGCTTCTTCAAACTTTGGTACAAACTATCGTTGGGGATATTTTCCGGCTGTTTCTGCAGGTTGGAATATTACAGATGAGGCGTTTTTCCCTCAAACAAATGCGGTGAATTATATGAAGTTACGTGCTGGTTGGGGACGTAATGGAAACGATGCAGCAGGTGCTTTAGAATATGTTTCTACGGTTTCCGGTGGTCGTAATTATACTTTTGGTTCAAACGATAGATTGACGAATGGTGTTTCTCCAAATCAGATTTCGAATCCTGATTTACGTTGGGAAACCTCTGAACAGATTAATATTGGTGTAGATATGCGTCTATTCAAACGTTTTTCTGTGACGCTTGATGCCTATATTCAAAATACCATTGATATGAAAACGACGCCGCCTTTACCAGCTTATATTGGTAATAATGCACCAACGGCAAACGTCGGAACGATGAATAATAAAGGTATTGACTTCGAATTAGGTTACGATAATACATTTGGTGACTTGAATTTATCTGTAAAAGGAAATGTTTCTTATGTTCAAAATGAAGTTACCGTAATTGGTAATGAAGCAGGATTTGTACGTGGTGCAGGTTGGGGAACACAGGGAATTGAGGTAACTCGTATTACAGAAGGTTTGCCAATCGGTTATTTATACGGTTATACTGCTGATGGTGTTTTTCAAAATCAAACAGAAATTGATGCACACACTGGAACAGATGGATTATTATTACAACCAGATGCAGTACCGGGTGATTTGCGTTTTCTTGATATGAATAATGATGGTATTTTTGATGAAAATGATAGAGGAATGATTGGTGATCCAACACCAACCTGGACTTATGGTTTCACAATTGATGCCGCTTATAAAGGATTTGATTTAGTTATTTTCGGTCAAGGTGTTGCAGGAAATTCTATTTTCAATGCAAGTCGTCGTTATGATTTACCAAATTCTAATATGAATGCAGCAGCTTTAGGACGTTGGACAGGCGAAGGTTCTTCTGACCTTTATCCTCGTTTGACAGACAATGATGCCAATATCAATTTTGCTCGTAGTTCAACTTTCTATGTTGAAAATGGTTCATTTTTCCGTATCAAAACGGCTCAAATTGGCTATACTTTACCAAGAGAGTTGACAAATAGAGCAGGTATTGCAAGAGCTCGTGTTTATGTAGCTTCTAATAATTTATTAACGATTACAGATTATAGCGGTTTCGATCCTGAAATTGATTCAGGTGTAGATAGAGGAAGTTATCCTCAAGCGAGAATGTATTCTGTAGGTGTAAATGTAACTTTTGAGTAATTAATACTCCATCCCTAACCCTTCTCTTTAAAGAGAAGGGTTAGGGATGGGATAAAATATATAAATAATGAAAAATAAATTAATTATACTGTTTTCCTTTATTTTGCTGACTTCTTGTAATGAAACATTTTTAGAAGTTACGCCTGTCGGAAGGGTTTTAGAATCCAACTTTTACCAAAACCAAGGTGAAGCATTCGAAGCTTTAGTTGCCGTTTATGATGTATTGCAATGGACGGATCAAGGTGGATTCACCATGTTTCGCCCATTATTAGATGTCGCTTCAGACGATTGTTTTGCAGGTGGAAGTGATGCTTCTGATCAACCGAGTTGGGTCGCTTGGGATGCATTTAATATGAATCCAGACTTAGGGCCACAATGGGGACTTTGGAATAAGAATTATCGTGGAATTTATCGTGCGAATTTATTCTTAGAGAAAATCGAAAATATCGAAGGGGTTACCCCTCAATTCAAAGCTCGTACAATTGCAGAAGTAAAATTTTTGAGAGCGAAATTTCACTTTGATTTGGTACGTTTGTTCGGTCGTATTCCTGTATTAACCAATACATTAGGTTCTGATGAATACTATACAATCAATCAGATTAGTGGTAATGAAGTCTACACACAAATCGAACAAGATTTGAATGATGCGATTGAGAATTTACCAGAAACAGTAAGTGGAAGTGAATTAGGAAGAATCACAAAAGGTGCTGCACAAGGTTTGTTAGGTCGTGTAATTTTATTCCAAGATGATAATGGAAAAATGGGAACAGCTGCAAGTACTTTGGAAGCTGTCATTAATTCCGGTAATTATGGTTTAGAAGCTAATTATGGTGATATTTTCTTGACAAGTAACGAACATGGCGTAGAGTCTGTTTTTGAAATTTCTTACTCTGATAACTCAAACGCTGGTTGGGGTGGATTCGGTTCTGGCAGCGGCGAAGGAAACGTTGGTATTCAGTTTGTAGGCATGCGTGATTATAGCGGACCAACTTTCGCAACAGGTTGGGGATTTTGTCCTGTTACGCCGAACTTAGTAACAGCAATGACTGGTGATCCTCGATTTGATCATACAATTATTGATGCGAATAATTTGCAAGGTGCGAACTATACACCTGGCTACCAAGAAACTGGGTATTTCGTAAGAAAATATGCACCGCTTCAAGCGAATACAGCCGGTGACGGTGAAATTCCATTAAACTGGGCAAATAATGTTCGTGAGATTCGTTACGCTGATATTTTATTAATGGCAGCAGAAGCTTTAGTAAGAAGTGGCGGTGACGAAGCAAAAGCAAGAGGTTATGTCAATGAAGTTCGTGCAAGAGTTGGTTTAGCCGGAATCACTTCTTCGGGCAATCAACTTTTGGAAGATATTTATACCGAACGTCGTCTGGAGCTCGCTTGTGAAGGTCAACGTTTCTTCGATTTAGTGAGAACAGGAAAAGCAACAACAACTTTAGCTTCTGACGGTTTCGTCGCAGGAAAAAGCGAAGTTTTACCAATTCCACAATCGGAAATTGATTTAAGTAATGGTGCCTTGACTCAAAATAACGGGTATTAAATTATTCTAATATTTCAATGTTCAACTGTTCAAGTGTTTTTCCAACACTCGAACAGTTGAACATTGAATAATCAAACATAAAAAAATGCAAAAAATAACTTTATATATTATCGCAGGTTTGCTAATGATAATGACGGCTTGTGAACCTTCTATTGAGGATAAAATAGACATAGGATTACCGCCGATTGCGGATTTTAGCATTGAATTCATTGATGCCAATAATGTAAAATTAACGAATACAACCGCTGATGATAATTTTATCGCAAGTTGGGATTTAGGGAATTCGGTGGTTGAGAGTGGAAATGTAGTAGAAGCAAGTTTCCCTAATATGGGTGAATACTTTGTAACATTAAGTGTATTCGGAAAAGGTGGTTCTGGTAATATCACTAAAGCGATTACAATCACAGAAGATGCTGCGGGCGCTTGTACTGGTGTGATGGAATTTATAACAAACTGTGGTACCAAAACTTGGAAATTAAATCCTGCCGAAGGGGCATTATGGGTTGGACCTGATGCGAATACAATGTGGTGGCAAAATTCTGCGAATGATGTATTGGATCGTCCTTGTGATTGGAACGATGAATTTACATTCACTTCTGATGGTGTCTATACTTATGTTTCTAATGGTGATTTTTGGGGCGAGCCGTATTCAGGTATTACACCTGAAAGTTGTCAACCTATTTCTGCGTTGCCTTCGGATCGTGCAGCTTGGGGCGATGGAACACACGCTTTTGAAGTGATTCCCGGTACTATTCCAAAATTAAAAGTTACTGGTGATGGTGCTTTTATTGCTTTGCGCAAAGCTGCTAATGGTATGGAAGTTACCCTTCCAATATCCGAAGTTATTTATGATGTCATCCGTTGGGAAACAGTAAATGGTAAGGATATTTTGGAATTAGAAATTAATTATGGTATTGGAATCTGGCGTTTTACATTGGCTTCTCAGTAGTCAATATACTATAAACTATACGTTTTGTAAACGACAGACTTATACAAAGACTATAAATCAATATTTTTTTTATTTAAAAAAAACAATACTAAAAACCATGAAAAAGTTAAATCTATTTTACGTTTTTTTATTGTTCTTAATTGGTTGTAATCCTGATTCTGATATACCAATAGAAGAACCTGATTTCGAAGGATATACTTTAGTTTGGAGTGAAGAATTTGATGGTAATGAAATTAGTACTTTAAATTGGATTCATGAATTAGGGGATGGTACAGGTTATGGACTTCCTTCCGGTTGGGGAAATGATGAACTTCAGTTATACACAGATGCCTCTGAAAATTCTTATATTGAAGAAAATGCAGATGGCGTATCTGCTTTAGTAATTGCGGCAACAGAAGAAAGCCCTGGAAACTATCGTTCTGGAAAGTTAACAACTCAAGGTTTACAGAGTTTTAGATATGGAAAAATTGATGCTCGTATTAAGTTACCAACGGCACAAGGAATGTGGCCAGCTTTCTGGATGTTAGGAGATAATTTTCCAACTATAGGTTGGGCAGGTTGTGGCGAGATTGATATTATAGAATTAGTTGGATTCGAACCTGATGTAGTTCATGGTAACATTCATTATGTAGATGGAGGACAAAATTATGCAAACGCTGAGGGTGATCCAAAAATGATTAATGAAACATTTGACCAAAATTATCATAATTTTAGTATCGAATGGACGCCAACAGAAATCCAATGGTTTTTAGACGAAGAACTTTTTAAAACAACATCAATTGATAATGATGGTCTGAAAGAATTTGATCGTTCTTTTTATTTGATTCTAAATGTAGCTGTTGGAGGTAACTGGCCGGGTAGTCCTGACGCAACCACAACTTTCCCTCAAAAAATGTACGTGGATTATATCCGTTATTACAGCAAAAACGGGTTTACAGTACTTTCTGAACCTGTTTTAGATGTTGATGAAGAAACGGTTTTCATTAATGTGCCACCAAATATTGCTGAGTATGCTTTCAATGAATCAATGAATCAGTTTCCTAATATTGGAACAATGATATTTGGCGCCGGTGGAGAGCCTAATATTTTTTCCTCAGGAACAGCTGTAGATGGTGATAGTGCCGTTGTATTTAGTTATCCTGGAAGTAACTGGGGCGGAGGTTGGTTTGACTTAGACCAATCACCGATTGATCTGAGTGCTTACACCAATGGTAGTTTAGTTTTATCTATTAATATTCCTTCTGTAATAGTTGATGCTGAAATAAAATTAGAATCAGTAAATAGTAATGCTGCTGTTTTCCTAACGAATTATACACCGACTAATACACTTTCAAATGGTTATGTTGAGTATACTATTCCTCTATCTGATTTTGTAGGATTAGATTTTACTGATATTAAAATTCCATTTGCACTTTGGAATCCTGTAGATGCTGGTGGCACGTTTCCCGCCGCTGATGTATTAATAGATAATATCCATTGGGTTCAATAAGGATTGATGAATCAATAAGTGTTTTTCACTACCCTTTCAATGGTAATTGTTATTTAACAACGGATTGGCACGAATTAAAGGAATTAAAGGAATTATCAAAATGATTCGTGCCAGATTCGTTTGTCCCAAACTAAAAAAACCATGAATTATAAATTAGTAACATTATTCTTTTGTATAACACTCTTTGGTTGTGTAAATCAAGAAGCAAATACCACAAAAGATAATGATAATAAAACGCAAGCAGGTGCTTCTTTCAAACTAACATCCGGAATGGAAGCCACTATTTATACAACAGCAAGTGAAACGGAATTGCGACTGACAGAAACAGGCAAAGCTATATTCCAATCAGCAAAACAGCCAGTAGAAAATGCCATTTCCGTTTTTGTAAATCCCAATAAATTATTTCAGACTTTCTTAGGTATTGGAGGAGCAGTTACAGATGCTTCTGCAGAGGTATTTGCTAAATTGCCAAAAGAAAAACAAGAAGAATTTTTGACCGCTTATTACGATAAAGAAAAAGGAATCGGTTATTCGTTATGTCGTACACCGATACATAGTTGTGATTTTGGTACAGAAAGTTATACGTATATTGAAGAGGGAGATAAGGAGTTAGAAACCTTTAATATCGACCATGATAGAACGTATAAAATTCCATTAATTAAAAAAGCAACGGAGGCTGCTGGAGGTGAACTAATGTTATACGCAAGCCCCTGGAGTCCACCTGCATTTATGAAAACCAACAAAGATATGCTTCAAGGTGGCAGTTTGTTGCCTGAATATTATGATGCTTGGGCAACCTATTACACGAAGTTCATTAAGGCTTATGAAGCAGATGGCATGCCGATTTGGGGAATTACGATCCAGAATGAACCGATGGCAACACAACGTTGGGAATCTTGTATTTACACCGCAGAAGAAGAGCGAGATTTTTTAAAAAATCACTTGGGTCCAATCATGGAAAAAGAAGGTTTGGGTGATAAAAAAATTGTGGTTTGGGATCATAACAGAGATTTAATTACCAACAGGGCAAATACAATTTTTGAAGATCCAGAAGCAGCTAAGTACGCTTGGGGAATTGGTTTTCACTGGTATGAAACATGGGCAGGTGGCGAACCAATGTTCTCCAACTTAGGCGAGATTAATGAAGCTTTTCCTGATATGAATTTATTATTTACAGAAGGTTGTCAAGAAGGTTTTAGAACAGACAGATACCAGTATTGGGCTCATGCAGAACGTTACGGAAATTCTATCATTAATGATTTTAATAATGGAACCGTTGGTTGGACAGATTGGAATATTCTATTAGATCAAAATGGTGGACCAAACCATGTTGATAATTATTGTTTCGCTCCGATTCACGGTGATACGGATAAAGGAGAATTGATTTATACGCCAACGTATTATTACATCGGTCATTTTTCAAAGTTCATTCGTCCTGGAGCAAAAAGAATGAGTACGGTTAGTAGCAGAAGTCATTTATTAAGCACGTCATTTTTGAATGAAGATGGCAGTTTGGTGAATGTGATTATGAATCAAAGTGATAATGACATTGATTACAAATTGTATGTTGGAGTAGGAGAAGCGATTTCTATTAAAATTCCTGCTCATGCGATGCAGACGATTGTAACGGAATAGATTTTTAATTAATAAAAAGGCGTGTTCAGAGTAATTTAAAAGACTTTTCATATAAAGCTTTAGTTTATTTCATTATCTGAAAACTCCCGAAGCCAGTCATGACCAACTTTTTAAGCTTTTTAAGCTTTTTAAGCTTTTTAAGCTTTTTAAATCGTAAAGAAATTTAAAATTTTGTTCACATAAATTATTCTGAACATTCATTATTCAAAAATTCTAATTGATAACAAACAGATGACAAACACACTAAAAGTAATATTTGGTCTATTTATAATTGGCTCAATCTTTATCACAAGCTGTGGTGAAGATGAATCAATTATTTTGCCTTCTGCCTATGTTGAAGATAATAATCGTTTAGAAGGTAATGTCGGTACAACTGATTTTACCTTTAAAATCAAGTTAGTAGAAACAGCGACAGAAATGGTAACAATTGGCTATGAAACACAAGATGTTACAGCAACGGCCGGCGAAGATTATGAAGCGACATCAGGAACAGCAATAATTATAGCTGGTTCAAGAGAGACGACTTTCACCGTGAAAGTTTTTGGTGATGAAGATTATGAAGATGACGAAACCTTCAAAATAAAATTATTAAATACAACGACTGCTGATATTTCAAACAGTGACGGAATTGGTACTATTAGAAATGAAGATAGTTTCACACCAATTGGAAATGATGGCTATGAAACACCATTAATTCAACCTGGTTATACCTTGACTTGGCAAGAGGAATTTGATGGAACAAGTTTAAATACAGGCGATTGGAATTATGAAACTGGTGATCACGGCTGGGGAAACAATGAACTACAGAATTATCAAGCAGGAATAAATAATACAATACTTAATAATGGTAAATTGGTTATTGAAGCACGAGAAGAGAATGGTGGTTACACATCCGCTCGTTTAACCACACAAGGCAAGAAATCTTTCAAATACGGCCGAATTGATATTCGTGCAAAGTTACCGTTTGGTCAAGGTATTTGGCCAGCATTATGGATGTTGGGCGATAATATTAATACCGCTAGTTGGCCTGCCTGTGGTGAAATTGATATTATGGAAATGGTCGGAAGTGATCCAGCTACAACACATGGAACACTTCATTGGGAGCAAAACGGTCATAATTATCAAGGTGGCGGTACTTCTATTAGTTCAGGGATTTTGGCAGATGAATTTCATGTATATACCATTATTTGGGATGCGAACGAAATCAAATGGCTTTTGAATGATGTAGCGTTTTATAGTATTAATACTTCATCCACTGCCTTTTCTGCATTTGATAATAATTTCTTTTTTATTATGAATGTTGCCGTTGGCGGCAATTGGCCAGGTTATCCTGACGCAACAACGACTTTCCCACAGCGAATGATTGTGGATTATATTAGAGTTTTTCAATAAAAATTTCAATACATATCCTTTACAGATTGGACGGATTATTATCTTAATAATTAAAATAAAAACCATGTAACCCATTCCAATCTGTATCTAATTTAAAAATAAAACCATGAGAAAAAATTTGCTTTTTTATATACTTTTTTGTCTAATAATAAGCATTCAAGCGGATGCACAACATCTTCTAAAGGCAGACGGAAAAATCATTTCTAATGAAATTGGAGATACGGTTTTACTTCGAGGAATGGGTTTAGGCGGTTGGATGGTTCAAGAAGGATATATGTTACAAACCGCAAGTTTTGCGAATCCACAGCATAAAATTAGGGCTGCAATTGAAGATTTAATTGGTGCAGCAGATACAGATTTGTTTTACGATGCTTGGTTAGCGAATCACGTTCGAGAAGCAGATATTGATTCTTTACAAGCTTGGGGTTTTAATTCCATCCGTTTACCAATGCACTATAATTTATACACTTTACCAATCGAAGATGAACCTATAGCGGGGCAGCAAACTTGGTTGACAAAGGGTTTTGAACTAACGGATAGTTTGATTGCTTGGTGTGCAGCAAGACAAATGTATGTAGTTTTGGATTTGCACGCAGCACCAGGTGGACAAGGTTATGATGCCGCTATTTCGGATTATGATGATACCAAACCATCACTTTGGGAAAGTCAAGAGAATAGAACTAAAATGGCTTCCCTTTGGAAAAAATTAGCAGAACGCTACGTCAATGAGCAATGGGTCGCTGGGTATGATTTATTGAATGAGCCAAACTGGGACTTACCCGGTGGCGTTGCTTTACGCAATTTATATGAAGACGTTACCGATAGTATCAGAAGTGTGGATACCACGCATATTATATTTATTGAAGGAAACTGGTTTGCCAATGACTTCACAGGTTTAACACCTCCTTGGGACGATAATATGGTTTATTCTCCACATAAATATTGGTCTGTAAATGATCAAGCGTCTATACAATGGGTTTTGGATATGAGAAATCAGTATAATATACCATTATACTTGGGCGAAACCGGAGAAAATTCAAATGTTTGGTTCAGAGATGCCGTTCGATTATACGAAGATAATAATATGGGCTGGGCTTGGTGGCCTTTGAAAAAAATAGAGTCGGTTGCTGGACCAATCTCGATTGTGAAAAGTGCGGATTATCAAACGTTACTTAATTATTGGGAAAACGGTGGAACACAACCGACAGCGGCATTTGCGAAAGCAACTCTAATGCAACTGACAGAAGATTTGAAAATTGAAAATTGTCGATATCAAAAAGATGTGACTGATGCACTTTTCAGACAGGTCTATTCTGATGAAACAGTACCTTATGCTGATAATAATATTCCAGGTGTAATTTACGCAGTGGACTATGATTTAGGTGTTTTGGGTGAGGCTTATGAAGATGATGATTATGGAAATTATTCTGTAACAACTGGTAATTATTCTGCATGGAACAATGGTTGGGCTTATCGAAATGATGGTGTTGATATTGAAACCTCAAACGATAATACAAATACCAATGGCTACATGGTCGGTTTTATTAATACCGATGAATGGATGCAATATACGGTTGATGTAGCAGCTGATGCGGCTTACGATATTCACGTCCGAGTTGCTTCTGGTTCAACAGGTGGAAATTTCCATTTTATCGCTGACGGAGCAGATATTACGATACCTTATTATGTACCGAATACTGGCGGTTGGAATACTTGGCAAACGGTAATTATTCCTGACGTAATTTTAAGTACAACAG
>Ga0209712_10001776_pt1 | contig 18166 bp, 13 predicted proteins | sample ArcOceMetagenome_FD_187443 | JGI IMG/M metagenome (GOLD analysis project Ga0209712, IMG submission 187443) | Marine eukaryotic phytoplankton communities from Arctic Ocean - Arctic Ocean - Greenland ARC118M Metagenome (SPAdes) (version 2) | ecosystem: Environmental > Aquatic > Marine > Oceanic...
AATATAACAATCGTGTCCTTCATTTTCTAAAATATTTATATCAATCCCTAATCGTTCAAACCAATTTCTCAATGGTTTAAAGACATCTTTTTCACCAAAATAAAGTTTGATATTACAATTTGGTTTGTCGGTTTCGTAGCGTAAACGAGTTGCGGAAATCGCTATTAAGTTATTGATTTTCAAACCTTTTAATCCTGCTTTCCATGCGATTGTTCCGCCGATACTGAATGCTAAAATATCAATAATCCCTTTTTCTAATGCCAATAAATTACCGACCGCTTTTTCAATTCCGTCATCGACAAATTGTTGGTGTAAATGTTTTTGCGTATCAATAGATTTATCAATATTTCCTAATTCACAACAATCATAATATTGAACATCATAATGTGATTTTAGGGAATTGATATAGAAATTTTCCCAATCGAAATGGCGATTACCGAATAGGTCGGAAAGGATAATTAAACGAGGTTTCATACTTTCTTTGTTTTCTCCCGGTCTATCCCGATTTTTTTTGGGATGTATTTCGCAGGTAAAGCTGATTTTATTTATTTAATGATTTTAAAACAAACAAAAAAAATTGCAGAATCTGCGAAATCAGCAGGAGCTATTTTACTCATTTGCTTTCATTAAAATACCTTCCATTTTAGGTTTGAATGCTGCATAAGCCTTTCGGTAACGGCTTTTGTGTAAAACATCCGATAAAACGCCTCCAGTTAAAAATGACAAAACGTAAATTATCCATTTTACCCAATTCGCTAATTCAAACATTTGTAATATATAAAATGCTAAAGCAACTGTTCCTAAAGCGACCGCAATTTTCGTGATAAAACCCACTGCTTCAATCGTTTGAATCGTTTCCTCTTCGACGATAACATTCAATTGAATATTTTCGTTTTTTGAAACCAGAACCACATTATTTACGATTTTATAATTGTAATCTGGCATTTTATTTTTCAGAATTTTTTCGACTTCTTCCAAAGTCATGTTTTTTTTATTTTCTATTATCATCTCTTAGCGTTGGTACTTTTAGCATTTTTTATGATCAATAATATTTGAAAATCTACAGAAAAGATAGTTTCATTGTATCGCAAAAGTAGGGAATAATTTTAGATTGTTAGAATTTAAGAAGTTACTTAAATTTCATAAGTGATTGAAATAATTTATCTTAGGGTTTCTTTATTATTCCTTAATATGCTTCAAAAAATGTCTGGACGGTTAAAACTCACCTTAGCACTTTTATTTTTTCTTCAACTTGGCGTAATTACTTGGTCATATTATGGTGATATTTGGAAGGAAGAGAGTAGATTGAAACTTTATAAATCATATTTAGAAAACCCAATGGAAGTTAAAAGTTTGGACTTAAGTAATTTGAAATTGGATAAATTAATTGATGAAATTAGTCAATTTCAAAATTTAGAATACTTGAATTTATCGAATAATCTCTTTGAAGAGATTCCTGGTATTATTTTTCGATTACCAAAATTGAAGGAAGTAAACCTTTCAGGAAATAGAATTAAAGAAGTCACTTTCATAGAAAATTCAACAATTTCGAGACTTGATTTAAGCAATAATAGGCTTGAATATATGGATTATGACCTTTGCAATGTTGGATGTTTTGAGCGATTAGATTGGCTTGATTTATCGAATAATAATTTAGAAGAATTTCCATATTTTGGAAGTTCTAAGGTGGATACAATTCTACTAGCAAATAATAAATTGAATAACTTTTATAGTATTCAGCTGTCGATGCCGAGTGACCATATTGTCGAATATTTAGATGTTTCAGGGAATCCAATTGAAGGTAAAAGTGACCAATTATATGAGGTTATGGGCTTTGATTATGGTGACTTGAAGACGCTTTCTACTAAGTGTTATTCCTTAAATATTTCCAATATCACTTACGAGTACTTTCCTTACGAGATATTGACTTATGATAGAGAATTAGAAGATTTAGTGGAAAGTCTTAAATATGAAGAAGATGGTCGCCGACTTATTACGACAATGGATATGGATTATAATGAACCAGCAAAACAACATAAATTAAAGGCTTTGAATATTTCTAATTCAAAATTTATTGATGACGAAATTCATTTTCAAAAAAGTGATTTGGAAATTTTAAATTTATCCAATTCGAATCTTGATTTTAGTGTTTCTATGTTTGAAAATTTTCCAAAAATTCAAGTATTGTATTTAGAAAATATAAAACTTGAGGACTTTGACTTTAAACAAAAAACGATTACAGAATTGAATCTCAAAGGATTAGAGTCTACTTTTTTATTTAAGTTGGGTTTATCAAAGTTGAATTTGCTAAAGCTGGAAACTTTGAATATTGACTATGATTTTGCGGTAGAATTATTGGATTCTAATTTGCCAAACCTTCAAACAATTCGAATTTATAATATGCCAGAAGGAGGTGATGAACTTGGCGAGAAACTTAAAAATACTTTTCCAATTCTAAATAATGTGACGGTGATTTTTTTTAGCAAAGTAAAAACTTAAAAAAGACCGTCATACCGACGTAAGTTGGTCTTTTTTAAGTTTCTAAAAAATGAAAACCATCAAAAAATTAATTAGAATTCATCTGCTGCACAGCGACCAACTGATCATACCGGCTGCCAAAAGGTCGATAATAAATTAAGATGTGGTATTCGTTATCTGTTTCGTACCAATCGCCTTCTAACTCCGTCAAATCCACAATATTCGGCTTATCATCATGTACGAATGCAAATTGGTAATTATAAAAACCTTGTTTTAAAAATAACCTTGCACGATACATTCTCGTAGCGTAATCATAAGTCATTTTGCACTCTGGATAAATCTGAAAATCGCTTAAACCGCCCCAAATATAAACATCGCCGCCATCCATTTCTATTGTTTTTTTGAGGTAAAAATGAACCCAAGCATAATCAGCCTCTGTTTCGGGTTCATCTTCGTAATCAACGCCAATAATGTATTTTCCATTAAGGTCATTTTCAAATAAATAGGGGACATTCGCACGAGGTGCTTCTTTGACCATTTCTACAATATTTCCGTCTATTTTATCTGAAATAATGCGAACTGTTTTGTCCGTATTAATACGTAAAGTTTGTAGGTTCAAATGTCGAAATTCCTTGCTCCCTTTGAAAACTATTTTATTTTGATAGTCATAAGATAATTCTTCATTGCGAACAAAAAGTGGCTTTAATCCTGTAATTGCATTATCCCAACGGCCATTCTGTAAAACGGCAACTTTGATTTCTATCTGAGGATTACTCACTCGAATACCTTGATGATTAACCGTGAAATCAATTTCCTGTGCGGTTCGAGCTTGTGTGAAATTAGTTGGTCGTTCCATACTTGAATTCACGACCATTTTATTATCAACAACCATGAATCGCCTTGAAAAAACTAAGTTTTCCATGTCGCTATCTTCATAAACGACTAACAGATAATTTCCCGAAATCGTCCAACTCAAATCTTCATTTGGTAGCATCACTTCGTAATGCACATAATTCACCAAAGTATTATAAGAAAACTCATAATCCCGAATTCGTTCATTGGAAAATCCGTCGATATAATCCATTTCGGTTAGATTTTCGGTTGGCGTCCAATTTGCATTACAATGAATGAAAGTATAATAATAATCGGTGACTTCTTCTGATATGTCATCGAACGAAAGTCGTAATGGATTTCCAGTATTTAGACTTACGATTGGCTGGCTGATAAACATTCCGTCTTGATGAAAAAGGACACTTTTGATGGAAGGTTTGTAAGTATAATCTTCATAGCGTAATGTCGGTTGATAATCATTGACGTATTCTTCGTCTTGTGCCGCTAATTGAAATGTTAGTATTGATAAACAAAATAGAATGAATGTTCTTTGCATTTTTAATCTTTATTTAGGAGTCAGGTATCAGGAGTCAGGTATTTCATAGTTTCTAAAACTGACTTTTTATATCTAAATATTTAATTTACTATTTTTAATAATGACGATTGATATACGGAACTTAATGATAGCCTTTGTTGACTTGACGAAAATTTATTAGAAAGATGACTTTTAGTAATCACTTTAAAAGAACGTTTTAAACTGCCCAAAAGTACAAACGAACTGGAGATTATTGAAATAATGAGAGGTAAGGAAATGTAAATAAGTAAGATACCAATTCTAATTCATTCCTTTTTTCTGTTTGCAAGTAGCAGGTGAGAAAATATGACTTTATACGCTTTACGGCCTCTTTTGCCTTGTTCTCTACTTCAGAATTAGTTGTTGATACCCGATAAACGACCATCCCTAAAGTAAAAAACAAGAAAAAAGTAATTCAATAGAGCCATTATTCAATGACTTTTTGAGAAAATTTAACAAAAAAATATCCTCCTGAAAAGTATCATTTATTTATATTCATCTCCCTAATCGGCCGCTTATTTACCTATTCGGTAGGTGATTTATACTCTAAATTATTTTCCTATGGTTTTGATTAAAGAACCTTTCTGAACAGTATCTGTCAATTTCATACTATTCAAAATCGCTAACGTCTCCATTTTATCGGAAGGAATCTTTAGTGTTTGGAAAGTTTGTTGAACCGTCGCAGTTTGTTGAACCGTTTTGATTTGTATTCGCTCTGGTTTGACATTGATTTTCTTTTGGTCTGTCAATTTCCTGAAACCTGCCATTGTTTTTAAGAAAGTAGGTTGGTACGTTTTAAAATCTGCTTGAGCAGCGATTCCGTGAAAAACGAAAATCGTTTGTCCAAATTCAATAAAATAAGAAGCCAGACTAATTGATTTCGTGGAATCTTCTGCATTATTTTGATCAGAAACCAATGCGATTGCATTGTAGCCATTCACTTTGATTGTTTTTCTACTTTTTTCTGTTAATTTATAACTTTCGACGGCTTTATTTACGACATTATCTAGATTGTTTCCTTCTGTCTGTGTAAATAACATCATACACTTTCCATCTTCAGGAGCCATTTGAATTTGCTGTGGACTATTTACCGTTTGCCAATTCTTCGGTGTTGGAAATGAAAATTTCATTTCTGGGTGATAGAAAACGTCATTTTCAACAAAACCTTGACGAGGATCTTCACCATAAACTAAACCATCAATCATTCTCAAATATTCATTTCGACGCACTTCGTAAGGGCCCTGTGTTTTCGCTTGCCATTCTTTCGTAGCGGCCTCAACTTTAGCATAACGGTCCGTAGGATTTGGATGTGTCGAAAGAAAATCGGGAACGGAGGCTCCAGCTTTCTTTTGAATTCTACCCAACGTCTGAAAGAAACCGGCCATATAATTTGCATCATAACCAATACGAGTTGAATATTCTACGCCTAATTGATCTGACTGGGATTCTGCATTTCGACCATTCTTCAAAAATAGTAACTGTAAACCTCCTTGTGCTAAATTAGAAAACTGTTGAAACTCAGGACTAACGACCATTCCGATGACCATTCCGATTTGAGCAATCTGAGCTTTACTTATTTGTTTCACCGAATGACGAGCCGTAACATGACCAATTTCATGACCTAAAACGCCAGCAAATTCTGCTTCATTATTAAAATGTGCCAAAATTCCACGGGTGAAGTAAACATAACCTCCTGGAACAGCGAAAGCGTTGATTACAGGAGAGTCCATCACTTTGAAATCATATTCTAAATTTGGACGGTGCGAGATTCTCGCCATTTTATTTCCCTTTTCATTGATGAATTTTTGAATCTGTTCTTCCTGATAAAGGCCATACATCGCTACAATCTGTGGATCAAACTCTTTTCCCATCTGAATTTCCTGTGCTTCTGTGATTAAGACGAAATCCTTTTTTCCAGTAACAGGATTTGTCGCACAAGTACTCATTGCGATTGCAATAAATACTAAAAACATACTTCTTAATATTAGTTTGAGTTTCATAAAAATATATTTTGGTTTAAAAGTCTTTCTACACAATGAATCGTGAAATATGAAATTGTGATATTTAAAATTCAACGTTATCTTATTCAAAAATAGGGATTTTTGAATAAGATAGAAATTATTAATAAATAAGACTTGGAAAAATGTTCGGCGTAACGATATTGAGGGTTCAATATTCATAAAATAAAAAAGGATTGTTCATTTCTGAACAATCCTTTTGTTTAGTTGCAGAGACAGGACTTGAACCTGTGACCTTTGGGTTATGAGCCCAACGAGCTACCAACTGCTCCACTCTGCGATGTTAACCATTACTTCTTTTCAGAAGCGATTGTAAAGATGGTAACTATCTTCACAATTATAAATAAAAACACTAAGGACTTAACCTTATTTAGAACGAAAAAGACCGTTCATTTCTGAACAATCTTTTTGTTTAGTTGCAGAGACAGGACTTGAACCTGTGACCTTTGGGTTATGAGCCCAACGAGCTACCAACTGCTCCACTCTGCGATGTTAACCATTACTTCTTTTCAGAAGCGAGTGCAAAGATAAGTATTTTACTTACAATTACAATTTTTATTTAAACAATCTTTTAATTATTTTTGAATAATGATTGAAAACAACTGTTTGTTTTCCGATTGTGCTGCAAATGTAAGGACTTTATGTTCGCAATCAAACCTTTTTATAGAAGTATTTATTAATTATTCTCCGATATAGTTTTAATTGGCTGGCAGTCAATTAAGTAGGTTAAAATTTATTTTTAAAGATTTTTAATTTTGATAAATTAGATGCTAAAAATCTATAGATGTTAGCTATTAGGTCGCTTTGCCAATAGACGTTAGAAAATCTAATTTTTTTTGATAATCAATTAATTATACTTTTTGACCGAAACATTTCATAAAGTATTGAAATTATCGGATTGAATTTATCTAATAATTCATACAGGGAATATCTAAAATCATATCACTATACATTTTGATTTTCTGGCAAAAACCTGTCAGGTCTGATTATCAACGATTTACAGAATATTTAATTTTTTCAAGATATAATTTTTCAAAAATGTATAGTCGTATGATCTAAAATGTATTAGCGAAGCAGTCTAACATTTAATTCTAATCCATTTTTTTTGAAAAACCTGATACAGTGGGGTAATTTTTCTATCATTACATCAAAATCTTAATAAAAAATGAAGACACTTTTCTACGGAATTACAGGATATACAGGAGAACTTATCTTAGAAGAAGCAAAACGTCGACAGTTTCAACCGATTATCGCAGGACGGAATGAGGAGAAATTGAAAGTATTGGCGGAGCGATTTGGTTTGGCTTATCGAGTATTTGACTTGGAAGATATGGCGGTTTTGGATATGCAGTTAAGTGATATTGATTTGGTATTGCATTGTGCGGGACCATTTCATTTTACAGCCGCACCGATGATTGCAGCTTGTTTACGAAATTATGTACATTATTTAGATCTTTCAGGAAGGGTGGAAGGATTTGAGGAAGCGTATCGTTTGGATGAAAAAGCGGTGAAGCAGCAAGTAATGTTGATGCCGGGCGTTGGTTTTGATGTTGTTCCATCGGATTGTTTGGTGGCTCATTTACATCAGCAGTTACCCGATGCGACACATTTGACTTTGGCGATTGCAATGAAAAATGGTGGTGTTTCTCACGGTACGGCTTTATCGACGGTAGAAAATCTACCGAATGGTGCGACCGTTCGGAGAAATGGAAAAGTCATTCGGGTACCTTTAGGCGAAAAAACACGAACGTTTAAATTTGGAAATTGGTACGAAAGTCTTTGTGCTACTGCTCCGTGGGGAGATGTTTCGACAGCTTATTATACGGCTAATATTCCAAATGTCGAAGCTTATTTAGCGACGACCGCACAGGGTGCAAAAATGATGCGTCTGACCCAAAAGTTAAAATGGTTATTGAAGCAATCGTTTATTAAAAATTTGGCTAAAAAGATCATTGATAATCGTCCACCTGGATTAAATGAAGCAGAACGTTCAAAATCAGAATCCTACTTTTATGCGGAAGTAAGAAATGAAAAAGGCGAACAAAAAAGTGCATCTTTGCGGGTCGATGATGCTTATGAAAATACGGCTCAAGTAGCCGTTCATATTGTCAAAAAAATCGTTTCGGGAAATTATAAAATTGGTTTTCAAACACCGGGAGGACTTTATGGAAGTGGATTGATTTTGGAAATTGAAGGAAGTATTTTGAAATAAGTATTAATTATTATCGCTCTTTTGTGTTTGATCTTATTTAAGCACGGGAGCAAAAGTTTAAATCGTAAAACAAAAATAAATAGACATGCAAAACGATACATTTAGTTTAAGACCAGCGGATGAGTTTATTGAGTTGGTAAAATTATTGAAAATTACGCAGATTGCTCAAACTGGCGGTCATGCGAAAATAATTATTGAGAATGAAGAAATTGTGGTGAATGGTGAAGTGGAATTGCGAAAGCGAAAAAAGCTAAGAGTTGGCGATATTGTGGCGTTTGAGGGTATTCGGATTGAGATTGTTAAAGAGTAGGGGATAATTTTTTGCTCGTTAGAAATCGTGTCGGTTTTTAAAACCGACACGATTCAATAAGTTTTATACATAATGAATCAAAGCTTTCTTTACCACTTGCCATTCATTATTTCTGAAAATAGCCAAACCCGATTCATCGGTTAATATTTTTGTAGCACTGATAGGAATGATGGCATTGGATCGACAAGCTGGTTTCAAGTGTTCGTCGGGATTATCTAAAGCTCGGAGCATCGTAGCCACATCTTCATAAACCTTAAATTCTGCTTGTAACGGATTTCTGCTGACTAATTTGAATTCGTAAACCGTTTCCGTACGTTTGAATCCTTCTAATGCATCTTCGGCATTGAATGTACCATCTTGATTTGGAATTGGTAAATAAAAGTCCTCTAAAATAGTTTGAATTTCTTCCGGCAATTCTTCGAATTCTGGCTCTGCTGTAATTTCTTCTATGGAGTATTCGATGTTTTCCTGAATCGTTTCGATTGCAGTCTTTTTGGTATCCGTCGTTCTATCTAACTTAGAAAATCGATGATGTAAGACCTCTAATTCTTCAATCAAGTTATTATGTTCCTTCCTCAAGTCCTTTATTTTTTTAGATAATTTATCTAAAAGGTTCTTAGTTTTATCATCATCTATCTGAATGGTTTGATAATCTTGATTGACCGTATATTGTGGCATTACGCTTCGGATAAAGTAAAACGCCAATAAACCAAACATCAATAAAGAGAATAACCATAGAATATCACGACGGCTGATAAAGCTATTTCCACTATAATCTCTATTCACAAATCTTGACGGGTTCCTGTCTTCTTCTATCCTTTCTGTATACGAATCTTCATCACTTCCTTGAAGGTAGTCATTGTCAAGACTTGGTTCTGAGATGGAAGGTATCTCATCAGTGATGACTTCATTCGGTATCAATCGCATTTTCAATTGTTCCACAATATTTGTTCGGAGGAAAGGAAAAGTCATTTTATGATTGCTCTCAAATGATTTTATTTTTGGAATCTTGAAAAGATTTTCTTTTATCAAATTATAAATATCCTCTTCATCCACTTCATCTCCTGGCGTGAATTCGGTATTAAAATTTACTTTGAAATCGTCAATCGCTGTCGCTAGATTATAAGTTCCAGTGACTTGATTTTCTTTTAAAAAATTCACTAAATTCTTTCCAAAATTTGATTCTGTTCCATTACAATTTGGAAATTTTTCTAAGTATTTATTATATAACGTTTCATCATGTTCTTTCAAGGATTGCTTCGCAAATTCACAATTTACATAATCAACGGTTTGATTGAATAATGTTTGATTGTTTTGGCTACTTGCCAAATGATAACAGCCGACTAAGAAAAATAAAACCCATCCGATTCTGACTAAAATACAGGAAATATCCATACACATAAATTGTAATTTTATCTGATGAATAATTAATCGCATTATTTTTTTAGTCTCTTGCATGATATCTATATTAGTAAGTTATGAATGATGAACTATTTGTCGTGCCGTTTCTATGAAAAATATAAATTATGATTAGAAATGATTTTTTATTTACAAACGGTAATATTACAAATTTATGAATTATTTTCTATTTATTTCAGTGCATTTAAAAGGAACAACTGACTTTTGAAAGACGATTTTTAAATTATAAAAAGCTAGTTTTACAGAATTATTTTATAAAAAAGTCCTCACCTTAAAATATTTAACACAAAAAAAATAAAAATGCTTAAAAAAACACTTTTCGTATTTGCGATGTCATTCATTTCTTTAATGACTTTTGCTCAAAATTTAAACGTAGCTTTTGTTGGACAACTTCAGTATACTGAAGATGCCAACGATATTTGGGGATATAAAGATACGATTTCAGGTATCGAATATGCTCTTGTTGGATTAAGAGGTGGAACCTCGATTGTAAGTTTAGCAAATCCTGCGAATCCCGTACAAGTCGGTTATGTGGCCGGTGCGAACTCTACATGGAGAGATATTAAAACTTGGGGACAGTACGCTTATGTAACAACAGATGTTGGAACAGATGGCTTGACGGTAATTGATCTTTCCAATTTATCAAATGGCGTAACTTCTACCAATTGGCAACCGACATTGACGGTAAATGGCCAAACAGGAGTATTTGAAAAAGCCCATAATATTTGGATGGATGAAAATGGTTACGCTTATATTTCTGGTGCGAATCTAGGAAATGGCGGGGTAATGATTTTGGATGTTCACACGACACCTGGGACACCTATTTATTTAGGTACAACGCCGAATAACTATTCTCACGATTGTTACGCAAGAGGCGATACCTTATACACTGCAGATATTTATGTTGGAGAATTTACAGTTTATGATGTGTCTAATAAAGCCAATCCTGTATATTTAGGAAGCCAGCCGACTGAACTTGCGTTCGCTCATAATGTTTGGTTATCCGATGATGGACAAACTTTATTCACGACGGATGAAAAACCAAATGCGCCGGTTGGTGCTTATGATGTTTCTAATCCATCGAATATTGTTGAATTAGACCAATTTCGTCCTTTGCAGACACTTGGACAAGGAGTAATTCCTCATAATGTCCACGTTTGGGATGATTATTTAATCGTTTCATATTATACGGATGGATTGATTCTAGTAGATGCAAGTCGTCCAGGTAACTTGATTGAAGTTGGAAATTTTGATACTTATATAAGTAGTTCGGGTGGATTTAATGGCTCTTGGGGAGCTTATCCTTATTTACCATCGGGAATGATTATCGTTTCAGATATTAATAGTGGATTGTATATTTTTCAGCCGACTTATGTTCGTGCCTGTTGGTTAGAAGGAACGGTGACGAATGCGGCAAATGGTAACTTGATTAATAATGCCAATATTGAAATTCTTGGAGCATTAGCGACTGATGATTCAGATGTTTTTGGGGAATATGAAACCGGTTTAGCGACATCAGGAACTTATGATGTACAAGTTTTGGCGACTGGTTATATGCCAGAAATGGTCACGGTCACGTTATCAAATGGACAAGTTACGGTACAGGATTTCCAATTAACACCTGCGATACCTTTTGTGGTAAGCGGTCAAGTTTTGGATGAGCAAGGTTCGCCAATCGAAGACGCAAAAGTATTTGTACAAGGTTTAGTCAACGATTATAGCTTTGTTACAGATATAAATGGTGACTTCTCTGCCACTATAGAAAATGGTCGTTACGATGTATTAGTTGGAAATTGGGGATACAAAACGAAATTGATTCAAGACACGACAATTAATGTATTGAATTCAAATATTGTTATAGAATTAGAAACAGGTTATAAAGATGAATTTGCTTTAGACTTGGGCTGGCAAACGGTTTCTAATGCGCAAACTGGTGCTTGGGAAAGAGTCACGCCGATTGGAATTCCTTCGACTACTTATGGTCAAGTTTCGCCGGCATTAGATATTCAAACTGATTTAGGGAGTGAATGTTATATTACTCAAAACGGTGGAAGTACACCCGGGAATGGTGATGTTGATAATGGAACGGTTCGTTTACTTTCTCCGACCTTTGATGCGACAACCTTTACTAGTGCTCATGTGCGTCTAGCGACATGGTTCGTTAATGTTGGTGGAAATGGTACACCCGATGATGCTCTAACCCTTCAAATTTTCAATGGAGATTCTACCGTAACTATCGAAGAAATCACTTTATCGGATAGCGTTTGGACAATGAGAGATTATCAATTGAGCGATTATATTGTTCCTTCGGCAATGATGCGTTTCTTTATTAAAACCTCTGATATCCAAGGTTCTGGACATATTGTGGAAGCTGGAATTGATGATTTTGAAGTGTATGAAGGTCAACCTGTTTCAACGAGTCCAATCGAATCGATGATAAGTATCAAAACGTATCCAAATCCGTTCATGGAAAGTATGCAGGTCGAATACAAATTAACGACTTCAAGTGCGACTTTACAAGTTTATAATTTGGTCGGTCAATTGATGGAAAGTCATTTGATTAATAATAAAGATGGTTCGATTTCAATTGGTAATAATTTGGAATCAGGCGTTTATGTTATAAGAATCCTTGAAGAAGGAAAAGTAAGTTTGACACGGAAGATTGTTAAATTGAATTAAAAAAGAAACCGTCATTTCGATTTTTGTCGGAATGACGGTCTTTTTTATTGGGAACCGACTGTCAATTCATTGCTCCATTGCTAACTCAAAAGTAGTATATTCTGTGCTAAAGAGACTTGGCGTAAATCTAACAGTTAGCCTTTTTTGATTCCTCGGAACATTATAACCTTGCATAAGTGAAACCGTAGATTTTGGTGGAATTACGGAAGAGCCTAAATTCCTAATCGTCCTGCTTGTCGGGTATTTTCTTTCATTATGATCAAATATTTCTAAACTCGATAATGTTTCAAAAAAATTAGTATCAATACTTTCATTCATAACGGTAAAGTAGAGTAGAAGTGCCTCATCTTCTGACGGATCAAAAATATTATGTTGATTACTGAAAATTGCCGAATCTAATTGAATTTTAAGGTGGTCAGTGCGGACCGTTTCCTTGATTTTATAATTTTTTTCTAAACCTTCCGACAAAAGATTGATAAAATCAAAAATATCAATAATCAGTTCAAATCTCTTTTTGGAATAATCCTTTTTCCATTTGTATTTTTCCTTTACTCCAGGATAGTTTACATGAATAGGAATGTTATTTTCATGTAACTTTTGAGCTGTATTTTGAAAAATATTAGTAGAAATTTTAGATAATGGATACCAAATATTAAAAGAATCTGTCTCCGTATAAATCCAAAATTTAGGATGCAAAATTTTTCTTTCCGTACTACTTTGGTCACTTTTTTCTCTTCCGTACTTATAACTTAAATTTACTTTTTTAATATTATTAAATGGAATCATTTTTTCTCTCAATCGTTCGGGAGCATTGCGAATGATTTGATTTTCATCAATAATGATATAATCGTACATTCCGTAAATAAAGGTAATTTGTAAAATGATGCTTAATGCAAAACCAAAATTTCGAATACTTTTGATTCTGTTTAAGGTTGTTTCAAGTGTTGGGAATTCGTTCCATTTTTTGAACGGAACGGGAGAAGCTTTTTTCATTAAAAAAATCAGTAATAAGACAATAATTGCAAAACCAATTCCCAATGATGCAACATAGAGTAAGGCAGAATTATGAGGAATAAAAACACCATTTTCAGTATTGAAAAGCCAAAGTTGTAAGCGTTGAAATAAAAAAGTAAATGGCAATGCTCCTGCAATAATCCCTAATAAACCGATGGTGAAAAGTATAACAACTGACCAATGTAAAATTCGATGATTATGCTTTCGGCGAAAGGTATCATTGAAAATTGGAGAAGCTATAATTTCAGTTAATTTCCGTTCCGAAAGATTGGCAATAGAACGCTTACCTAACCAGTAAAATAGACCGGTTATGAAAGACCAAATTCCAATAAGGAGTATAAATTGAAACATTGTTTGTTATTGGTTGATTTGTTACTTCATCAAGTATTAATTTGTATTCAAATGTGAATATTGGAATATATTTTCTAAAATTCCAATTATCAAACGAAGTATTTTTCTATTGGAATTTAATTTCTAAGCCATGATAATTAACTAATCGTTGAATAACTAATCAACTAATTTAATAGATAAATTTAAAAGACGGTATTTAGTTCGTATTTTTGCATTCATTTTTCAATTGAAGTTATAATTAGAAGAATGTGCGAGTAATAAAGCATTCATAAAAAGGATGTTTTAAGTTCGTGTTTTTTTTAACAAAAAGGATATAATAAATGGTTTATTTGACCAGACGATTGACGTTCAATGCTGCTCATAAACTTTGGGTAGATGATTGGTCTCCTGAAAAAAACCTTGAAATTTTTGGTAAATGTGCTAATCCAAATTGGCATGGACATAATTATCAATTATTTATTACGGTAAAGGGAAAACCTGATCCAGTAAGAGGTTACGTGATGGACGCCAAAGATTTAAAGAAATTAGCTGAAGATATTGTTGTTGATAGATTAGATCATTCTAATTTGAATTTGGATGTTGAATTTGTGCCTAAAGGAATGCAAACGACCACAGAAAATTTAGTGATTTTGATTTGGAATCAATTGAAACCTCATATTATTGAAAGAGGTTGTGAATTACACTGTATCAAATTGGTAGAAACTGAAAATATTTCTTGCGAATATTATGGAGAAGAATTTTAATTTGATATTCGGTATTTGGCTAACGAGTAAACCTCGAATATTAATAAGCTTTATCTAAAATCATAATGTGTTGACTTTAAATAAAGCTTATTAAAGCTACTAAATACCGAATACTAAATACTGAATACCGAATATGTCTTATAAAAAAAGTGAAACTTACGATGATAAAGTGACCCAGATTTTATCTAAAAAGTATAATAAAATTATTACGGAATTGGGCGAGAATCCTAAACGGGAAGGTTTATTGAAAACGCCAGAACGTGCTGCGAAAGCAATGCAGTTTTTGACACATGGCTATGGTCTAGATCCTGCAGAAATATTGAAGTCTGCAATGTTCTCAGAGGATTATAGTGAAATGGTAATCGTGAAAGATATTGAAGTATATTCCCTTTGTGAACATCATATTTTACCATTTTTTGGGAAAGCTCATATTGCTTATATTCCAAATGGATATATTGTTGGTTTGAGTAAAATCCCTCGAATTGTGGACGCATTTGCAAGGCGTTTGCAAGTTCAAGAAAGATTGACACATCAGATTTTGGATTGTATTCAAGAAACATTAAAGCCACAAGGTGCTGCGATCGTTATCGAAGCTCAGCATATGTGTATGATGATGCGAGGAGTACAAAAACAAAACTCTTTAACAACGACTTCTGCTTTCACGGGCGAGTTTCGTAAAGTTGAAACCAGAAACGAATTTTTAAATCTAATTAAATAACGGTCACTCGAAGAACGAGCGTCCGGCAACTGATTTTATATGAAAGCTTATGTATTTCCAGGTCAAGGTGCTCAATTTGCGGGTATGGGAAAAGACCTTTATGAATCTTCTGATATCGCAAAAGAATTATTGGATAAAGCCAATGAAATTTTAGGTTTCCGTATTACAGATGTAATGTTTGAAGGAAGCGCTGAAGAATTGAAGCAAACGAAAGTAACGCAACCTGCGATATTTTTACACTCGATTATAAAAGCAAAAATGGCTGGGGAATCATTTCAACCAGATGTTGTGGCGGGTCATTCTTTAGGAGAGTTTTCTGCTTTAGTTGCTGCTGGAGCGATGTCTTTTGAGGATGGTTTGAAGTTGGTTTCTAAGCGTGCTTTGGCAATGCAAAAAGCTTGTGAAGCGCAAGAAAGTACGATGGCTGCAATTTTAGGTTTAGCTGATGAAGTCGTTGAGAAAATTTGTGCAGAAATTGATGAAATCGTCGTTCCTGCGAATTATAATTGTCCCGGTCAGTTAGTGATTTCAGGTTCAATAGAAGGTGTGAATAAAGCTTGTGAAGCATTGAAAGCAGCTGGTGCAAGACGTGCTTTGGTATTACCAGTCGGTGGTGCTTTTCACTCGCCATTAATGGAACCAGCTCGGGAGGAATTGCAAGCAGCTATTGAAGCGACGACATTTAATTCACCTACTTGTCCGATTTATCAAAACGTAGATGCGAAACCAACAACAGATGCAGAAGTTATCAAAGCAAATTTAATTGCTCAATTAACGGCACCTGTACGTTGGACACAAACGATGTTGAATATGATTGAAGATGGTGTGGCAAGTTTCGTGGAAGTTGGTGGCACCGGAAAAGTGATTCAAGGTATGATCAAAAAAGTGGATCGTAAAATGCCGACGGAAGCCATATAAAGATATAAAGGTTTTTTAGTTTAAAGGTTTAAAGGTTTATCGTTCTGTCGTAAAATCTTTAGACCTTTACACCATAACATCTTTAAACATCTACACTTAGATTTAATGAAAGAGAGCAAAGATTATTACATAGAGAATGGATTTTACGTTTTTACAGCAGCGTTTCTGAAGAGAAGAGGTTATTGTTGTGATAATAATTGCCGACATTGTCCTTATAAGGATAAGGAGGAATCAGAAATTGGGAATTAATAGCACTTATAATATTCCTAATTATCAATTCCTAATTCCTAATTATTAATCCCTAATTCAAAAATTTGAACTTTCCATTTTACATTGCTAAAAAAGTTGCGTTTAGTGGTCGAAAGACATTTTCTACCAATATCATTCGTATTGCAATTGCTGCAGTAGCGTTATCGGTGGCCGTGATGATTGTCACGACTGGCTTGGTATCTGGGTTTAAACAGGTGATAAGTGAGAAAATTTTCGGTTTTTGGGGACATATTCATATTGAACATTTAAGTTCTAATAATTCCTTTGAAGCATTGCCACTTGAGGTTGACCAAACGTTTTATCCTTCTTTGGATACGATTTCAAAAGTGACCTATTACGACCAAAGAATGTTTTTAGGTCGTCCAGTTCCCGATGGATTTTTGGGGTTAGATGATAGGGTAACGAAGGAATCAATTGGTGGCGTTCGACACATTCAAGTGTATGCGAATAAAGCTGGTGTTATCAAAACTCGGGATCAACTGGAAGGGATTGTACTGAAAGGAATTGGAAATGATTATGATTGGCAATTTTTGAAAAAATACCTTATCGAAGGTGATACACTGAATTGGGTCGATTCCACGATGTCAAGAGGTGTCATTATTTCGGAGCAAACGGCTCTACGTCTGAAACTCAAATTAGGGGACAAGTTATTGGTGAATTTTGTAGAACGTGTTCAAATTATTCGACAGTTTGAAGTCGTTGGTTTGTATCGAACTGGCTTGGAGGAATATGATCGGAAATTTGCTATTGTTGACATTCGCCAAATTCAGAAATTAAATGGCTGGTCAGAAAATGAAGTAAGTGGTTTTGAGGTTTTTTTGGATGATATTCAGGACTTAGATCCGATTTGGTCAGATGTGTATTATACCAAATTGCCAACAAACGTTTATGCGAATACGATTAAGGAAGTTTATCCGACGATTTTTGGTTGGCTAGATTTACAAGATACGAACGAACAGGTTATTATCGCATTGATGATTATTGTTTGTTTTATCAATATGACAACCGTCCTTTTGATTATCATTTTGGAACGGACAAATATGATTGGAATTCTGAAAGCTTTAGGTGGAAATAACCGTAATATTCGTCAAGTTTTCTTGTATTACTCTGCTTATATCTTGGGGAAGGGTTTATTTTGGGGGAATTTTATTGGAATTGGTTTATGCCTAATTCAGCAGTATTTTGGTGTAATTACACTTTCGGAAGAAGCGTATTATGTGAAAGTTGCTCCAGTTTCGTTGGATGTTTGGACCATCGTCTTTTTGAATATTGGTACTTTAATTATTAATATTGTCGTCATGGTTATTCCGTCTTATCTGGTAACGAGAATTACACCAGTCAAAGCGATTCGATTTAAGTAGAATTGCCATAATTTGCTTTATATATTATCTTTGTAAGGTTAAAAGTAATTATTTTGTAATTAAATATCAGCGTTCAAGCCCTACAAGGACGATATACTATAACCCACGATGTAGTCGTGGGAAACCGAAAATGTATCGTTGCTATTTTGAAGTATTCAGAACTTAAATTTCAGTTTTTATCTAAACATTATAAAACATTAAATTTATTTATTTATCTTAACTTTCGATTTATAAAAAGACATAATTTTAAGATTGATGAATCAAACTAAA
>Ga0209712_10001777_pt1 | contig 18158 bp, 17 predicted proteins | sample ArcOceMetagenome_FD_187443 | JGI IMG/M metagenome (GOLD analysis project Ga0209712, IMG submission 187443) | Marine eukaryotic phytoplankton communities from Arctic Ocean - Arctic Ocean - Greenland ARC118M Metagenome (SPAdes) (version 2) | ecosystem: Environmental > Aquatic > Marine > Oceanic...
AAAATATTAGACTTGGGATGACCATAAAAGCGGTCAAAAGAAAAAACAGTGCCCAATTACCGTCTAACCAGTCGACAATAATCCCTGAATATGAGCCAAGCATAACGCGACCAAAAGTACCCAGTGAAACCATTAATGCATATTGGCTGGCAGTAAATGTTTTATTACAAAGTACAGAGAGTAGTGCAACAAATGCTACTGAGCCCCAAGCTGAAGTAAAACCGTCGACAAAAACAGTAAAAGCGAACAGTAACTTATCAGGTCCAACAACGGCCATTACTGCAAATAATAAATTACTAGATGCCATAGCAATGCCGCCAATAAACAAGCCTTTCAATATACCGTAACGAATAGTAAAAACACTGCCAATTAATGAAAATACTATGGTAGTTGCCCAATTGATCATTTTCGAGTAATAAGCAATATCACTATTAGAAAAACCAACTTCACGGTAGAAAACAATCGACATTCTGCCTAAATAAGCTTCTCCGAGTTTGAACAAGAAAATAAATAATAATATAGAAATAGCTAAATGCTTGCCATTTCTATCAAAAAATTCTTGAATGGGTGCGACAAGTGTTGCTAATAACCAAGCGGTTAATTTATGACTAAAACGCATCACTGATATATTATTAATTTTTTGATCATCACGAATTGATAAGTTTAGTCGACTTAATTGCTGACTAAAAATAAATAATAAACTAATAATAAACATGGTAATAAGGATGAGTTGATAGTCTGTAGAAATAATATTTACAGGCCAAGCCGGATATCCAATATTAGCGTAAATAATGCTAACGAAAATTAGCGGAAGTATTAACAAAATGGCTAAAGGACGATGTCCTTGATTTGGCATTGCCAATAAATAGTTATTCTGAATAGCGTTGAGTATTTTTTCACGATCATTTTCGGGCTCTTTAACCACAAAGGCAGTGATCATTAATATGGCCATCATGCCGGCTAATACAAAATAAACTTCGGGCCACTCCCAGTTAGGCTGATCGACTAAAATAAAAGGAACGCTACCTAAGCCTGCAAAACCTGTCCACCATCCAGCTGTTGCCATTGCTGAACCGGCTGTCATGTAATTACTATCATCATTGCTGAGAATGTCAATACGATAAGCATCGATAGCAATGTCTTGGCTTGAGCCTGCAAAGGCAATTAATAAACCGAATAATGCCACAATGCTGAGTTGATCAACGGCATTCACTTGACTTAATTGAAAGGTAGCAATAACTATGACAAGTTGTGTAAGTAAAATCCAACTGCGACGTTGACCAACTTTTAACGTTAGAAAAGGTATTTTTAAACGGTCGACTAATGGGGACCATAGAAAATTAATGCTATAGGTAACAAATATAAGCCCAAACAAACCAATACTTGACCGACTGAGTCCTTCATCTTTTAACCAGCCACTCATCGCTGAGCCAGTCATCACCCATGGAAAACCACTGGCAATACCAAAGAAAAAAACACTGAGCAAACGACGGTTTTTAAAGTAAGAAAGTGTATCCGAAAAAGAGTGAGTAGCAGACATTTATTGATGGTTATTGTAAGTATTAAGGGCACTTAGCCTAACAGAATGTAAGAATATAGCTAAATAAATTAGAAAACTTTGTACGATTTATTTTAATTTTCTCAAGGTAATGGACGCCAACCGATACAATCAATAGGGTAGCTACCTTTACCACTAAAAAAATCTAAGCAAGTTGTAATTTCACTTTTGAAGTATAAGTCATGACTGAGAGATTGAGCACCGTGCAAACTCATTTCATGGACTAAGTGCCAAAAAACACGCTCTTTTGCACTGCTAGGCGTTTCATCATCTACATCGAGTAATGTCCATTCTTCCATCGTATCAACAATGAATTTATCGAGTTCGGTATGATGTAATGTCTTGTTAATCACTGCTTTAATATAATGGGCTATCTGCAGTATTTTTTCGTTGATAAACGGCTCAATTATCATAATACCCTCGTTTACTGTCGTATTTAAATAATTGGCAATAGACTAAATTCACATCTCACTGAATGTATATGAAAAGTTTTTCTGCTAGTTGCTACCTTATGTATCGTAGATAAATAAGGTTTTGTCAAAGGAGAACCTTATTTATTTGTTATTAAATTGTACGGATATGCAATAGAAGTCTTTATTTTAAAGAACGTTCAATAGCGCTGATTATTCTATTTATGTATAAAATAGAGGAGGCAGGGGATTATTATTCTGCAGGCAGTAATGTAGCATTAATTAACGTAATTGGTTCTACTGGGACATCATCCCAGCCCATTCCATCGTTGTATTCCGTTTTCACTAAATTCATTGCATCAACAACTTCTTGGCCTTCAACAATGGCGCCAAATACGGTATATCCCCAACGACGGCCAGGATCTAAGCTTTTGTTGTCTGCCGTATTAAAAAAGAATTGACGATTCGCTGTGTGTGGACGGTTTTCTTTTGCCATAGCAATAGTACCCATGATATTTTTTAAACCATTACCTGATTCATTGACAATATCGCCATCCACTTTTTTTACATTGAAGTTTTCATCGTAACCTCCACCTTGCACGATAAAGTCAGCGACTACTCGATGAAAAATGGTGTTGTTGTATTCACCTTTAACGACATACATTAAAAAGTTATCAACCGTTAAAGGAGCACGAATTCGGTCTAACTCAACAATAATGGTTCCTTTGGACGTTTCTAACTTTACAAGGGGGAATATGTTGTTAGGGTCAATTGTAATATTTTTTGCTGCAATAGTACTGGATAAAAATATGAGTAAAAAAAGTAAACGTATCATGTTGATTTCTTCTTTAGCCGCAGGTTAAAGGTTATTTTATAAAGTTTTTTATTTCAGTATTACTGATGATTTGCGTTAATAAATTGCTGAGTTGTTGATTGAAGTCTCGTTCTAATACGGCAATATCAGCACTTAAAAGACCTTCACTCGTACCGCGCACTTTAAAAGTATTACTTAAGGTTTGTTTGCCATTATTGACTTTTACAAGGATCACGAGCTCATTGTTCACTTGATAATCCATCATTTCTTGTTGTACGCTGATTAAACTATTTTCAATAATTATGTCAATGGTATTGCTGGCTTGAGCGTTTATTGCTAAGCCTTGCTTTTTAAATTCAGCGGTTAACGTTTGCTTGATTATATTTTTTAATGGTTGTTGGCTTGAATAGATCTCCGCCGCTTTGTCTTTTCTTAAAATTTGTACTATGTGTTGAGCGCTGCGCATATCAGTAACTGTGATATTTGCCTGCTTATTTTGATAATCACTTTGGCTTGATGCACTGTTAGTGATACTTAAATCAGGGGCAATAACAACATGAGTCGGTTTGTTTGCACAAGCCGTGACTAAAACCAATAAAGTGGTTGCTGCTAATTTTTTAACTGTATTGTTAATGAATATATTTTTCATTATTTGACTCATCCCATTATTTTATTGCTGAAAGCGTGACAAATTTATCGTTGCTAGCAATTATTTTCTCATTACCAAAAAGTCGTTTAAGCTTAATATGGTACCCTAATTGTCGATTACCAATAATACGCAATTCACCACCTTTCTTTAATACACGGTGGCTATCACGAAACATTTGCCAAGCAATATGGTCAGTTGTCGCATTTTGTTGATGAAACGGTGGGTTACATAACACTAAGTCTACGCTATTGGGTTCTACATCAGCTAAACAGTCATTGATGGTAAATTCACATTGCTCAAATTGGTCTGGTAAATTCTTGGCGATATTATCTTTAGCTGAGTCAACTGCCATATATGATTCATCAACAAAAGTAACCAAAGCTTCTGGTTGTTGTGCTAATACCGCTAAGCCAATAACACCATTGCCACAGCCTAAATCAATAACCCGTGTACCAGATTTAACTTCTGGAAGATTCTTCATGAAATGCCGAGCACCAATATCAAGCTTTTCACGGGCATAAACCCCTGAATGATTACTGATAGAGAACGGTGTGTTTTCTAATGGCCAAATCGTTGGAAATGGCGAAGATAATACTTGTTCATTATCTAATTGAGAAAAGACTAATCGCGCCTTCTTTACCGCTAAAGATGTTTTAGTTGTACCTAAGTACTTTTCGAATAACTTTAATGTAGAGCTGTGAATGTCTTTTGCTTTATCTACAGCAATAAAAATAAGTTTTTGATTATATTTAGCTTTAATCGCTAAAAGTTGATCAATCATTAATGATTTACTTTTAGGTATTTTGTATAAAACCACTGTGATGTTTTCTGGCAGATTATCTAAGCTAGATAATTGAGTGATGTTTTCGAGCGATAGACCGTTTTGCTCAATATTATATTGTAAACCTTGTTTACTTATCCAAGAATCTGAGACAGTAGTCACATTTGACTGAGTAAAATTAGCGGCGATCGCGCCAAAACTGTCATTGTAAATTAATAGGTTATGCTGACTGTCAGTCAAGTTTTGCTCAATAACATAATTGATTAAATATTCGTCGGATGAATCCCAAGCAACTAGCGCTCGGTTAACTTGACCAACGGGGTAACGATCTAAAAAAAGGTTCTTGTCGTAAACACCATCGGCGTTAACAATAAAAGGGCTGATCATAATGAAGAGGTTCGATTTTCACCTAGAAGAATGTTGTCTATTGTGACAAAATATATGTAATTGAGCTAGTGATAGTTGCTTTGTGTTGTTAAAATTATTTAATAAACAGATGTAGCTTTTTTATCAATAAAGCCAATGTTTACTAACAAATATTGTAAGTATTGTTTATATAGCCATCGAGACTGATGGTACCATTAGCCTAGCAAACTAAAATCACTCTATTTAGAAGAACAACGTCAGGAATTTAATAATGACCATTGAAGCTGTTATCGAACAAAAACTTCTTTCCGCATTTTCTCCAATACACCTAGATGTGATTAACGAAAGCCACCAACATAATGTTGCGCCGGGCAGTGAGTCTCATTTTAAAGTCATTATAGTTTCTGATTCTTTTGTGGGGGAACGTTTAATAAAACGTCATCGTGCAATCAATACCTTACTTTCAACAGAGCTCGCTGAAAATATACATGCATTAGCACTTCATACATACACTAAAGATGAGTGGGATAAGTATTATGCGGAAAATACACCACTTTCACCTAAATGCTTAGGTGGTGGTAAAAAGTCCGTATAATGTTATCGAATATCTTACTATTCGAACGCTAATTCAGAATAATTAGCGTTTTATACCTTTATATAAGTAACAGGTCATAATTATATTCACTTATCGTTAAATACCTGTTATTTATTCTTACCTATTAACAGCCTAAAAAAAATAATATTGGAAACCAGTATGTTGCTCAATTGGTTAGCTCATGTAACAGACTTTATCGATAGGATCACTGATAACACCGGAAAAGTTATTTCATGGCTTACACTCTTTATGGTTCTGCTCACTTTTCTCATTGTTGTACTGCGATACGGCTTTAATGTTGGCTGGATTGCCATGCAAGAATCAGTATTATACTTTCATGGCACCGTGTTTATGCTCGGCGCAGCTTATACCCTAAAAGCTGATGGTCATGTAAGAGTTGATATTTTCTATCAGAACTTTTCAAATAAAGGTAAAGCCTTAGTCAATCTTTTAGGCACTTTATTTCTATTACTCCCTGTTTGTCTCTTTATTTTTTATATCAGTTTTGATTATGTAGCCACTTCATGGCGCATTATGGAAAAATCTTCAGAAGCTGGCGGATTACCGCTTGTTTATTTGAGTAAAAGCTTGCTTCTTATCATGGCTGTAACCTTGTCATTGCAAGGGGTCTCTGAAATTTGTCGTCATTTACACACCCTTTTATCAAAAAATGGTCAATCGTCAATAAAAAAAGAAGTGTCTGAATAATGGAATATCTCGCATTAGTTATGTTTGCAGTGGTTTGTATGGTCCTTCTGCTGGGTTATCCTGTCGCATTGTCTTTAGCAGGCACAGCATTATTATTTGCAGGAATAGGTATAGGCGTTGACGTATTTGACCCTGCATTCCTTGGCGCTTTACCAAGCCGGCTATTTGGTGTTATTAATAATCAAACGTTACTTGCAGTACCTCTGTTTGTCTTTATGGGTTCGATGTTAGAGCGATCTAAAATAGCTGAAAATTTATTAGATGTTATGACCATGCTATTTGGTAAGTATCGAGGGGGGTTAGGTATTTCAGTTATTTTAGTGGGGATGTTACTCGCTGCTAGTACAGGTATCGTTGGAGCGACCGTTGTAACAATGGGGCTTTTATCACTACCTACCATGCTAAAGCGTGGTTATGACGTTAAGTTTTCAACAGGCATTATTTGCGCTACGGGCACACTTGGACAAATTATTCCTCCTTCAATTGCTTTAGTGTTATTGGGCGATGTTTTGTCGAGTGCTTATCAAAAAGCACAATTAGATATGGGTATCTTTAGCCCTGAAACGGTTTCTGTTGGTGATTTGTTCGCGGGTGCCGTTATTCCTGGTTTTATCTTGGTTTTACTCTATATGTCTTACTGTATTGGTCTTGCTATTTTTAAACCTGAAATGGTACCCAGCATAAAAGCTGATGATGTAGATAAAATTTCTGATGGTAGAACAAAAATTCAAGTGGTATTTAGTGCGTTAATACCTCCTTTATTATTAATGTTTGCGGTATTAGGTTCTATTCTTTTTGGAATTGCCACGCCAACTGAGGCTGCAGGTGTCGGCGCGATGGGTGCTACACTGTTAGCCCTTTGGCAAAAACAACTCACGTTAGAAAACTTAACGTCGGTTATGCAAAACACGCTAAAAATCACCTCAATGGTTTTTCTAATTCTTATTGGTGCTTCATTGTTTTCTTTGGTCTTTCGAGGCTTTGGCGGCGAAGAGTTGATTCAAGGATTCTTTGCTCAAATGCCTGGGGGCCTTCTAGGCGCCACACTCATTGTAATGCTTGTCATATTTCTTCTTGGTTTTATCCTCGATTTCATTGAAATTACGTTTGTGGTCGTGCCAATTGTAGCGCCAATTTTATTAGCGATGGGACTCGATCCTATTTGGTTGGGCATCATGATTGCGATTAATTTACAAACCTCATTTTTAACACCACCCTTTGGCTTTGCCTTGTTTTATTTAAGGGGTGTTGCAGATAAAGCGGTAAAAACAGCCGATATTTATCGTGGTGTTATTCCGTTTATTTTAATACAAATATTTTTATTATTAATGCTGGCTATATGGCCTGAATTAATCACATGGTTACCTCATGTTATTTATGGATAGGGAAGGAAGTACTGAAAATGAATATTACAAATAGCTTCAAAAAATTAACGTTAACGATTATTGCCAGTGTATTTTTATTGAATGCTTGCGGTGAGGAAAAAAGCGCTGTATCGACCAATGTTAAAGAGAACGTAGTCAAAAAACACCAGTGGAAAATGGTCACTTCTTGGCCGAAGAACTTTCCTGGGTTGGGCATGGGCCCTGAAAAATTCTCTCAATATGTTGATGAAATGAGTAACGGAAGATTAACCGTGAAAGTGTATGGTTCGGGTGAATTAGTACCAGGCTTTGAAGTCTTTGACGCCGTATCGCAAGGTACCGTACAAATGGGACATAGTGGCGCCTATTATTGGAAAGGTAAAATCCCTGCGTCACCTATTTTTAGCGCAATTCCTTTTGGTATGACAGCAACTGAATTAAATGCATGGTTGCACTATGGTGGTGGTTTAGCACTTTGGAAAGAACTGTATCAACCGTTTGGTATCGTTCCAATGGCTGGCGGTAATTCTGGTGCTCAGTTTGCGGGTTGGTTTAAAAAAGAAATCAACTCAATGGACGATTTGAAAGGTTTGAAAATGCGCATTCCTGGTCTTGGTGGCGAAGTGCTTAAGCGTGCAGGAGGAGTCCCTGTTACTTTAACCGGCGGTGAAATATTCTCTTCATTACAAAGCGGCGCTATTGATGCATCTGAATGGGTGGGTCCTTATAATGATTTAGCTTTTGGTTTTCACCAAGCAGCCGAATACTATTATTCATCTGTTTGGCATGAAACGGGCACTAATTTAGAATTCTTAGTGAATGCAGAGGCGCTTGCTGCTTTACCAAAAGATTTACAAAAAATTGTTGAAGTCGCAGCACGTGCTGTAAATCAAGATATGCTTGATGAGTATAATGCTCGAAACAATATTGCATTGAAAACGTTAGTAGAAAAACATCAAGTGAAATTACGTGAATTTCCACCTGAAGTTATGACAGCGTTAAAAAAATATACTAATGAAGTAATAGCAGAACAGGTTGCTAATGATGCAGGTTTTGCCAATGTATGGAAGTCGTATAGTGCATTTTTAACGTCTATGCGTGAGTACAATGATTTAACATTAAAAGCATATTATCAAAATAGATAACATCTTTGTTCATTGAATATGAGGTAAACATCCACTGGTCATACCTCATATTTTTTAAAGCAGCGTAAACTATGCGGCAATTTCTGAATTTATGTCGTAATAAATATTGAATAATTATTAGATTGCCAAGTTGTTTGGCGATATAAAATAGTATTAATTAAAAAGGTCTTCTTATGGTTATTAAACCTAAAATTCGTGGTTTTATTTGTACAAATGCACATCCTGATGGTTGTGAAACTCATGTTAATGAACAAATTTCTTATGTAAAATCACATCAACAAGCCGATACTAAACCAAAGAATGTATTGGTTATTGGTTCTTCTACAGGTTATGGCTTATCTTCACGTATAACTGCTGCTTTTGGCAACAATGCTAAGACATTAGGCATTTTCTTTGAAAAGCCACCGACAGAAAGAAAAACAGCAAGCGCGGGTTGGTACAATACCTCTGCCTTTCAAAAAGCAGCTGACGAAGCAGGTCTTTGGTCAAAAAATATAAATGGTGATGCTTTTTCACATGAAATCAAAGCAAAAGCTATTGAAACTATAAAAGCTGAATTAGGTGAAATTGACTTAATCGTTTATTCATTAGCTTCCCCTCGTCGCACAGATCCAGATACAGGTGAAGTTTACGCCTCAACGTTAAAGCCTATCGGTCAAAGTGTAACGACTAAAAATTTAAATACCTCTAAACGTGTTATTGATGAGATTTCTGTTGAAGCAGCTAACGAAGCCGAGATACAGGGCACTATAGATGTTATGGGGGGCGCTGACTGGGAATTGTGGATTAATGCCTTGAATGATGCTGGCGTTCTCTCTAAAGGTTTTAAATCAGTTGCTTATACTTATATCGGTAAAGAGTTAACTTGGCCAATATATGGAAAAGCGACTATAGGTAAAGCGAAGGAAGATTTAGACCGTGCAGCAAGGGCCATTAATAGTTCAACAGCTAATTTGAATGGTGAAGCGCATGTTACTTCATTAAATGCTGTGGTTACACAAGCAAGTTCAGCAATACCTATTATGCCACTTTATATTTCTGCCATGTTTAAGGTGATGAAAGCGGATGGCACCTACGAAGGTTGTATTGAGCAAATTCAAAACCTTTTTGTTGATAATATCTATAGTGAAACACCGCGTTTAGATGATCAAAATCGTTACCGTCAAAATCATAAAGAACTTGAAGATAGTGTTCAAAAAAGAGTGACGGATATTTGGAATACGGTAGACTCAGATAATATTGATGCGTTAACTGATTATGTTGGTTATCATCAGGAATTCTTGAAGCTATTTGGTTTTGGTATCGAAGGTGTTGACTACGAAGCAGATGTAAACACACTGACAGAAATCAACCATCTTCTCTAGATACTCATGTTGAATATTAAATAATAGCGATAAAAAACCGACATAAAATGTCGGTTTTTTTATGCCTCATTAATAATTTGGATGATAAATGAGCGAAATCTAGAGTATTCAACTAAATTGTAATTTTAAATAACCGAGATCGTAGATAGATTTAGAGTTTTTGTGTTAAAATCGCGCCAGAAATTTTAACTTAGAGCCAGTGGGACTTTTTTCTTATCAGTAACTTTTAAGGTTAGTGATAAAAATAAAGTAACCTTACTGAAATACACTGAAATCGATAATTTTTTACCTGACGAGTTTTTCTGAAAAGAAATTTTTTTGAAGTTTAGTTAAGTAAGACAATAATTGGTTTTGATACTCCCATCAAAAGTAGTGCATGTGTTTATGATTACAATAAAAAAAGGTCTGGATGTTCCTGTTGTTGGTTCTCCCCAGCAGGTAATCCATGATGGCAACGCCATCAAAACCGTTGCAACATTAGGTGAAGAGTTTGTGGGTATGCGACCAACCATGTTTGTTAAAGTGGATGATCGTGTCAAAAAAGGCCAGATTATTTTTGAAGATAAAAAGAATCCAGGCGTTAAATTCACAGCTCATGCTGCCGGTGTTGTTAAAGAAATCAACCGTGGTGAAAAACGTATTTTACAATCAGTCGTTATAGAAGTTGACGGCGATGAACAAGTAACATTTACTTCGTACACCATAAATGAACTTAGTTCAATAAAACGTGAAGATGTTGTTTCTAACCTTGTTAATTCAGGGCTGTGGACAGCGTTACGTACACGTCCATTTAGTAAAGTTCCGGCTATTGATTCAACGCCAACCGCAATTTTTGTTAGTGCTATGGATACAAACCCATTAGCGGCTAATCCTGAAGTTATTATTAATGAGCAAAGCGAAGCCTTTAAAAATGGTTTGACGGTTCTGTCTCGTTTAACCGACGGTGAAGTATTTGTGAGTAAAGCACCCGGTGCTAATATTCCGGTTGAAGCTCATGTACAAGTCAATGAGTTTGCGGGTAAACATCCTGCAGGTTTAGTTGGCACACATATGCATTTCTTAAAGCCAGTTAGTGCTGATAAATCTGCATGGAGCTTAGGTTATCAAGATGTTATTGCCTTTGGCCAACTTTTTGCTACTGGAGAGTTAAATAATACTCGTGTTATTTCACTTGCAGGTCCTGCAGCTAAGACCCCTCGTTTAGTGCGTACCCTTTTAGGTGCTAACACAAATGAATTACTCGCTGGTGAAAGTGTTGATGGCGAGTTACGTGTTGTATCAGGTTCTTTACTTTCAGGTGCCAGCTCTAAAGGTGTTCATGGCTATTTAGGTCGTTACCATGTACAAATTTCGTTGATTTTAGAAGGTCGAGAAAAAGAGTTTATTGGTTACATGTACCCTGGTCCTAATAAATTTTCTGTAACACGTGCATATATGTCTCATTTCTTTCCTAAGAAATTATTCAATATGACCACAACAACTAACGGTAGTCCTCGTGCTATGGTACCCATTGGTAACTTTGAACGCGTTATGCCATTAGATATTCTCCCAACAATGTTATTGCGTGATTTATGTGCCGGTGATACCGATGGCGCGCAGCAACTTGGTGCTTTAGAGCTTGATGAAGAAGATTTAGCCTTATGTACATTTGTTTGCCCAGGCAAAACAGATTACGGCGTGATTCTTCGTAAATGCCTAACCACAATAGAGAAGGAAGGTTAGTCATGGGCTTGAAAAAGTATATTGAAGATATAGAACCGCAATTTGAAAAAGGCGGTAAGCTAGAAACGTGGTACGCATTATACGAAGCGGTAGCCACTGGTTTATTTACTCCTGGTCAAGTGAACAAAGGTGCTACCCACGTTCGCGATAGTATTGACTTAAAACGTATCATGATCACTGTATGGTTAGCTGTATTCCCTGCAATGTTTTTTGGTATGTACAACATTGGTTTTCAAGCAACTGAGGCATTAGCTGCAGGTTATGCTCTACCAGACAGCTGGCAAGTAGGCTTATTTGAATTTGTTGGAGGTAGCTTATCGGCTGAATCTGGTGTTTTCGGTATGATGCTTTACGGTGCAATGTTCTTCTTACCTATTTACGCAACTACCTTTATTGTTGGTGGCTTTTGGGAAGTTTTATTTGCTTCGGTACGTAAGCATGAAGTTAACGAAGGTTTCTTTGTTAGCTCAATCCTATTTGCTTTGATTCTTCCTGCGACTATTCCTTTATGGCAAGTCGCTATCGGTATTACTTTTGGTATTGTTATTGCTAAAGAAATATTTGGTGGCACAGGTAAAAACTTCTTGAACCCAGCGTTAGCAGGTCGTGCATTTTTATTTTTTGCTTATCCTACTGAGATTTCAGGTGATGCCGTTTGGGTTGCTGTTGATGGTTACTCCGGTGCTACTCCATTGAGTGCTGCTGCTGCTGCTGTTTCTGGTTCAGTTGATTTTGCAATAAATACAGATTGGTGGAATGCCTTTTTGGGCTTTATTCCAGGTTCAATGGGGGAAGTCTCAACCGTTGCTATATTCATTGGTGGTGCATACATTCTTTATAAAGGTATTGCCTCGTGGCGTATTGTGTTAAGTGTGTTCGCTGGCATGGTATTTACATCATTACTGTTTAATAGCATTGGCAGCGATACTAACGCCATGTTTGCTATGCCATGTACTGGGCATTTAGTCACAGGTGGTTTTGCTTTTGGCATGATTTTCATGGCTACAGACCCAGTAACAATGTCATTCACTAACACAGGAAAATACTGGTTTGGTGCACTTGTTGGTGTAATGGTTGTGCTTATACGTGTTGTTAATCCTGCATACCCTGAAGGAATTATGTTAGCTATTTTATTCGCTAATTTATTTGCTCCACTTTTTGACTATTTTGTAGTTCAAGGGAATATCAAACGGAGGCTTGCTCGCAATGTCTAGTAAAAAAGAAACTCCAATTAAGACTATCGGATTTGTATTTTTAGTTTGTCTGGTTTGTGCCGCATTAGTCTCTATTGCTGCAAGTAGCTTAAAACCACTACAACAAGCAAATAAATTACTTGATAAGCAAACTAAAATTCTTGAAGCTTCTGGTCTATTAGTCTTAGCTTTAAAGGCAGAAAATATCGAGGCTTTGGGAAGTGAAGCTAAAAGTATTGTTGCTACATTCGAAAAGTATGTTGAGCCTAAAATGATTGACCTAGATTCAGGGGAAATTATTGAAGGTAATACAGATATTTTTGATGAACGTGCTGATTCTCGTAATGTGGCTAAAAGCTCAAAACCTGAGAATGATATTGCCGGTATTAACCGACGCGCTAATCGCGCTGTTGTATATTTAGTTAGTAATGAGCAAGACCAATTAGATACCATCGTTTTACCGATTGTCGGTTTAGGTTTATGGGATTTAATGTATGGCTATATTGGTTTAGCTAATGATTTAAATACTGTTAAAAGTGTTATTTATTCAGACCATAAGGAAACCCCCGGATTAGGTGCTGAAGTGCTTAACCCTAGATGGAAAGCTTTATGGCCAGGTAAAAAAATGTTTGATGACAACAATAAGGTTGCCATCAAAATTGTTAAAGGTGGTGCTAAAAAAGGTGATATTCATGGTGTTGATGCATTATCTGGTGCTACATTAACCAGTAATGGCGTGCAGCATACTTTACATTTTTGGTTAGGTGATGAAGGCTATGGGCCATTTATTACTAAATTTCGTGATGGAGGTTTGAACTAATGTCTTCAGATACTAAAAAGGTTCTATTTGGACCTGTTGTTGATAACAACCCTATCGCGTTGCAAGTACTGGGTGTTTGTTCTGCTTTAGCGGTAACAAGTTCACTAGCAAATGCTTTGGTTATGACCATTGCCGTAATGCTAGTAACTGGGTTCTCTAACTTATTTATCTCACTGATTCGCAATCATATACCGTCAAGCGTGCGTATTATCGTGCAAATGGCAATAATTGCTTCATTGGTTATTGTGGTCGATCAAGTATTAAAAGCATTTTCTTACCAATTATCGAAAGAGCTTTCGGTTTTCATTGGTTTGATCATTACTAACTGTATTGTAATGGGTCGAGCAGAAGCTTTTGCGATGAAAGAGAAGCCAGGTGTAAGCTTTTTAGATGGTATTGGTAACGGTCTAGGTTACGGTGCAGTCTTAATGGTTGTTGCTTTTTTCCGTGAACTATTTGGTTTTGGTACTTTATTTGGTTTTGAAATTTTTAAGCTAGTTCAAAACGAAGGTTGGTACCAAGGTAATGGCTTATTAGTTTTACCCTTTAGTTCATTCTTCATTATTGGTTTAATCATCTGGGCTATTCGTCAGTGGAAACCAGAACAAGTAGAGAAGGATTAGCTTCATGGAACATTATTTAAGTATTTTTGTTAAAACCATATTTATTGAAAATTTAGCATTAACCTTTTTCCTTGGTATGTGTACTTTCTTAGCTGTATCTAAGAAAGTAAGCACTGCAATAGGTCTAGGTGTTGCCGTGGTTGTTGTATTAGGTATTGCGGTACCTGTTAATCAAATTATCTATCAAGCTATTTTAGCGCCAGGTGCTTTAGACAGTATAATGGGTATTACAGAACAGAAAGATTCAATTGATTTGAGCTTTTTGTCTTTTATTACCTTTATTGGTGTAATTGCTGCATTAGTACAAATACTGGAAATGATTTTGGATAAATATTTCCCCGCTTTGTACCAAGCTTTAGGTATATTCTTACCGTTAATTACCGTTAACTGTGCGATTTTTGGTGCCGTATCTTTTATGGTAGCTAAAAATTTAACCTTAGGTGAAAGTGTTGTTTATGGCATTGGCTCTGGTGTAGGTTGGATGCTTGCTATTGTATTAATGGCAGGCATACGTGAGAAAATGAAATATTCTGATGTACCGGATGGTTTGAAAGGTTTAGGTATTACGTTTATCTCCGCTGGATTGATGGCTTTTGGCTTTCTTTCTTTTGGTGGTATTTCACTTTAGGCAAATATCGGTCTTAACAACTAGTTACGATAAGTAATTTGAGTTTAGGCCCAAGATAATTTAAGGAACAGTCGATGGAAATAATTCTCGGCATATCGATGTTTACCGCGATAGTATTAGTGTTAGTTTTAGTCATTTTATTTGCTAAATCTAAGCTAGTGTCTTCAGGTGACGTAACGATTAGTATAAATGGCGATCCAGAAAAATCAGTAGTTACGGCTGCTGGTGGAAAGCTTCTTGGTGCATTAGCAGATCAAGGAATATTTATTCCTTCTGCTTGTGGCGGTGGGGGTACTTGTGGTCAATGTCGTGTTGACGTGCATTCAGGTGGTGGTGATATTTTACCAACTGAAACCGGACACATCACTAAGCGTGAAGCAAAAACAGGTTGTCGTTTAGCCTGTCAGGTTGCTGTTAAGCAAGACATGGTTATTGAAGTTGAAGATGAAATCTTCGGTGTTCAACAATGGGAATGTGAAGTTATCTCGAACGATAACCAAGCTACTTTCATTAAAGAGCTTAAGCTTAGAATACCAAATGGTGAATCTGTTCCGTTTAAAGCGGGCGGCTATATTCAAATTGAAGCGCCAGCGCATCATGTTAAATATAGCGACTTTGATATTGATGATCAGTACAAAGGCGATTGGAATCATTTTGGATTTTTTGATGTTGAATCAAAAGTTGATGAACCAACGTTACGTGCTTATTCAATGGCAAACTACCCAGAGGAAGCAGGCATTATTATGCTTAACGTGCGAATTGCTACGCCTCCTCCAGGACGTTTACATTTACCAGCAGGTAAAATGTCATCGTATATTTTCAGCCTTAAAGCAGGCGATAAAGTTACAATTTCTGGTCCATTCGGTGAATTCTTTGCTAAAGAAACCGATGCGGAAATGGTCTTTATTGGTGGTGGAGCTGGCATGGCGCCAATGCGTTCGCACTTATTTGATCAACTTAAACGTCTTAAGTCTAAGCGTAAAATTAGTTTTTGGTATGGTGCGCGTTCGAAACGTGAAATGTTCTATGAAGACGATTATAATGGCTTAGCGGCTGAAAATGATAACTTCCAATGGCATGTTGCACTTTCTGATCCACAGAAAGAAGATAACTGGGAAGGCATGACAGGTTTTATTCATAATGTACTTCATGAAAACTACTTGAAAGATCATGAAGCCCCTGAAGATTGTGAGTTCTACATGTGTGGTCCTCCAATGATGAATGCTGCGGTTATTCATATGCTTAAAGACTTAGGCGTAGAAGACGAAAACATCATGTTAGATGACTTCGGTGGCTAATATTTGGTAACTTTTATCTCTTTGCTATTTCACTTAATAGCGGCATCGAAGGTGCTCATTGACTAACGTCAACTCCGCGCCATCTTTTTGCTCTAAAGTGAACTAGCTTTGAGCTAAAAAGTCACATCAAAATAGTGCATGTAAAAGACGACATTTGTCGTCTTTTATTATTTATATAAGGAGGTTATTGAGCCTATTTATATAAAGAATAAAATTGAGAGCTATTAATGAATAAAATAAAAACAATACTTCAGTGTGTAGTGTTTATTGTGTTGTCAGCATGTTCTGATAGCAATGAGGCTAATAAACCCCATGAAGTGTTATTTCAAGGCATGACCATGGGAACTGTTTCTTATAATATCAAAGTGATTGTTCAACCTGATAGCCTGCCCGGTTCAAAATTTGATCAACAAAAAATACATAAAGACATCGATACTATTTTACAGCAACTGCTTCAAGACATGTCTAATTGGGAAGAAAATTCTGAATTGACATTATTTAATAAATCCACATCATTAATGCCGATAAAAATATCAGAAGGATTACGTCGTGTGCTCGCTGAGTCAATTCGTTTAGGCAATTTAAGTGGGGGCAAATTAGATGTGACTATTGGTCCTTTAATAAACTTATGGGGATTTGGTCCAGAATATCGCCCAGAAAAAGTGCCCACTGATACGGAGCTAAAGAATGCTCAAGCACGTACTGGTTTGAAGTATTTAACCCTTGATGGCAATAAGTTATCCAAAAAAATTCCTGATTTATATATTGACCTATCTACTATAGCTAAAGGTTATGCTGTTGACTTAATCGCGGAGTATTTTGAAAATAATGGATATCATAACTACCTTGTGGAAATAGGTGGGGAAATGCGATTGAAGGGCTTTAAACATACAGGTGAGCTCTGGCACGTAGCGATAGAAAAACCGTTATCTGAAGAACGTTCGGTACACCAAATTATTATCCCAAAAGATAATGCTTTAGCTACTTCAGGTGATTATCGAAAATATTTTGAGGCTAACGGACAGCGTTTTTCTCATATTATTGATCCGGTGTCAGGAATGCCAATTAATCATAAATTAGTCTCTGTTACTGTGATACACCCCTCGTCAATGACTGCAGATGGCATCTCTACTGCTATGATGCTAATGGGTGAAGATGAAGCGTTAGCATTTGCAGAAAAAAATGAATTAGCGGCTTATATGATCATCAAAACGGAACATGGCTTTGTAGAGCAAAGCACGGTAAAATTCATGCAGTATTTAAAGTAATTAGCAATAGCGAGTTACTGTATACATGTTTTAAATTTATTAAGAAAAGTAGTAGGTTAATTTTATGATGATGTTTATGATCACCTTAGGTTTTTTTCTCGTTATTTCCGCTGGAATGGCAGTAGGGTATATTTTCCAACAAAAAAGTTTAGCCGGTAGCTGTGGTGGTTTGGCTTCAGTGGGTATTGATAAGTCTTGTAATTGTGACAATCCTTGTGAAAAAAGGATAGAACGCGAACGCATTGATGCAGCTAAAGAAAATATGATTGATATAAAAATCATTTGACTTTGAATCTAATCTCATTAAAAAGCGATAATAAATTATCGCTTTTTTGTTTCAAACACAGCTATAAAATAACGCATAGTATTTCACTTAACTTCTCCACATGAATAATTTATATACTTCAATTATTATTCGGGTATAGGATACTAAAAGTTAAAATTTCGCTTTACTGATTCATTAATGTGTACTTTTTCGCTTAATACAGAAGTGATTTCCCTTATTAGACTAATTAACCAAAGACGATTAAATATTAAGGTAATACTTTATCTCTAAGGCTTTAGACTAAAGGTAAAATCAAAGCGTTTTAAGTAACTTATGACAAGTATTATCTACATTCCTCCAAGAAATGTCGATATTGTCAATAGTTTGTACTTTGAATGTTTGTCAATTTAGCATACCAGTTAACCTTGATAAATACGCGTTATGTTAAAGTACGCTTGTTTGTATAAATTAAGATCAGTAATCTATTTAAAGGCATAAATATTGCTTTATTATTTAAATTATAATTAAGAATATAGATTATCTAAAAACTGCCAGTATATTGATGATTATCTTTGATGATTTCATAT
>Ga0209712_10001779_pt1 | contig 18157 bp, 12 predicted proteins | sample ArcOceMetagenome_FD_187443 | JGI IMG/M metagenome (GOLD analysis project Ga0209712, IMG submission 187443) | Marine eukaryotic phytoplankton communities from Arctic Ocean - Arctic Ocean - Greenland ARC118M Metagenome (SPAdes) (version 2) | ecosystem: Environmental > Aquatic > Marine > Oceanic...
CCGTCTGCTATTTTTGAACTATTCATGAACGTGGAGGGGTTAGCCATCGATTCGAGTTATGTGTGTGTTTGGAGTCACCAGGATATTCAGGTTTACTACGTAGAAGATAGGAGATGTGAGATATTCTCCGAGATTTCATTACCGCTTGAGACTCTAGTTATTGTCAGAGACACGTTATACATAGCACAGGGTCGATCTCTGCTTGTCACAGATCTGTATGGTGCCCAGAGGCTTACAATCAGGTTACCAGAAGGTGAGGGGTCTCCACAGCATCTTGATGCAACGTCAACACGTCTAGTAATCTGCACAGATAATGGGACAGTGAGAGTAATGGATACTACCAAGAAAGAACCCCAACTTTTATTTTCTGGCGTCAATGCTCTCAGTCGCTGTGGTTTCCCGGTGAGCTCAGTCCTATCGATAAAGTGTAATGCCGATTGTACTATATTATCCATAATGTCTACTGACCAGGATGACGACTCGAGACGACGGCTGCACTTTTTCGAGATAAAAACCGGTGCATCTAGCTCCATTGAGAATACTTTCGGTAAATCGCAATCAGCAATGTCTCACTTTTGGGATCCAGCAGAACCAAGGGTTTTCTCTTGTGAGATTCGATCTAAAGACAAGGAACTTCCTAGGGTCTTGACCTTATTTATTGGTTCTAATGCAGATGTTCTGCTGCACAATGATGCTGAACTTGCCTCATGGTCATCAATTGCCGCTGGAATTTCGGTTCCATGCCTTTTCACGTTGGAGAGAAATCATGATTATCCTGTTGTGACTCGAAGACCTGATCCATATCTATACCTCTGGGAGAAACTGAAAGGGTTTGAAAGCTGTGATATTGAAAACTCTGAATTAATATCAGCAATTACAGATTTTTCATTCTACGTTGCATCTGAAGATATTGACAAAGCTTTTATTTGCGCAACATCTATAAAGGACAATAAAGTTTGGGAGACTCTTGCAGCAGTTTGCGTCCACAATGGAAACATTAATGTTGCAAAGCAATGCCTCGTTGGAATGGGACGAGAAGATGCGATTGCAGCTGTCAAAGACGCAGAGAAGAATCCAGAGGTTGAAGTACCACTTGCTGAGGCCGCAATTCAGCTTAAAATGATGAATGAAGCAGAATCACTGTATAGAAAGTGCAATCGCCTGGACTTGCTATGTGACCTCTTTCGACAGCAGGGACTTTGGTCAGAAGCCTTTGAGGTAGCGAAAAGTGATGCACTACTCGAGAAATCTTTGCACTTCTTCGTTGGGAAATCGATGGAAGAAAGAAGGGACATTGCAAATGCTTTTGTCCACTACGAAAAGAGTTCTTTGTCGAAAAGCAAAGTTTTGCTTCAAAAGATCATTCAACATGGACTTCCGGTCGATAATTTTTTGCGTCGAACGGACAACAATGAATTGATTTCCTTGCATGCTTCTCATCTAGAAACTTTGGGGGACATTCCACAAGCAAAAACTTTGTATTCTACTGCTGACGATACTCTGAATTTAGTTCGCCTTGCCTGCGCTGAAGGGAATCTTGAGCACGCATTTGAACTGGTGAAAGGTGGATTTAAGGCAGGTGCTTATCATCTTGCCCGCCATCTCGAATCAGAAGGGGATTTATCTGGAGCTCTTGCTTGCTACTCAATGAGTGGAATGTACAACTACGCCATCCGAGTATGCAAGGCAAATGTTGGATTTGACAACGAGATGATAAATTTTGCAATGAAGAGTCAGACCCCACAGGTTCTCTCTTGTGCGCATTATTTCTTTCAGAAGGGTGAATTGGAAAAGGCTGCCCGACTGTATGCCCAAGGTGGACGAAAAGACAAGGCGATAGAAATCATGTCGCAAGTGCCTTTGGATGAAGACAACTTTCATGTACACACAGAATACGCATCTTTGATAGAAGAATTGGATGTATCAATATCCAAAGATACTATTCAGAAATATGCGAAATATCTGATAAAGACGGGTAAGAGCGAGAGAGCGTTGAAGATGCTCAAGTCGAAAGGATCGTCGATACCCGACCTTCTGAATCTTTGCCTAGCCCACAATATTAAGCTCGGCGAAGAGTTGAGCAGCATTATTTTATCGGAAGAACGCGATGAAAGTATGCTCAAAGCTGTCGCTCATGTTTGTAGAAAACAGGGAACCTACAAACTGGCTTGTAAGATGTTCACTCAAGCTGGAGATAGAATCAATGCAATTAAATCCCTTCTCAGTACAGGAGACGTACAAAACATTATAACTTATGCAAATGCGTCAAGATCGAAGGATGTGTATATCCTCACAGCCAACCATTTGCAGAAGTTGCAAACCGAGTAAGTACCATCAATCACTGTCGATTCCCTTTAGGTGCTCTTGCATGATCTCAATACATTCCTTGAACAGTGATCAGAATGATCCAAAAATGAAGAAAATCATGGTTCAATTCTATACAAAGGCAAGGGCCTACGAACAGCTTATATCCCTCCTGCTTTCATGGTCTGATTATGAAACAGCCGACGGCGATTATGAATTAGCTAGCAAGTGGCTAAAAGAGGCAAAGAAAATCGGGAGAAAGATCGATCGTTGGGATTCATCAAAAGAGTCGCGGCAAATCGATGAAGATATCAAGAGCATAGACGACTTTCTGTCGGCTAGAGAGAACTCGTCTACCGACCCTGATTACGCTCGCGCTGTTTGCATGGCATTCTTGAAGGAGGGAAAGAGTCCCATTCAAACAGGCGATTGTTATGCACTGTTACTTGAACTCGAGGACGACTGCTCTAAGGCTTATGAATACATTCAGACAATGACCGATGCAGGCATTGCACCAGAAGAATTCATCGACGAAGAAACTATCATTTCAATATACAAAGCTGTAAACAAGAATTGGCAAGGGAGCATTATAGATGACAGTAGCACCCTGCAAGATCAAAGTCAAGGAAGTGAGGATAGTTTAGAATCTTCTGGCATTCTTACCTTGGACGAGAAAGATCGAGAAGTGATGGGTTTTGCAATCAACAGGGATTGGAATCCAGTGCGTGAACTCATTGCAGACCGTGGATCAGGACTGTCACTCAAACTTGTGTGTTCCATCTTCACCACAGGTCCTCCACAATCTGTAGCAGTCGCAATAATGCGTGTCAAACCTGGTATTTTTTCTGAGAAAGATGAAATAGGAAGGTATCCATTGCATTATCTTGCTTATCACGGAGCACCAACGTATTCCATCATCTTTGCCTTACAACACTGCAAATCTGCGCTTGGAGAAAGGGATGAAGATGGGAAGACTCCACTCGATCATGTCCAATCAATGTCTTGGGAGCATTGTCAAGAAGATCAAGATGAAGTTATTGCTCATCTTCAAAGCATATCTTCAAAGTGAAGCTATAAAATGTTGACTCTATTTTTTTCTTCACCGTTACAAAAGTGTGTCAACAGTGAACCCCTCATGAGCAAGATAGATAAATGGCGTTCATGTTTGAATTGTCAAACATGCACTTTCAAGCAATTGCATCTCAAATGAACTAGACATCGCAAGTTAAGTTTGAAGATAAACTACAATGCATTACACGGCGCAGAACACGACCTGGTGGGTTCGATCTCTTACAAGCAATTTGAATTAGCTACGAGTAGTAATCATTACTTTTAAAATAACTACACGTACAATATGATACAAGCGTTTCTAGGAATCGCCGGATAACTAATTCAATCGATCCAGTGCAGGCTAAAACTCATAGCCCTCTTCTATCGTTTCAATACCCGCATAAACATCGCTCTCCGCGGCCGTGGGCACTTCAGACGGACTATAATCGTAATTTCCCACTGAACTGGTCCCCCCCTGATAACCAGAAGAAGAACTCGCCGCCCGACTATACGCTCCCCCAAAAGTACCAGTACTTCGACTCGTGACACTACCATCACTAATATGCAGATCTCGCCAACTCTTCCCCTCCGGATCATCTGCGTGAACCGTATCGAGAACGAGACACATACAACTAATCAGCGCGTCTCTCTCCAGTCTATTCCCAGCAGTTAAATCGAGACTCCCATTCTTGGTCAAAATTGAAAAACACATGTCACTCCGTATCAGACCTTCGGATAACATTTGCAAAGCTGCCGTGGTCTTGCCCACATCCACATAGAGAATATCCTTCAAAGAAATCGTATGTTTGGGTCCTAGTGTATACGACGATTCCAAATCATTTTGAGCTGATCCAGATTTAGCGGCTTGATTCTCCGTTCGCCATTCGAGGAGTTCCTTGTGTACCTCGAGCTGAATCCATATCCTCCGTGGTTCACATTGAGTCCCATGAGCTGATAGTCTAACGCCAGGCTCCCGGAGCGACGTGAGCGTGGATGAAAGTACCATGTGCGAGGGCACTCTGTGGTTGGTATAAGTGTTTGGGTGCACGGGCGATGGATCCTGTAATCTATTTTCGGGGGATGGCGACGCGTTGGAGAAGCTCGCTAGGGATTCTAATTCCACCAGAGATGGCGGTGGCAGCGTGAATGATTTGGTATGGTTGCGGCGGAGCTCTGGAGTGAGGAAATCAACGGTTTCTTCTTGATTTTGAAAGGGACTGATGACAGCGTTGGGATCTGAGCTCGCTCGTATATGATCGAATGTTTTGGTGTGTGGATCCCACGGATCGCTATTATCACTGCTTCCCACTTGATTCAAGTTTCTCCTCCCGGATGTAATGCCGCTATCCACCCTCTGATTCAACCCCGTCCGATGCGGGAAGAATTTTCTTCCACTAGCACCGTTGCTACCATTACCATTACCACTGGCACTTGTTCTGCCACTAGCACTGCCCTCGGAATAGACCGAATACGAAGCATTGCTGGCACCAGCATTACTAGCACCATCATGATCATGATACGTCCGCCGTCGCCCCCTCAGCAAACGCTCTCTCATCATTCTCCTCGGACTATCCTTTCGTATACTTGCTCCAGAGCCAAGCACTCGTATCTCCCGATCAGGACTCGACCTCGAATATCGTTTTGGGTAAGCGTTGCACATGAATTGACGGAATCCTCGAGGTAGCAGTAAGTATATGACCCACAGAATCAAGGAGTAGAATAGGGATTCCGAATAGGAGGTGACGAATCCATTATTGTCTTCATTCATCTTATTGTTGATTTTGTTCTATCATTCAATATATTCTATATATGTATGTACCGGGGTATGGATCATGCAACATGGAACTGGAATACTTTGTATGAAAGATGATACTGTACCCCGCGGGCGGGTATGTAGTATGTACCGTCTAAATCATGCATCTATCATTCATATTATTGTCATCTCCGACTTCTCATTTAAAAACTTGTCTATCTGGCTATTTATTTCAAAAAACATATGTGTTTGCCCCTACACGACTGGGTTTACAGCGGCTTTGTTTGATTTGCGATGCGTGCGGTGGATGGCGCGGTGGTGGCTGGGCGAAACGTATGATACAGACTTCTAAAATACTTTGAAAGACAAGACTTTCAACGGTTCAGTCATCGCTAAACGGGCGTTCACTTTTCATGGAAGAAGGCTATATGATACGTTAGATTGCAAAGAAAGCAATTCACCTTTTTCCATTGAAACCTCGACACGTCGCCCACTTACTTCATTTCATGGATATGGCTCCAAGATATTCACTCAATCCAAAGCGTCGTAGCGGAGGAAGTAACTACGACGACGGTGATGAACTGATGCAGATGTCGGAGGCCCACAAATACGGACACCATCCTGCAGATGCGCAGGGCCATGGTGGCAGCAGTCGTAGCCGGGCTTCCCCTCTTTCCAGGGCGTCAGCGAGAAGCAGGAACAAGGGTTCGTCCACGCGGAGGGATCGCAGAATTGATCAAGTTGAATCTTACAGCGACTCCTCTGAGTCTGAATCTGAATCTGAATCTGACTCTGATGAATCTTCCTCTTCTGAGATTTCAAATGATGCTCGCATGGACTACGAAGACGATTTAGATTCTTCTGAATCCGATAATGATTTTGTGCGTCATAATAATCACAACGATGTCCAGTTTGACAATAGATCACTTGTCTCCAATGGAATGCAATCCATTGCCGCTCAGTCAGTAGCTAGGGCCTTCAACAAAACAAAGAACAAGGGTGCATCCCGTCTTTCCGTCCAGGCCAATCTCGCTATGCAGAGAAGAAAGAAGGAATCTCCCAAACTCCGAGCCAAACTCACGGTCAGCCGCGATGCTGATTATAATGAGGGTGCCACTGAGCTCTACAAACACATTGAGAACCATCGGTGGAGGGAAGCAGCTGAGCGATGCAGGAATCAACCCCTTGAAACCAAGATCTGGGTCTATCGCATGGACAAGAAAAATGATCATACTCTATGGAGAATGCTCCCTATCCACACTGCCATCCTCTATCGTGCCCCCGTCTATGTCATCCTTGATTTGATCCAGGCCCACCCCGAGGGTCCTTCCCAAGTAGATGATCGCAAAATGCTTCCCGTGCACATGGCATGTCGCGTCATCTGCAAAGAGGACGTCCTTCGCGTCCTCCTAAAGCATAAACCTGATAGTGTCGTGGCAGTAGATACGAAGGGACGCACTCCCCGTGAAATCATCATGAGCGATAAGACGAACGAGCAAGAGAGCAAGGTGCTGAAAAAGGTTGCAGCGAGGAATAAGAAGAATCTTCTCAAGGTTTTGGGTGAGTTCGAGACTATCCATAACAGACTGACTTCTGCGCATACCGTTGCTAGTAATCGGTTTGATGATTTTGATGATAACACTATTGCAAGTAGGTTCTCTAGGAGAAGTGTTTCGAGAAGTGTTTCTCGGGGAGTTGGTGGTGGTAGTGTCGCATCACGTTCTGGGTCTAAATCAAGATCGAGATCTAGGTCTAGGTCAGTCTCTCGTCCTAAATCACGAGAAAGTGCTAGATCCAGATCATCTCGAGGTAGGTCCAGGGCTTCTTCCAGGCCCAGAACATCTTCCTCAGGGCGTGCAGGGTATGGAAACGTTCCTAAGCCAAACTATACTCCTGAGGATGCCGCGAGTAAGCGAGCACCGAGACTTCCTACGGGACCCACAGGTAGAGCCCCCAGGGCTCGCAGTGTCGCCAGAGGTAGAGATGACGACGATAACATGTCTGTCCGATCTCGCGTTTCGAGAGTTCCCAGAAGGCCAAGGGGTAATTTTGGTGGAGATACCGATGATGATGATGTCTCGCGTGCCCATAGTAGATCAAGCAGAGTTAGCAGAGTTAGCAGGGCCGCTAGAGGATACGATGATGATTCAGTAGGTACTGGTGCAAAGTCTCGGCGTTCTACTCGTTCAAATTCCGTAGCACGAGTCAGGAGACAACCAAGAGGAGGCCTTGAAGGAACGCCGAATCCTCTTGGAATAAATGAAATCAGTATCGCTGTGGAGGATAATGAAGATATGAGCAGTGACGAATCGGAAGCATCGAAAGCTTACGGGGAAACACATTCCCATGGAACACGAGATTCAGTGGAAGAATTAATGGAAGTAGACGTGCCGAAAGGACCACTTTACGAATTGTGGAAAGACATTGAGACCCAATTTCCTGTACCCATTGAAACCTTTGATCCGAAGATAATTCAAGAAAATGAGAAACAAGATGCTGCGAAAAAAGTCGCGAGGGAGGAAGCAATTAGTAAAATCAAGTACTACGATCCTCCGAAGGAGCTGCAAAAACTTCTTGCTGTAATTTCGTCCGGCACTCCAGAGGCATCATTTCAGATGAAAAAGAACAACAAAGGGAAGGATGGTAGAGCACCTTTACCTGAAAAAGGTTCAGCTCGTCGCGTAAATGCCTGCGGTGCTCTCAGAGCCTTATCAAAAAATGCAAAGAATCGCTTGCGTCTGGGACGAACAAAGGGAGTCATTTCTTGCCTTCTTCAGGTGCTAAGGGACGAATCTACAACGGCAGAGGAACGTGCGAGATGCAGTAACACGCTTATGTTCTTGTCAGTACCAAAACAGAATTGCGAGGCAATCTTTCTTGCTGATCCTGATATCCTATCTTCTTTGATGGCTGGAATGCAAAATGAGGATCCTCAAGTGAATTACAACTGCTGCTACTGCCTCTTTTTACTTTCAAAATCAGAAGGTAATAGAATTGAGATCGCCTCTGATGTTGATATGCTGAAGACCTTGGTTGAAGTTGCTGATATTGGCGTCGAGGATACAGAAGACGATGAATTTGATGATTTTTCTGTAGATGGAAGTCTCTCTCAGAGATTTGCTAATCTTGGGTCACCAAGTGGTATTGGGCAACAGGGTGCACCAACAACGGACGAAGAAACAAAGAGAGGTTGCAGGCTCAGTGCTATGAAAGTATTTTTGGCTGTGTCCAAAGCGAAGGATGGAGCTCACCTAATGGTATCCAATCGCTCCCTAATGAATTTGTTGACAAAGATCTCTGGAACAATGACAGCGGAAGAAAATATTCTCTGCATGGCTATCTTTACTAATCTCTCGCGTAATATTGAGAACTTTGAAAAGCTCTTTGACAATTCAAGGTTGATGGATTCTATTGCCAGAGGGCTAGCATCCAAAAGTAAAGAATGCCGGAGATGTGCCACCCTCACCCTTCAAAATCTTTCCTGCAGCAAAAATTTTCGACGTCGAATCGGCCCGGCTGAAATTGCACTGCCCGGTTTAGCTGCCCAGAGCTTGAACAGCGATGGCAAAACTGCAACGGAATCCCAACTTTCCGCGCTACATACAATGAGAAATCTGGCTGTAGAGCCTTTCAATGTTCTAAATTTAATGAATACTCCTGGATTGACTGCTTCACTGATGACGGCTGCAACTGATAGCAAAGAAGAAATGGCTCAGTACATTGCTTGTGACACACTAGCAGCCATGTCTCAGTGGCTAGATTCTGTGGCAGATACATGTATTGAGAAGAACGAGATTAATCTTAATGGGCGAAATCTCGTGTCTATGCGGGTGAGTACTTGGAATCAGTGGGAATAATCAACTCTTTTGCTCTGACAACCGCATAGGACGAAAAGGAAAGAAGCTTTGTATATAGTATGGTGCGAACATTGTCGTGTTTTACCAAGGTTTTACTTAATAAACTTTTATTAATTTAAAAACGTGAAAGATTTTGTCAATGGAAATGGAAAGATTTTTTTGTCGTTGGAAGTGACGATAATGACAATGGTCACACCAATCTTCATTCTAAACTTGCAGCAACAGGATAGCGTGGTTATAGATCTGGTAGACCATGAGGTTCGGGATAAACTTGTTATGACTAATGAGACCTACCGTATGCATGCAAGCATGCTCTAGGACAGATCAACAGGTTGGTACACGTAGAAACCTTCACATACGATTATGTCTACAACTTTATAGCGTACCCGTCGAATTTATGCGTACGCATTTCTTCACGAACTTTCAACATTTTTGGCAAACAAGTGACGACCGCGAACAAATGCTACCTTTTTGTTGTTGTCATCAAGATGTTCTTCTTTCGTCATCATCTCAGCAGGCCCCATCGAAGTAATCAACCTCGGCTCAAATTTTCTGATGGCCAAACCACTGTGGTGGCCATGCGCGAGTTTTTTAGAGGAGAATTGGTTCATATCTGCATTTTCTAACCTTAGCTTCTCTAGGTATTGTTGTGTAAACGTTCCTCGCCCGTTATTCTTTTTACCCTCCTTCTTCCGATGAGATACTATTTTGGGCACGAACATGAAAAGAAGGGTCGCCATGCACGTAAAGAATATAATCACCTGGATGACAGGTATTGCGATCCGTGGTTGGTCGCTAGTGACTGCAGCCACTGGGATACCTATTACAGCAGCTTGCACTATATACCATATAATGTTAGTAGACATGGAGAAATCATGCTGCACGTACATAGATGAAGATTGTTTTGAACTTACGGATGGAAATGAAAACGACTCCAATATAGGCACTCTCATTAAATTCAGTTCTTAGGTGTCTCGTCTTGTATGTCTCGTACAGCGCCAAAATCAAAGCAATCATATTCACAACCAAAATCAAAGAAAAATAGATCTCAGCATGGAGAGATGTACATCGGCCATAAAAAGAAAAATCTCGGTTCCAATCATCCGTTCCAGGGTGCACGAATCTCTTGTATTCATGGCGATCTTGTATCGTCCACGTGGTCAAGATTATGACATTGACCACCAGGAGAGCAACAAATGGCAAAATAACATCTTTAGGCATCACCTTGACACGTTTGAATCTTGAGGACTCACGCATGATTATGTTAACTCGCCATGCCTTGGAATAGAGCGCAGCAAATATAATTGTGAACCCAATTGATAGGAACCAAACATTGAAAGTGCAAGCGATGCTGCAACCTGCTATACTATGCGTTTCATCATCAATGGAAAAGGTAATGATGCTCGAGCCAAAGATGATGGTCCCAGCGACAATAAGGTAGAGGAATAATGGTTGCGATGCTGTGACGACTCTTGATTTCTTGTTCCTCCATGTCCAGGACACGAACACAAGACCAGTAATGGTGACGATGCAAAACAAAGTATAGCCGAGTATTTTGAGATGGCCCAAGTAGTTGTTATTAATGACGAGATCAGGTAGTAGCAAAGGCACTACTAGAATCTGGAGAATATGGGTTATATGCATTTCTTCAGATGGCAAAATGTCATCGAGTACAATACTGACCAAGGAGGCTGTATTTTGATTTGGGAATGTGACATGGGTCATACTTCGTATCAGTTACCATCCAGTGCATAAGAAAGTAAACACATGATTATTTGAACTCACCTAAGGACACCACTCCCATTTCAAAAGGCATCTGACCAATGAGACCGTCACCATAGCCGTGTGACAGCAATCTGTATTGGTCCTGACTAGAGTCGCCTACAACATAAGTCACGTTTTTGTGTGCACTCACAAATTCCTTCCAACCAGAAGAATTTGTCATTGGCCACATTGCCGCCGGAATTATAGCATCCAATGATGGGTCTTCAAGTACCATTTCTCCCATTACTTCTAACGATACTAATGGGTTTCCTTTTCCATCTTTGGGAGATGCATTAGATTCAACCCACTTGGTATTTTCCAGTCGGTCCCTGAAACCTTTTATCCTTTCAGCAACGTTCTTCGCTTGCAAGGACGTAATGATTCCAAAGGATCCTCCACCCGGCCTAAGTTTCAATAGGACCTTTGCGAGCTGACGGCCAAAGGCAGTATTATTTGTGCCAACGTAACCATGCCTGAGACTATCAGAAGCATCACTATCAAATGTAATTACAGGTATCCCTGCCTCAACTACCTTATTCACAATAGGCGTCAATTCTTTTACTCCGTTAATGGATATTGCAACCCCATCATACGTTTTATTTGCTATAATACTTTCCAATATTTCGATTTGTTGTCTAGTAGCTGCCTCATCCTCAAATTGCGAATCTGGACTAATGAAATCACAACTTATCTTAATCTCACGTTTCTTAGATTCTTTAGAAGCTTGTCTTTCACATCCTTTCCAAGCATCAGAAAAGAAAGTAGAATTTGTCTTTGAAATGAGTGCAATCTTCACTGGACTTTCTTTTGCGAAAACAGTTCTATGCTGCGCTAATAGAACTGATAAGAAGAGGATCGTCGTCAAGAAAGGGTACACGTACATCCTATATGATGGCATTTATGAGGCAAAAACTTAATGGTTCCAAAAGCGTTCAACTTTATTCATTGTGATCGCAGGGGAATGATTTTGGGTGTTCGCATGGTTCGCATTCCCATCATCCATTCACACGATCCCGAGTTTTAAGCATGTACGGTTAAAAAGTAGTTTTATCATCAACTTTTCGCGTTAGTTCCGGTGCCCAGTATTGCCGAGCTCAGACCAGCCAGAACAAGAAGACACGATGAAACTTAACTTATATCATAGTCTACTACCAGTACCGGTATGGAACGTGGCCGCCGGTCAGATGATACCCCCTTGGCAGTTGCAACTCCCGTTTTTACATTGAAAGATTATACAAATAACGCAACAATACCAACACATACGTGTAGATTTTTTTAAACCAACAAAACAAAAAGTTTATAATTGATTCGGAAGAGTATATGTAACGTTCGTATTGCGCGGCCGACGAGCAGTACTTATTAATTGCATGCGCAAGAAGAACTCGTCCCTACAACTACAACAAGAATGCTGGCGAGGAGCGATCTCAACACCACTGCACCAAATACAATTCTAACTCAGGTACGCCGTGCCGTGTACGTATACGTGGTGTACGTGTAATTTGAAATTAGGAATGGCTGCTATCGTGATTATTTTGTAAATACCAAAACCTGTAAAGTGATTTACTTTTGATTTTCCTACTGTCCTCGAATGAACTTTGTATGCAAAAAAGAGCGCCAAATGATGTTCAAACACTTGGTTCGAGTTATTATAGTCAGGTCACGAGTGCCAGCGCACCTTCAACTAACAGCCTCCTTCAACCATGTCTGTTCTTTTTTGTTGTTCAAATACACATCACCAACAAAAACCGGCCACATCAACCGTGACCAGCAAAAAGAACAACAACCATCTGCTTTCCTTTTAAACTTAACATTCAACTCAACTCACCTCATTGATTCTTTTACCCTACAGTAGTCTACAGTACACGCGTAACCCATTACGCAGAAGTTACAGTACACCCAACTCAGCTCTTTCTCTCATCACACATTACATACACAGCTCTGCCAGTTTGCAATTTCAAAATTAAACTTTGAGCTCTACATCTTCATCTTTTCTTTGCCATAAATCTTGCATCTTTTTCACGTAATTATCGATAGACATATCGAATATCATCATCATCATCATCATCATGTACACACAGATGCACTTCACTTTGGCTCTCTCAATTGCTTGGTCCCTAACACTGACACCGGTGCCCTGTCAAGGGAGTTCCTTTACTTCTCAACCTCAAGCAGCCTTTCTATCGCCATTGAGACAACCCCAATCGCGATCATCAAACAGTGGTGTCATAGGCCACACTAGTTGGAGAAGAGATCATTTGAATACACGTGCACGTACAAAGAAGAGGACAAATAAATCGATAACGACATCGGCAACGGGACCTCTGCACCTCCAATCTCAATTCGATGAATCAACAACAACAATCGTCATGCAGGAAACTGCAACCAATGCTAATACACAAACTCAACAATCAACATCATCGACTAGTACTACTGCCACAACGCCCACTTCAATTCCAAAAGATACACAACAACAAGTACCACCACAAGACCCACCAAAACCAGGTCCAGAACCTCCACCACCACACGCAGCTCAAACTCTCGACGGCCGCCTACTCTGCGCCTCACAATGCGCCTACAAAACTGCCCCACCATACTTCCGCTCCTCATCCTACCGTCCCACCACAATTGCCAAACGCATCACTCGTGGGGTGAACTCCGCTCTCATTGGTCACACGACTGATGGGATCACGATAGCGTTTCGAGGGACGCAGACGACTTCTTTATTGGATTGGTTGCAAAATGCTGCCTTGTTTTTGAGTGATGTAGATGAAAAGTATAATAAATATAGTATAAAGGGTAAAATCCATACGGGGTTTTACAGAGGAACCAAAAGTCTTTGGAAACCTCTCAAGGGGATATTAAAGGAGATGCTCGAGGTTGCGGAGGAGAATGGATGGAGTCAGAATGTGTATTTGACGGGTCATTCCAAGGGAGGGGCGATGGCGAGTATTGCCGCTGTGCTTTTGAAGAGGGATTCGATCTTGCCTGATCCTACATATGTTTGGTGAGTTTGAAGTTGTTGCTTTTGTTACTAGATGCATGGAACATATTACATGATGGATTCATTTTCTGACAACATTGCGTCCTACAATACAATGCATACATACACACACTTACAGCACATTCGCATCAGCACGAGTCGGAAACTCAGAATTCAGAGACGCCTACAATCAACGCATCAACCAAACGTCCTACGAAGCGCACCTAGACCTAATCCCCTTCCTCCCCCCATCTGCCACCACCATGGAAACCATGAGCGATGAAATGTCCGAAATGATCGAGGGTGTTCTCTGGTCCGAAGCGTCTTTTTCCAAGAAACAAAATTATAAATGGGATTATCAAACTCTGGGTGACAGAAAGTATATTGACGAAGAAGGGGATATTATTACGGATGTGACAAGGGAATTGGATAAGGAGAGGATAAGGGAGATTGAGAAGACTGGTATTTTGTCATTGGATGAGTTTAAGCAAGCACATTGTTCGGGATGTGCTTCGGAGGGTTGTGGGGGGACTTACTTTTCTGCCATTGCAGAGGACACTTGTGAAGTCATTTGTGAAAAAGGTGAAGGTCCTGATGGCGATGAGGAATAGAGTGGATGATATAGAATGGGGTGTATGAAAAACTATACCGGATAGGTTGATTGCTATCAAAATACCAACAGTATCATCCATTCGTTCATTCGCCATTGGAAGGACTATTGGTAGATCATTCGGAAATCCCTAGCTAGTAGTCTATTGTACGCCTTCCTCACCGTCTTGGTTACAACAAAAAGTACTGCAGCAATTAGTCACTTTATTGCTGAACGTTATTATTAGATGAATCAATCAATCTTGTCAAGATTGTTTGATTTAAAAGTTAAGTTATACATAAATTCATGCTCTATCTAAATTCCCGGATGCAAATAAAAGTGCAACACGTAGTAAGTAATAGTGTGCATCTAGAAAACCACTTCTGAGTAAAATCGTTGGGTATCGGTTGTGCTGATGAGTTCAATTTGCTCCTTTCGGAATGAGGTTACCAATGGCACCTGTGAGTCCGTCGCTTCCTTGGCACTAGGTGGTTGTTTCGATGAACTGCACTGCATGTTCTTGGAGACGGGGTATCTCTTGATAAGAATTGCTGTGCGCCTACACGTACTGCCCCAGGACTTTCCCGCAACAGCACAGCACCATTCCCCCTTCATCTTCGACACTCTCCAAAAAAATCGATGCCTGCCTGGAGGAGCCGATGATATTGAATATTCAATATGATGGCCGTTGCTATAGTAAAAACGTCCTTAACTAAGAATGGGCGTACAGTACATCACTTGGAACACGTACTCTGTTTGGAAAATGTCTTTGGATCCCTCTGTTTTGCATTACTCGATGGCTGAAAAATGTAATTCATGCAGTCCTGGAGCCGTGTCAAGGGATCAGTGTCCAGATATGAAGCCCGGGACTCGTATAGATTGCTCCAATGTGAATTCCAATTTCAATCACAATATCGATTTGTGTAGCAATGGACATGTGCTTTCTAAAAAAAACTTCAAACACCTCGCCGGTGGCATCATTGGTGGTGACGGATTCAGGACCTTCTTTTGCTTTTTGGCTATTATTATATTTTCTTGCCGCAGCTTTTGCCGGTGTAGACGACAAGTACGCCGTCGTCCACCAGCTCCAAGAAAGTCGTACGCGTACGGAAGCACGGAAGTATCAAATGTATGAATCGAATCCATGTTGCCAAGATTGTTTGATTCCAGTGGAAATAAATACAAAATTTCATGCTCTGTATCCGAATTTTAAAAGAGATGCAAATAAAACAGCATAGTTTCGAGTACACGTACGAGTATGTTTTAAAATGTTGTAGCATTGTCATTTTTTAAATAAGTATTTGTATGCACCTAGAAAATTCCAAGTTTCTTCTTAGTTGCCTGCTTCTTCCACTTTGGCAATGCATTGAATTCGCTTAATGTCATACCAAAATGTTTCTGGGCATCATCATCAGACAGATAATCCTGTCGTTGTGCCCACTCAACACCATCTATAGGAAACTTTAGCTCTTCCAGAGTATAGTAAACGCCTGATGGATTGGCAATCTCAACTTTAGCTTCAGTGGCTGGCTCTTTCACGTCTTCTCTCGTCGCGGTTTTTGTTGCAGGGACTTCCTCTGTTTCAAGCTTGTCCTGTGGAGCTCTTTTGACCTCTGCCTCTTGTTTTGGATTTTCTTCCTCCAATGCTGGTTCAGGGACAACCTCCTCGGCTGATTCTGGAACTTCGATTTTAACCTCTGGCACTTCCACTTCATCATCATTTGTTGCTTCCACCGCAACAGGACTGTCTAGCACTGTCTCTGTTTCTACAGCTGATTTTTCGATCTCCACGCTAGACTTTGGAACTTCATTTGTTTCCTCTAGTACTTCCTCTTCATCATCATTTGTAATTTCTTCCACCTCCTCGGCTGATTCTGGTACTTCCTCTTCCTCTTCATTTGTTGCTTCCTCCACAGCAGGTTCAATTGACACTCCCTCTGTTTCTACTACCGACTTTTCGACTTCGTCATCAGGATAATCCTCAGTGCCGTTGTTGATTGCAACGGACGCCTCTGCCTCTATTTCAGCAGATGCTTCTGCATCCTTTTCACTTCCTCCCGAGACCTCATTCACTTCTTCTAACGTATCTTCGATATCATCTCCAACTGGCTCTTCTTCTTTCACCTCAGTTTCAGTTTCTGCTTCTGCTTCTGATGCAGCTTCAGAAGCTTCAAATTCAAACTCATCCTCTGGGTACTCTAATGATCTCTCTCCATTGCCCGCTGTATTGTCAACAACTTCAGTTTCAGTTTCACTAAGTTTTGGATCAGCTTCATCTTCGGGCATTTCGGATTCATCACCTGATGTCTCTGCCTCTCCCGGTGTATAGATTTTATCCCAATCTTCTTCTGCTTCTTCTTCATCCACAGCAGCAGCAGCAGCATCATCAACTCGTTTCAAATGAGGAAACCAAGCTTCCACAGTAGCACACAAGTCCTCACTCGCGACATCTAAATCATCATTCACCAAATACTTATCAAAATTTCCTTCCACCTGCCCGTAATCCATCTCACCCTTTGCATTCGCCAAACGCTTCTGGATATCCTCCTCCTTTTCCGTCCCTCTCCCCCTCAACCTCTTTTCCAAATGCTCCATGGAAGGAGGAGCAATAAAGACATAATAAGGATCAAGCTTACTCTCTTTCACAAGTCGCACGCCCTGCACGTCTATATCCAAAATACAGACTTGACCCATTTTCGTGACAGATTGCACAGCCTCCACGCTCGTACCGTAATAATTTCCATGCACCTCCGCATACTCAATAAACTTCCCCGCGTCAATCTCCCCCTTCATACTATCCACAGAGGTGAAGTTGTAGTGGATGGAGTTGACTTCTCCCTCACGGGGTTGGCGCGTAGTGTGGGATACGGAGAATCCGAATTGTTTGTTTGGGTATCGGTCCATGAGGATGGAAATTAGAGTTCCTTTTCCAGTTCCTGAGGGACCGGCGATGACTATGGGGCGGGGTCCGTTGGCTGCTGCTGTGTCTTCCTCAGCTTCTGCTACTGCTTCTGCCAATGTTGTTGGTACCGGAACATCCTCCTTTGAGGGTTCACATTCGGCCTCATCATTATCTGTTTCAACTGTTGGTTCTGGTTCTGGCACGGCAGTGAAGTAGTTATCACCCTCGTCTGCTTCTTCCTCGGCATCAGATTCAATTTCAGAAATGTATCCTGAAGAGGGGGCGCTATCTTCGACTACAGGTTCCTGTTTCTGTTCCTCTACTACTGGTACCTGTTCAGATTCCTCTTCAGTAGTGTTCGCCTCGTCCGTATTCGGTGCTTCTTCAGCAACGGGAGGTGTTGGTGCAACATCTTCTACCTCGGCTGCACTTTGACTGTCAGGAGAAACAACTTCATCCTTGGCATTGTCGGGGTTCTTATCCAACTGAGCACCTTCGGTCGTCATTGGTGCGGCGTCTACACTCCCATTCACATTGACATTGACAGTATCTTCATTGGTGTTGGTTGTGTTGGTGTCAGAAGTCACACTCATCTTGGTTGTAGTCTTCTTGTTACGTTTGCGAGATTTCTTTCCCATTTTTATGGTCGTTTGAATCTAAGTTTTTATGAATGATTCTCCCGTTGGTTCTTTTCTGAACAGGTTCAGTTTGGTAATGACACTTCCAGAATCTTCCACCGACCAATACTTTCGTACATACGGGCGTCATCCAAGCAAGGAAGGGGTGTTTTGCTGCCGATGACCGTTGGCCGCGAAAGCAAAATAAAAGATACAGAACAAAGAACAATCGTTTTTATAAGGACCGCATTGGGTAGGTACTTGCTTGTAGTAGGTCACCGCGCTCTTTGCGGGATTGGCGCAAACAGGTTTTTATGTTTTGAAATTCCAGACTACATGTA
>Ga0209712_10001781_pt1 | contig 18133 bp, 14 predicted proteins | sample ArcOceMetagenome_FD_187443 | JGI IMG/M metagenome (GOLD analysis project Ga0209712, IMG submission 187443) | Marine eukaryotic phytoplankton communities from Arctic Ocean - Arctic Ocean - Greenland ARC118M Metagenome (SPAdes) (version 2) | ecosystem: Environmental > Aquatic > Marine > Oceanic...
GGTGTATAAGGTGTCCCCATCCACTACTGGCGAGTAATAAATGCCTTCATCTTCGTCATCACCACCCACTTCTAAGCGGGCGACAACTTTACCATCAGCTTGGTCAAACCAATGTAAGTAGCCAAATTTATCACCTGCTACTAAATAGTTTCCAACGGGGGTAACCCCTGTCAATAAACGTCCTTTAAGTGCGCCTTGGCTCCATAACTCAACACCATTACGACTATCTAATGCATATACATTACTGTTAACGTCAACTAAATAGAGTGTGTTGCCCGACAGTGATAAACGTCTAAATGACTTGTATTCACGTTTCCAAATAACACGCCCTGTGCGCAATTCAACAGCTGCAAGTGAACCATTATAAGAAATGACGTAAACATTACCACCGGCCACTAAAGGCTCGCTATCGATATCAACAATTCGTTCTAACTCTGTTACGCCTGTGGCAGCTGAAATGACTTGCTCCCAAGCAGTCTGACCAGTTTCAAGAATATTAACTATCAATTTTCCGGTTGCAGTACCTCTAATAGCACCACCGTTGACCGCAGCTGGGGAAGATGTACCACGTAATGACAACGGTGGCACATCAGACTCAGACGACCAAACTTCTTCGCCGTTATCTGCATTTAAAGCAAATATAAATCCAGACCCCGTGTTTATCAACACAATACCCGCATCAATCGCAGGGGGAGCTAAGACTTCACCCTTAACCGTTGTAATCCACTTTTGTTGGCCGGTATTGGCATCCAAAGCCACAACTTCACCATTTTCGGTACCAAAAAAGACAGTTTCATAAGCAACACTAATACCACCAGCAATTTTAGCTGACAAACCATTAGACCAGAGTTTTGCTACTCCTGAAGTTAAACCTTTCTCGTCATAAACCGCAAAGTTTTTAGACCATACCTTTTTACCTGTAGTTTGATCATAAGCGTTTACTTGCCCTTGGCGGTTGGCTGCAAATACCTTGTCATACGCCACCGCTGGCCTAAGTTTTGAATAAAATTTACCAATCCCAACACCTAGATCTACTGACCAAGTTTCGGTTGGGGTAAATTGAGCTTCAATAGGCTTGAGCCTTCGGACCTCTAGCTCTTCTTCCTCGTAAAACCAATTACTTATTGTTGAACAGCTTGATAATAAAACAGAACTGATTAATAACATGAATAAAAAAGATTGTTTCACTATTTTCACCTTAACCATTTGCCGCAATAGCTAAATTATCTAACTTCATTTTCAAAACTTGATCACGGTTATTCGTTTCCAAAGCAGCGCTATAAGCAGCTCTGGCTTTGTCAAATAACTGTTGAGCTAGGTATACGTCCCCCTTAATCTCTTGGCTTTGGCCTTTAAATGCTTGATCTGATACCTTATCGGCACTTGCTAGGGCTAGTTCGAATTCACCTTGTTCTATTTGAATACGAGCTAAGCGAAGTTGAGCTATTGACTGAACAGCTGTTAATTTGGCATTAATGACCACAAACTCAAGCTGCTTGGCCGCTTCAACTAAGTCTTTTCGTTCGATGGCTTGTTGTGTCATTTCCAATGCCATTAATATGGCATAACCCGTGTCACTATAACTATCGATAAAAGACTTGGCTTCACCAAAGCTCGCCTCACCTTTTATTAATTCTTCAGAAGCTTTCTCATAAGCAAAAGATGCCTGCTCTTTTGCTTCAATTTGTGAGTCGTTGTAATAGCGCCATCCTAAAAGGCCACCCAAGCCTAATAACGCACCAATAATTAGAGACAAACCATTTTCTTTCCAAAAGCGTTTAATGGCTTCAACTTGTTGTTCTTCTGTTTCGTACTGTTCCATCATCCATTCCTATTACTGCTTGGCCATCGAAAGTTTAATGGCACATAATGTTAATTCAGAAATTTACGCTCTTAAACATTAAATAGTTTTTGCGTAAAGTGAGTTAATTCGTTAAGTGAAACTGTTTCTTGTGGTTGCTTTTCTCTTAAGTATTTAACTGCAACTTGCTGTGACGCCATCTCATCCTGACCGATGATAAAGGCGATACTGGCACCACTTTGATCTGCTCGTTTCATCTGCTTCTTAAAATTCCCACCACCACAATGATTCATCAATTTTAACTGTGGTAAGGCGTCTCTTAATTTTTCACTGACCTGCCTAGCATATAGTTCAACGGATTCATCCATGGCTGTGACATAAATATCTACTACCGATACTAAATTTTTATCCAAACCCAATGTTTGTAGCATTAACACTAGCCGTTCTAGTCCCATGGCAAAACCTACGCCTTGAGTGGACTTACCTCCAAGTTGTTCAACTAAACTATCATACCGTCCACCAGCACAGACTGTTCCTTGAGAACCTAAACTATCAGTGACCCATTCAAATACTGTACGATTGTAATAATCAAGGCCACGCACCAAAGCAGGGTTAACGCGATATTGGATACCTAGGTTATCTAAACGTTCACATAATCCTTGAAAATGTTTAGCTGACTCTTCATCGAGGCAATCAATAAGTTTTGGGGCATCTTTTACAGCGTTTTGTACTTGTGGGTTTTTACTATCAAGCACCCGCAATGGGTTTGTCTGAAGGCGTCTTAAACTATCTTCATCTAACTCAGATTCACGTGTCTTCAGAAATGCCACTAATTGTTCTTTATAAGACGCTCTAGCTTCAGTTGAACCAAGAGAATTGATTTCTAAGGTGACGTTTTGACTGATCCCAAATTTTTCCCATAACCTTGCACTAAGCAATATCACTTCCGCATCGATATCTGGTCCAGCTAAACCAAATACTTCTACACCAAATTGATGAAACTGCCTGTATCGTCCTTTTTGTGGACGTTCATGGCGAAACATTTGGCCTATATACCAGAGACGTTGCTGTTGGTTATACAATAAGCCATGCTCATTTCCAGCACGCACCACACAGGCGGTTCCTTCTGGTCGTAACGTGAGACTGTCTGAGTTGCGATCTGCGAAGGTGTACATTTCCTTTTCAACTATATCGGTCACCTCACCAATAGAGCGCTTGAATAAATCGGTGCTTTCAACAATAGGCGTGCGGATTTCTTGATATCCGTAACTGGCGACCACTTGGTGAATAGTAGATTCAACGTACTGCCAAAGCCCCGACTCACTAGGCAAACAGTCGTTCATTCCTCGTATAGCCTGAATTTGTTTCGACACTAAAAATAATCTCTTATTCAATAATTAAAAAAGCCCCGCATTATAGGGGCTTTATAGATAAACGTAAAATAATGAAGCTAAAAAATGCATAAAAACTAATTAAAATTTAGCTAGAAAAATTTGCCAGTTAATTATCCTAGTTGTTTTATCTCTATCTTACGGCTTTTATCAAGCTGACTAGCTTTTGCCCGAATACGTTTTTCAAGTTGATCCACTAAATTATCATTAGACAAACGTTCTTTTTGACGTATGCCATCCAAGTAAAACCCACTCATATTTCGCGCGCCGGTTAAGCCTAAATCTGAGATCTCTGCTTCACCCGGGCCATTTACCACACAACCAATAATAGATACATCCATCGGTGTAAGTATGTCTTCCAATCGCTGCTCTAAGGCATTTACTGTGCTTATTACATCAAATTCTTGGCGAGAACAACTTGGGCAAGCAATAAGGTTAATGCCTCTTGAGCGAATACGTAATGATTTTAATATGTCAAATCCAACTTTTATCTCTTCTACAGGATCAGCCGCCAAAGAAATTCGGATCGTATCGCCAATGCCTTCTGCCAATAACATGCCCAAGCCTACCGAACTTTTGACTGCACCAGCACGAAGGCCTCCAGCTTCGGTAATACCTAGATGTAAAGGTTGCTCAATTTTTTTGGCTAATAATCGATAAGACCCTACAGCCAAAAACACATCTGAAGCTTTAACACTGACCTTGAATTGATCAAAGTTAAGTTTATCTAAAATGTCCACATGACGCATTGCAGATTCAACTAGCGCCTCAGCTGTAGGCTCACCATACTTTTCTTGTATATCTTTTTCTAGTGAGCCACCATTAACACCGATACGAATAGGAATGCCATTATCTTTGGCACAATCCACTACTGATCGAACTCGGTCCATACTCCCAATGTTTCCGGGGTTAATCCGCAAACAATCTACTCCGTATTCTGCCACTTTTAAGGCAATACGATAATCAAAGTGAATGTCAGCAATCAATGGCACCGTGACTTGTTGTTTAATTAATCTGAACGCTTCAGCTGCATCCATTGTAGGAACCGACACCCTAACTAAATCACCTCCCACAGCTTGAATACGTTTAATTTGCGCCACTGTTGCGTCTACATCTGTTGTTAATGTATTGGTCATAGACTGCACAGCAATAGGCGCACCATCACCAATAGGCACATTACCTACATATATGCGTTTGGAAACTCGGCGATTAATAGGTGAATCAGAAAACATATTTATTATTTAGCTCTAGTTATTCAGTCATTTATTCAGACAGGGGTAAATCAAATTTGGCAATACGCCCAGAAGGCAAGAAAGACATATCTATGAATTCGCCTGCATAGCGAATTTTCACAACTTCTGGAGCACCTAACGTCACCACAAAAGGAGGAATACCAGTGACTGGCATAACTCTGCCTTTGACTTTGACCCCATAAGCTATTTTTTCACCCGTGGCATCGGTCAGATTCAACCAGCAATCACCGGAAAATTCAAAAATCAACTTAACTGGCGCTGTACCTTCGATAACTCTTATTTCAGTGTTTTCAGCTAGTACAGTCAAACTGCCTGAATCACTGACTGTATCACTGACGGTCTCTAAACTAGTAGATTGATTGTCGGTTATTGGCACTGCAGTACCATTGACGTCATCCGAAGACTTATTTTCATTAATCTGTGTTGCTAATAAGGTCGCAGAGTCCGAAGTTAATGTTTGTTCAAGTGACAATATATCTTGGGGCATAACATCTTTATTTGTAGTTTCCGGATATTTAGTCACATTTAAAGCTGTTGTGTCTGTTGAGCTTTGTTGGAACCAATAAATGACCACTAGAGCAATAATCGCGGCCAAAATTAAATATGTCACTAACATTAACTTGTCATCATTGGACTGGTTAGCTACTTTGCGTGAAAAGCTTTGAAGTTTGACAGGTTCTTTTTTCTGAGTGCTTAGTTTTTCAAAAGCGTTCAGGATCTCGGTCTCTTCAACATGAACATGCTTTGCGTAGAGTTTTAAATATCCTCTAACAAACGTTAACGAAATATTATTATCGAAGTTGTCTTGCTCAATATCTTCAATGAGGGCCCTTTTTAATTTCATTTTTTCAGCAATGTCTTGGGTCGATAATTTGGCACGTTCACGTGCCTGTCTTAATATCTGACCGGGTCCTTGAATAAACGATTCAGGTTGTTGTACTTCTTCATTTTCAATCATAATTTAGCTTTACTCTACAGCACTTGGGGCAACTAAAAATATCTTCTTACCATCGAAAATAGCCGACGCATCGGCTAAGTTATTCCAGTCTATCAGACGTTGCATTTTGATGTTGTAAAGAAGCGAAATACGATACAAGTTTTCACCAGTGGCAACAATATGGAACTCTGGTATATATAAAGTTTCTGACTCTACTTGAATAGACTGCTCCGGCTGTTGTTCTGCAACCGCTTCTCTTGTTTGGGAAGTACCATCAGTTTCTATTTTATAGACTTTCCCATGTACTAATAAATTATTCTTTGCCTGCGGTGAAACTAAATCGTCAGAAGGCAGTTCACTTGGTAGTGATTCAAGCGACTCTGATGCCGTATTAGCTCCTTTATTTAATATTGGAAGCCTTACTGTTTTGCTTACCTCATTGGGTAAGGGTTGCGGTTGCTCAGTTAACATTGACTTTGTCAATACATCATCAGGAAATATCCTAAATAACATATCTGAATAACCTTTTGCCGCAATATCGTTGCCGGTACCACTTTCGATCTTCATTGCCATCAACAAACTTTGAGGACTTACCTGAGCAATTTTTTCATAACGCCTGAGAATAGTTCTCGCTTCTTGCCACTGTTTTGCCTCAACCAATGAGCGTACAAGTAAAAACAGACTGTTAGCTCTTCCTGGTTGGTGATTGACTGCATTACGTAAGTATTGAATAGCGTCTTCAGGTTGTCCTTGACTTCGACTACAAAGGGCTAAATTCTCATAGGTTTCAGCGCTGGAGATATAATTGCTGGTATTCACAGCTTTGAGAAAATACTTTTTGGCTTTTTCATAGTCACCATTCTGGCATAAAAAAGCCCCGTAACTGTTGGCAATATTGGGGTTTTTTGGTTCAAGGTCCATGGCAAATTGATAAGAGTTTTCAGCTTGCTCTAACTCATTCACTCTTTGATAATAATAAGCCATAGCAAAATTAGCGTCTGCTGACCTTGGTGCAAACTTTAACGCTTTGTCTAAATTAAATTTTGCTTGGCTAAAGTTACCATTTTTAAGGTAAGTCAAACCAAGAGAAACGCGTGTTTTAGCGGCCTTTAAATGATCAAATTTTTGACCATAATTTTGATTGCTTTGACTGATGCACCCGCTGAGGAGCATCAAGAAAATAAAAACACCACTGATATTCTTTAGCATGGAATTCATAAGGACCTTTTAGACATATTGGCTATAAAAATCTATTGTGTCATTTTGACTGAAATGTGCTCACCCTTCAGCTTTTTTTTCAACACTCTTTTTGTACGATCCACCACTTCACCCACTAACTGACCACAAGCTGCATCGATATCATCACCCCTGGTACGACGAACTACAACTATGAGCCCATATTCCATAAGGACTTTTGAAAAACGATCAATCCTTGAGTTACTAGAACATGTGTAAGGCGAGCCTGGGTATGGATTAAATGGAATAAGATTTATTTTACATGGCGTGTCAGCTAATACTTTTGCAAGTGCATGCGCTTGATCAGTGCTATCGTTAATCCTATTTAACATCACGTACTCAACGGTTACCTTACCTTGATTGGCATTTGACTTAGCTAAATATCTTTTTACGCTGGCTAAAAACACGTCAATTGGATATTTTTTATTCACTGGTACCAACACATCACGTAATGCATTATCAGGTGCATGTAATGATATAGCCAACGCTACGTCTATTTGGTCACCCAACATATCAAGTGCAGGTACAACACCTGAAGTACTTAAAGTCACTCTGCGTTTGGACAATCCAAAAGCAAGATCGTCCAACATTAGTTCCATGGCAGGCACCACATTTTTAACATTTAGCAATGGCTCACCCATACCCATCATCACTACATTTGTGATGGGACGTTTAGCAGTATCATTATTCAAACCTATCGTTGTTGCGACTCGCCAAACTTGGCCAATAATCTCAGACACTTTTAGATTACGATTGAATCCCTGCTGCCCGGTAGAACAAAAAGTACATTCCAGCGCACAACCTACTTGTGAGGACACACATAATGTCGCTCGGTCGCCATCTGGTATCCAAACAGTTTCAACTTCTTGGCCACCTTCTAACTTCAATGCAAATTTGATGGTGCCGTCTGCAGCATTTTTCTGATAGGCAATTTCTGGTGCTTTGACTTCACATTTGGCCTGAAGTTTAGTTCGCAAAGCCTTGTTAAGATTGGTCATCTGATCGAAATCTGCCACGCCTTGTTGGTAGATCCATTTCATAACTTGTCCTGCTCTGAATGGTTTTTCTCCCATCTCATTAAAAAAGACACGTAAACCTTCTCGATTTAAATCAAGCAAGTTAATTTTTTTAGGTTGGGCAGATACCACTTCAGTTGACACTATAAACCTCAATACTCAGACAAAACGACTGCTATTTTAACCGATTACTCAGCTTTTGCAGCACATATAACAAATAACACAAAAGGGAGCCTAGGCTCCCTTTATTAAAGCAGACTTAAGCTTAACGAGTGCGTGGACAGATTTCTTCATCACTAAAGAAGTAAGCGATTTCACGAGCTGCTGATTCAGGTGCATCTGAACCGTGACAAGCATTCTCATCAATTGAAGCAGCATAGTCAGCACGCAATGTACCCGCTAGGGCTTCAGATGGATTTGTAGCACCCATGATTTCACGATTTTTCAAAACAGCATTTTCACCTTCCAACACTTGAACCATAACTGGACCAGAGGTCATGAAGGATACTAAAGCAGCAAAAAATGGACGTTCGCTATGTTCAGCATAGAATCCTTCTGCCTGTTCTTTGCTCAAATGCAGCATTTTAGACGCTACTAATCTTAGGCCCGCAGACTCAAAACGGTTGTAAATTCCACCGATGACATTCTTAGCAACTGCATCAGGCTTAATGATAGAAAAAGTGCGCTCTAAGGCCATTTTCTTAACTCCAGTATTAGTTATATTTCGTCCTCAAGGGACACATAAAATTTCGCGCGGATTATATGCAATTAGAAGGCAAATACATAGTATAGATTGCATATTATTCTGTTCCCCCTAGAATCAAGCTTGGTGTAATTTAGAGACGAGGTGTTCTTGATTAAATTTTTGGTACTTATTCCTGTTGTGTTGTGTTTAATTTGGTTTATATATTTGAAAAAAAAGGGCTATAGCTTGGGAGATGGAAAACAAGGGTTTGTATATATATTCACCTTTTGTGCTGTAATTGCTGTTTTTTATAGCTCCTTGATATGGATTTCTGAATAAGGAATATTACTGATCATGTTGTGAGCCAAAATTGAAATAATAAAAAAGAGCAAAAAAGCTCTTTTTTATTCATATGATTAGCATAAATCAGATTATTGAAAAATCTCGATATCTGCTTGCGATTTTAAAGATTCAATTACTGCGCCATATAATATTTGAGATTTATTCGATGCAAGACGGCTTTGTAATGAAGTTAATTGTTGAAGATTAGCGTCTGCTGCAGAGTTAACTTGAGTCAGCTGCACTAAACTAATGTCTCCAGTAACTAAGTCAACTACGCTTGTATCTGCTATAGATAGTTTAAACAAAGCATCAACAATGGTCTGTGACAAATCGGCATCGTTTCGGGTTACCCCTTTCTTTTCTTCCCAGTTAATCTCAAGAGTAGCTAACTTTGCATTAACGTCCTCACTGTTGGCCAGAGCAGTTTTTAATTCCAAGGCCCAATCTCTTGAAAACTGTTGAGCAGCTTGTGAAACTAATATCTGTTGTATTTGTTCTTTGACCTCATCCATAGCTTTGGTTCGTTCAGGCTGGTGTTTGGATACTCTTACAACCATTATGTGATTCCTGTTCAGCTCAAACACATCACTATTAACGGCATCTTCAATTAATTCAGAACTAAACGCACTTGCTAATACGTTGGGGTTAGATACAGCTTCTGGTGCATTCGATCGACTAAATAAATCTGTTGTAATGATCGATTTACCGGCAATGTCTGCAACTTCATCAAGATTGTCAGGCACCTCAAAGGCCAACTCTGAAATCCTTTGACTAAGCTCGTAAAAACGCTCTTCTGCTTTTAACGTTTTAACTTTAACTGTTATCTCTTCTTTTACGTTTTCAAAGGAATTAACTTGCTCTAGCTTAATATCGGTTAACTTTATAATGTGATATCCAAATTCACTTTTAACAACACCACTTACTTCACCTTTATTGGTTAGCGCAAATGCTGAGTCTTCAAACGCAGGGTCCATGATGCCTTTGCCAAACCAACCTAAATCACCACCATTCTCAGCGCTAAAAGTATCGCTTGAAAAGGTTTTAGCTAGTTCAGAAAAATCTGCTCCACCTTGTATTTTGGCTAAAACATCTTCAGCCTTAGTCGCAATTGTTTGGTCTTCTTCAGCACTTTCAAATAATATATGAGCCGTTTGACGTTCTTCATCAATACGATAATCAATAATATTTTGTTGATAGTATTGTCCAAGCTCATCTTCATTGACTTCAATCAAAGGCAATAAATCTTCTAATACCAGTTCAATATAGGACAAACTGACTTTCTGCTCTGTATCAAACTGACTAATATTACCTTGATAGTAATCTAAAATTTCATCGTCACTAATATTAACTTGTCCAATAAATTTAGCCGCAGGAATATTCAGGTATCGAGTGTCACGAGTTTGCTGTTGCAAAAGGTGTGCTGTTTTTGCTTCACCTTCTAATGCGAATTCGGTTCCCATTAAGGACTGTGAAAGTTGCCTACGCACCATATCAACACGCATATAATCTCTAAAATTATTAGTTTGGAAGCCAGCTTGGCGTAAGAGGGCAAGATAACGGTCGTTATCAAACTTACCATCTACTTGAAATTCTTGCATCCCCACTATAGCTAACTTAATTTGATCATCGCTGACTCTCAAACCGAATTCTTGTGCTGCTTGGTCAAGCAATTTCTCACCAATGAGGCGGTCTAATATACCTTGTCGAAAATTTTGTAAGTATGCAGTATCACTTGATAATGCAGCAAAGGCATCACCAAACTGAGATTCCATACGTGAACGTTCGTTTTGATAAGCACGTTCTAATTCATCAAGGCCTATTTCGTCACCATTAACATTGGCTGCTGCGCCAGGAGAAGATGAATTGATGTAACTCCCTACACCTGCAAATATAAAACTTAAAATAACTAATACTAAGATCCCCATTGCCCAAGGGCCTTGTGATCCTTCTCTGATTCTTTCCAACATACTAAATTCCAAACTCCAAATGAGCTGTTAGTGATAAGGGCTAAAGACACCTAATTTAGGCTGTCTTAGTCGCAATCGCGAGATTATATACCAACCGTGTTCATTTATTAATGATTGTTCGCAGTGAATTAAAAATATATATGGAGAGCGAATATTTAAGATTAAAAAATGAAGGATACAAACCGCGCAAAAACAAAAGGCGATGATAAATCATCGCCTTTTGATATAAATAAACTAAGTAATTAGTTACATGCGTCTTTTAATGCTTTACCAGCTTTAAACGAAGGCACTTTAGCTGCTGAAATTTGAATAGTCTCACCAGTTTGAGGATTACGACCACTACGGGCTGCACGGTCACGAACCGAGAACGTTCCGAAACCAACTAATGCAACTTGGTCTCCATCTTTCAGTGCCGTAGTTACGGCGCCAGTCAATGCATCTAATGCACGACCTGCAGCTGCTTTAGAAATGTCTGCACTTGCAGCGATGGTATCAATAAGATCTGACTTATTCACAATATGAACCCCTTCAATTGTTATTATATTTGCGGCTTGCATCATGCATAGCCAATCGTTTATATCAGGCATTAAACTTAACTACAAGATATATGTTTACAATTTATTAACTTTTGGAAAATCGACTCAAACCCTTTCGTGACGAGGCCTAAAGACAATCTGATATAAAGGCTACCATAACTATTTACATAGTGAAGCCCTTAAATTAAAAAATCACTAAAAAAGTCTGCTTTATGCTGATTTTTTTAACTTTTTTACTGCAACTGGTGTAAATTTGTCCGGGTGCTCTTGTAAAGCAAGCTCTAAGACTTCATCAATCCACTGCACTGGGTGAATATTTAAGTCTCCTTTAACATTGTCTGGAATCTCTTCTAAGTCTCGTTCATTCTCTTTAGGAATAATCACAGATTTAATCCCACCACGATGTGCGGCTAGTAATTTTTCTTTAAGGCCACCTATAGGTAACACTTCTCCCCTCAGGGTAATTTCACCCGTCATAGCCACATCACATCTAACAGGATTTCCCGTTAGAGTAGAAACTAATGCCGTACACATAGCAATACCTGCGCTAGGGCCATCTTTGGGTGTTGCGCCTTCGGGTACATGTACATGTATATCTCGTTTTTCGTGAAAGTCATTATTAATACGCAGTTTTTCTGCTCTACTACGTACTACTGTCATTGCAGTTTGAATAGACTCTTGCATCACGTCACCCAGTGATCCAGTGAAAGTGGTCTTGCCTTTACCTACTACGGATGTAGTTTCTATGGTTAATAATTCGCCACCAACTTGAGTCCAAGCTAATCCAGTTACCTGACCTATTTGATTAGCTTTGTCGGCTTTTCCATAATCGAAACGCTGTACACCTAAATATTCATTCAGATTATCTTGATTAACCAGCACTTTTTTTATGTCTTTCCCTAACAGGATATTCTTAACCGCCTTACGGCATATCTTTGAAATTTCTCTTTCTAAGTTCCTAACACCTGCTTCGCGTGTGTAATAACGAACAATACCAATAATGGCACTTTCATCAATAACCAACTCGCCTTCTTTTAAACCGTTGCGAGTGATTTGTTTATCAACAAGGTGTTGCATGGCAATATTAAGTTTTTCATCTTCGGTGTATCCCGATAAACGTATTACTTCCATGCGATCTAATAAGGCTTCGGGGATATTCATACTATTGGAGGTAGCAACAAACATAACGTCAGATAAATCGTAATCGACCTCTAGGTAGTGATCACTAAATTTATTGTTTTGTTCAGGATCCAGTACTTCCAACAATGCTGAAGATGGATCACCACGCATATCTGATGACATTTTATCTATTTCATCTAACAAAAAAAGTGGGTTTTTCACCCCCACCTTAGCCATTTTTTGTACCATTTTACCAGGCATGGAACCAATATAGGTTCGGCGATGCCCTCTAATTTCAGCTTCATCTCGAACGCCACCTAACGCCATGCGTACATATTTTCTACCTGTGGCACGAGCGATAGATTGACCTAAAGAAGTTTTACCCACTCCAGGAGGCCCAACTAAACAAAGAATAGGTCCCTTGAGCTTCTTAACACGTTGTTGCACCGCGAGATACTCAATAATACGTTCTTTAACTTTATCTAAACCATAATGGTCAGCATCTAATATTTTATCAGCAGCAGCGAGATCTTTTTTGACTACACTTCTTTTCACCCAAGGTACATTCGTTAACCATTCAATATAACTTCTAACAACTGTTGCTTCTGCCGACATGGGCGACATCATTTTTAATTTAGCTAATTCTGCAGTTGCCTTCTTCTGAGCTTCTTCTGACATTTTTGCATCAGTGATTTTCTGTTTCAGTGCTTCAAATTCATCTGGCGCTTCATCAAGTTCACCTAATTCTTTTTGAATGGCTTTCATTTGCTCATTCAAATAGTATTCTCGCTGACTTTTTTCCATCTGTTTTTTAACACGTGTGCGAATTTTTCTTTCAACTTGAAGCAAGTCTATTTCGCTTTCCATCAATGCCATTAGGTATTCTAGGCGTTCTGTGATGCCAAGCATCTCAAGCACTTTTTGTTTCTCTGACAACTTCAGAGGCATATGCGCAGCCATCGTATCAGCCAAGCGCGCAGCATCTTCGATACCACTTAAAGAGGTCAATACTTCAGGTGGAATTTTTTTATTCAGTTTGACGTATCCTTCAAACTGGGAAATAGCAGAACGAATCAACACTTCTTGCTCTGATTCAGCTAATTCTGTATCGACTGAATTTTGAACATCAGCGATAAAAAAATCTTCAGTATTAACAAATTCATCAATCTTGCCTCGCTGATTTCCTTCAACTAAGACCTTAACTGTGCCGTCAGGTAACTTGAGTAACTGCAGAATAGTAGCAATAGTACCAACGGTGTATATGTCATCTACTTCTGGATCGTCAACACTAGCATCTTTTTGAGCCACCAAGAAAATCTGTTTATCTTTTTCCATCGCGGCTTCTAAACAGCGAATAGATTTCTCACGCCCAACGAATAATGGGATAACCATGTGTGGATATACCACTACATCTCGTAATGCCAAAACAGGCATTTCAATGCGATCTTCTCGCTTTTTAGTCATACTTGGTCTCGTATTAAGTCGTTTTATGTAACATCTATCCGATGTATATGGGGTTAGGCAGTTAAAGTTCAAATAAAAATTTAAACAAAGCTGAAATAAATGCAGTTAATAGATTGGTGAGCTGTATATTTTCACCATAAAAAAAGACTCTTTCGAGCCTTTTTAGTGTTTATTCTGAAGCGACTTTTTTATCAACACCACTATCGTAAATTAAAATTGGCTTAGATTCTCCACGTATCACAGTCTCATCAACCACAACTTTACTGACATTTGTCATCGATGGTAAATCATACATAGTGTCCAATAATACGGCCTCAACAATAGATCGTAAACCACGAGCACCTGTTTTACGTTGCATAGCTTTTTTAGCTATCGCTTGCAAGGCATCTTCACGGAATTCAAGTTGAGTATTCTCCATTCCAAATAACGCTGAATATTGTTTCGTTAAGGAGTTTTTAGGTTCACGTAAAATTTGAACCAACGCATCTTCACTGAGCTCTTCAAGACAAGTAAGTACCGGTAAACGTCCGATAAATTCTGGTATCAGACCATACTTGACTAAGTCTTCAGGCTCAACTTTTTTAAGCCACTCGCCTTCTTGGGATTTTTTGCTAGTATTTTTAATTTCTGAAGCAAAACCAATACCCGTTCCAGTATGAGCGCGCTGCTCTATTACTTTGTCTAGACCAGCGAAAGCACCACCACAAATAAATAATATTTTGGAAGTATCTACCTGTAAAAACTCTTGTTGTGGATGTTTTCTGCCACCCTGAGGGGGTACGGATGCAACAGTACCTTCAATCAATTTAAGAAGGGCTTGCTGTACACCTTCACCAGACACATCTCTGGTAATAGAAGGATTGTCTGATTTACGAGATATTTTGTCTATCTCGTCGATATATACAATACCACGTTGGGCTTTTTCAACATCATAATCGCATTTTTGTAACAGTTTCTGGATGATATTTTCGACATCTTCGCCTACATAACCGGCTTCAGTTAAGGTGGTCGCATCAGCCATAGTAAACGGAACATCTAACAACCTTGCAAGCGTTTCAGCTAATAGAGTTTTACCACTACCGGTTGGACCCATCAACAATATATTACTCTTTCCTAATTCTACACCTTCGTGAACATCGCCATTTCTTAAACGTTTGTAATGATTATAAACCGCAACAGAGAGCACTTTTTTGGCATGCTCTTGGCCGATAACATAATCATCTAGATGATTATGTATTTCTTTTGGTGTAGGTAAATCGTCTTGTTTCTTTTTTGGTGCGATTTCTTTTATTTCTTCTCGAATAATGTCATTACATAAATCGACACATTCATCACAAATAAACACAGACGGGCCAGCAATTAACTTTCTTACTTCATGTTGGCTCTTACCACAGAAAGAACAATACAAAAGTTTGTTGTCTCCATCACTACTTTTTTTGTCACTCATTTATAATCTTTTCCTATATTATAATGACTCTACTCAGAGGGGGCTACATTCTAATTGAATTGAATGTAACCTGCCTTTGGGTTTATCACAGAGTCATTTTATCACTTGTCACTTTTTGTGTCAGCTTGACTGGTGTCTGGTCTACTCGACAATACTTGGTCAATTAGTCCATATTCCATAGCGTCAGTTGCACTTAAAAAATTATCTCGGTCGGTATCTTGCGCAACTTTTTCATACTCTTGACCAGTATGTTGTGCCATCAAACGATTCATCTTCTCTTTAATAGACAGAATTTCTTTAGCATGGATTTCAAAATCAGACGCTTGTCCTTGGAAACCGCCTAAAGGCTGATGGATCATCACACGAGAATTAGGTAAACAATAACGTTTACCCTTTTCGCCTGCAGATAACAAGAATGCGCCCATGCTGGCAGCTTGCCCAATACACACAGTGCTGACATTAGGTTTAATAAAGTTCATGGTATCGTAAATAGCCATGCCTGCCGTCACTGAACCGCCTGGAGAATTAATATATAAAAAAATATCTTTTTCTGGATTCTCGGCTTCTAAAAATAACATCTGAGCAACGATAAGATTAGCCATGTGGTCTTCGACTTGACCGACTAGAAAAATAACATTCTCTTTTAACAAACGAGAGTATATATCGTAAGAGCGTTCACCTTTAGCAGTTTGCTCAACAACCATTGGAACTAACGCATTTGTTGGATCAAAAGGGGTATTCATCATAAATTCAATTCTTCACAAATAAAAATGCTCGGTAGATACCGAGCATTTAAGCAGTTGCAGACTAGATAAGTCAAATAACAAAGAGCAAATTATGCCTGTTTGTTCATAATCTCATCAAAAGATTTCTTCACTTCTTTAACTTTGGCTTGTTCAAGCAATAATTCAACCGCTTGTTCTTCCATAGCAACATTATTCATTTGTTGCATTAATTCATCGTTTGTTCTGTAATATTCTATTACTTCTTTTGGATCTTCATAAGCAGACGCGGCTGTTTCAATCAGCGCAGTTACTTTATCAGCATCAACTTTTATCTCGTTAGTTTTAATCACTTCACCTAGCAACAAACCAATACTGACACGTTTACGGGCGTTTTCTTCAAACAAGTCAGCTGGAAGCTCCGGCATGTTGTCAACATTTCCGCCTTGTTGCTGACTAAAACGTTGTTTAGCTTGTTCGCGTAACGCGTCAATTTCTTGGTCAACTAGCGCTTTTGGCAAATCAATTTGATTCTTTTCAAGTAGACCAGCGATAACTTGCTCTTTTACTGAAGCTTTCAAAGTTTGGTCTAGTTCACGTTGCATATTTTTGCGAACTTCAACATGTAGCGCTTCGATGTTGCCATCTTCAATACCAAACAATTTAGCAAACTCTTCATCAACTTTTGGTAAGTCTAGTTGCTCAACTTTTTTGATATTGATAGTGAACTGTGCAACTTTACCCTTTAGCTTTTCAGCATGGTAATCCTCTGGAAAGGTAACGTCAGCAATGACTTCATCACCAGTTTTGTTACCTACGATGGGCTTTTCAAAGCCAGGGATCATGCGATCTTTCCCCATTTCTAGTGCGAAATCTTCAGCTTTTCCACCATCAAACTCTTCACCATCGATAGTACCGATAAAATCAATAGTAACCTTGTCGTCTTTCTTGGCTTTACGTTTTACTTCTTTATAATTAGCATGTTGCTTTCGCAGAGTGTCAATCATGTTATCTAAGTCTTTATCGCTGATATCTACTGCTGGCTTATCGACTTTAATTTTAGCAACATCTTTGACTTCTACTTCTGGATAAACTTCAAAAGCGGCAACATACTCTAAGTCTTTGCCGTCTTCGTCAGTTTTCATCTCAAAGCTGGGCATGCCTGCTGGAGTGATTTTTTCTTGGGTAATAGCTTGGTAGAAATTGCGTTGCATTACTTCACCAGCAATTTCCTGACGTACGGATTGACCATAACGTTTCTTAATAACATTAACAGGAACTTTACCAGGGCGAAAACCGTTAATTCTTTGGGTTTTGGCTAATTGCTGTAAGCGAGACTTCACTGCAGAATCAATTGACTCAGCAGGAACGGTAATAGTAAGACGGCGTTCTAAACCTTTGGTCGCCTCAACGGAAACTTGCATTCTGATACCTCAATTATGCGCACACTTGCGCTTGTGTATGATTACTAACGGGCTTTTATCGGCGCAAAATAATTATTGTTACGGATACACTACTTGAGTCCGAATATCCTGACAAAAGAAATTTTCTTCTCATACAAGATAGCCTGATAAAAAGACGCAGTAGTATAGCGATAGCTATAACGCAAGTCGAGGGAAAATACCCCACTTTAAGATAGTCTTACACCAAACATCTGATGAAGCCAAAAAAAATCACCCAAAAATTAAAATTATTAGTCAATGAATAGCTATATTGTAAGAAACTCAAAAGGTTGTACCCAACAGGATGTTACAAAAAATTATAGTAAAACCAGTGAGTTCCAAGATAACTTGCAATTGTTAATGAAAAATTGACAAGGCACTCAGGTATTTGATGGAAAAATGCACCCACAGAATAGTGCCAAAACAGGGTAGTACCAAAAAAGATAGTGCCAATAGTTGTGTTTAAGTATAGGAATAACAAATGGGACAATTACATGGGATTAACAATCTATAATCTAGAATTTCAAGAAAAGACGTTGATTTTTAGCATTTCCAAATATAATTAAATTTCAGAATAGTATTTACAAACATACAAATTTGCAAAATGAAAGAATAAATAAACGATTAAATTAGACAAATTATATTCTTAACATATGGTGCGGAAGGAGAGACTCGAACTCTCACGCCGTGAAGCACTGGAACCTAAATCCAGCGTGTCTACCAATTCCACCACTCCCGCGAGTGGGGTGGGCGACGGGGCTCGAACCCGCGACAA
>Ga0209712_10001782_pt1 | contig 18123 bp, 14 predicted proteins | sample ArcOceMetagenome_FD_187443 | JGI IMG/M metagenome (GOLD analysis project Ga0209712, IMG submission 187443) | Marine eukaryotic phytoplankton communities from Arctic Ocean - Arctic Ocean - Greenland ARC118M Metagenome (SPAdes) (version 2) | ecosystem: Environmental > Aquatic > Marine > Oceanic...
TGGTTAAATTAAAGGCAAACGTGGCTACTTTAACCAAAAAACAAGAAAAATTAGATGCCGAAATTTCTGATAAGAAGACAGAAATAAGCCAATACAACGCAGACATCGTCACTTTAAAGGGCGATTTAAAAGTCGCCAATCAAAAAATAGCAGTGGAAACAGACGAGCAAACCATAGCGAATGATTTTAAACACGCCTACGAGCTTACTGACAAGAATGTCAAAACTATCCTTTTACCAGAAACAACCACCAGCGGTCGTATATTTCATAATAAGTTTTTAGCCATGCCCATTGATGTTTCAAAATTGATGATACAAACAAAAAATAATGCTGTTGCCTGTGATGAAGAGGTGGTGTTAAAAGACCAAATAAGCGCTTTAAGCGCAAGTATATTAACATTAACCACTCAAAAATTAGATTTAGAGCGAGAAAAAGCCCAAGCGTGGTCAGAAGGTTATGATAAAGCATTTAGTATGTATGAAAGCATTAATACAAGTTATATCAATTTATTAAAAGCGCCTCCCAAAGTTAACTTGGCTCCTAAATGGTTACAAATACTGGGTGGTTTTGCTAGCGGTGTGGCACTTTGCGGATTTTAACTTAAGTCATCAAAGAAGCAAACAACATGATACGTGTCGCTTTGCCACTGCTCATAACTTAACGTCAGATGGACCCATTATTCTGCAGCATTTTAGGAAAATCAAAAAAAAGGAGGGCAAGTTATGAAGCAAGAAGAGGTCAAGTTATTTGATCATTAAAACTATTCTAAAAAAGGTCACTCCTTTGATGCGTTATGACTTCAATTATACAATTTTATCAGCCCTTTTATTAAGCTGCTGAGTTTACGTTAAGATTGATGGCCTTCTATTTTTTGTTGACGGATTATTACAAAATCACCTTCCGTAATAAATCCTAAAAATATTTCTTGGGGTACTTGTTACCATGGTTGTGTTGTTAATTTTGGGTAGATAAGTAACTTAGATTTACATTCAAAAACTGGTTTATGTCCCGGTTTAAATTAGCAATGCCAACAACAATAAAAGCCGCATCTTAAAAATCGACAATGGAAAAATCAGCAAGAGTTGCCGAGTCATTGTTGATGCCAAAAGCCAAGTCCAAAGAGTACTCAGATCAGTTAACGAAGCGCAAAATGCGATATTTTCTCAACCCGGGTTACACCGCACCGTGTTATCCTTTGTGGGTGCAAACAAAAATAGCAAGCATGAGCTTTTTGCTCTTGGGGTATTTGACTATCTTAGTTGTCCGTTAATTCCTCAAGAATTAACCCTCAGGATCGCTCATGCCATCAGTTATTTTGAAGCTACACATGCACTTTTGCATGGTCTTACCTTAACCAGCAAAGCTCGCCAAGAAATGGCCACATCCTTAATCAAGCAAAAAGCCCTGGCCTTGGTCAAAAATACCGCTGTATACCTGCAAACCAAGCTTGCTGAAGATATCAAACTCAGTGAGCCGATTGTTAAAATGGGCACTAATCGCAATCAACTCAATACTGCGTTTAAAACCCGTTATGGCCTAACAGTGTTCGCCTGGTTGTTTAAAAAACGCATGTTATTGGTTCAAACACTATTAAAAACAACCACTTTGAGTATTTTACAGGTGGGTGATTAAGTGGGTTATCCAGACTCTAATAATTTTGCAACCGCATTCAAGTGTGAATATAAATTATCACCCAGGCATTATAGACAATCCTTATCTTAGGAGTGTTTGTGCATCAAACAAAGGTATTAGGGGATGAGGCAAAGGTTTATTAATTTTTAGTGTTGTAAATTAGGAATTGGATAATTACAAATTACTCAAGGGATAGAGTGAAGTTTATGTTTTTGTTTCTCTTTAATGTAGGTGTCTCGTTATTTTTGTTAATTTTTAGAAGAGTATTAATATTGGTTACATGCTGTTTGAAACAGCGGTTGTCATACAAAGCTGAGCAGGGTTATAGCCGTGATATGTTTTCAAAATTTTTTTTATTATAAAAATCTATCAACGATTTCATGTTATGCCGTGTGATGTTTTTTTGTAAAAACAATTAATATAATAAAGGTCACTTGTTAGCTTGCTAATGATCATTGGTTTTAGGTTATCTAACATTATTTTACTGCATGATTCTTAATATGTGGTTTGAAATTTTGATGATTGATTAGATTCATAACTAGGTCTTGAAATGCTACTTTTAAGTATAAAATATCTTGCAGACAGATTAAACGCGCACTTTAAAAACAGCTATGAGTTAAACGAAGATATCGTTGTTGTTTCTAATTTAATGGAGAATGATGGTAGCGCGGTGCCAAGTACAAACAATAAAGTGGTGGTATTCCTCGCTAATATGGAAAAAGACACTATGCCTAAGCAGAAAGTCAATCATGTTGGCTCAAATCGTGTTGCGATAACCAATGCACCTATTTATCTAAATCTTTCTATTGTTATTGCGGCAAATTTTACCGGGGCAAACTATTTAGAGGCGTTAAAATTCATTTCGACTGCGATCACTTTTTTTCAACACCAGCCAGTGTTTAATCACGAAAACTCCCCAGATCTTCCGCCAAATATAGAAAAACTGATATTGGAGATTGAAAATATACCTCGCCAAGATTTAAGCAGTATGTGGAGTATGTTTGGTGCCAAATACATACCTTCAATTGTTTACCGAGTCCGGATGGTGACAATAAATAGCAACGCGGTTCTAGCTCAACATTCAATTGTCAATCAACCGCAACCTCAGCTTGAAAAGTTAAGGTGATTGATGAGTGTCTATAAGCCTTTTTTTCAGTTAACTACCAAGCACAATTATTTTGTTGATGGGCTGTGTCATCAACTTGACTTTGTAGCAATCGAAAAAACTTGCCGGTTGATGAAAAATGCAAACTTAATTGTGCGTTCGAGTTCAGCGGGGATGAATATTTTTGCTGATTTAGATCAAGCCGATACCTTGGCTTTGTTTACCCAGGACGAAGAAGAGCCCTTTGAACTGGAATTTAAAGTATTTTGTACTGACCCCTATTTTAGCAATTACACTGACATTCCAGTTTTAAGGTCTTCGAATGTTAAGCAAGCCGCACTATTTTTTTTTGAACATGATTTTATCGGGCAAGATATACCTGAAACTCCGGCTATAGCTGAGCCGGATCCGATAAAACTACACCAAGAAAAATTTGTCAGTGAAAGTGATTTACTCACGGTGTCCACACTACTAGAAAGAGGGCTTGTCAGTCATACTGACGTGCAAAATAAGCTTTGTTTTGTGGTTAAAATAAACATAAAAAAAAGTGCCATTAAATATTTTATTACGGGGAAACATTCGCCTAATTTTGTAATTGACTTCCAAGCAAAGTCAACTATTTGGAAATACTATGTGATGGGCTTGCCATTAAATGAACAGGTTTTTATTACCGATTTAGATGAAAAAATTAATTTTAAAGCGGCTGGGGAAGAGTTATTACCAGGAGGTAAACAAGCGTTTACCTTTCAATCTGACAGGACATTGGTATTACAAGCTCGATCCCATTATCGTTTTCAATTAAAAATAGCACAAAGAAATGGCTGTATCAAGTGATTATTGATGGCAACAAGAGCGCACTATCAGAAATTTACGTTAATTGTTAAAAAGGAATGAATTATGGCTGTGATGAAAACTCCAGGTGTGTATATCGTAGAAAAAAATGCTTTTCCAAATTCAGTCGTTGAAGTTGCAACAGCAGTACCTGCTTTTATCGGTTACACAGAAACTGCCAGTAATGCTGGTAAAACCCTACGAAATAAGCCTTGGCGAATTACGTCAATGTCTGATTTTCATAATTATTATGGTGGTGCCCCAAGTCCTTCATTTGATATAAGTGAAGAACAGGGTGACTCTCCGGAAGAATCGGCATTTTCGGTGGCTAATAAAGCGTATTGGTTAAGTCAATCAAACGATAAACATACCCTCTATTTCAGTATGAAGTTGTTTTTTCAAAATGGCGGCGGCCCTTGCTACATTGTTTCAGTGGGTGGTTATAATGACAAAGTGGATGCTGTAAAACTCAAAGCAGGTATTGAACCTCTACTAAAAGAGCAGGAGCCCACCATAGTCGTGATCCCTGAAGCGATATTATTGGATGAAGATAATTGCATCAGTGTGCAGCAAGCGTCTCTAGCCCACTGTGGTGGTAAGATGAGAAATCGAGTTGCCATCCTTGATGTTTGGGGCGGAGATAAAGACCGTCAAGACGCATCAGGGGATTGCATTAACAATTTTCGGTCTAAATTAGGGGTCAATTATCTTGATTATTCTGCCGCTTATTATCCTTGGTTAAATACCACTATCGTCCAAGACAATGATATCAGTTTCGAAAATATCAATAGCATTGAACAGTTGGCTTCGTTATTAAGCGCAGAGCTAGACAACAACTTTAGTGATTTAACGAAATTATCGGAAGAAGAACTTAAAAGTGCTGGTAATAAGTTAAGAGCGGCTAAAAAACAGGAAATGGCCGATGAAATAGCGAAGCTTGATTTTGTTGCTGCGGCGAAAGAAGCGGATAAAACCGCGCAAGACCTTGCTGCTGACGATCCTGGCAAAGAAGCTGCCGAAGCAGCAGCGGTTGAAGCTGCAGAAACAAAAAATAAGGAAGCAGGTCAATTAGATAAAACCTTAACCTCAACCAGTAATGCTTATAAAAGCATTTTAAAAGAGATGAAAGAGCAACTTAACTTACTGCCTCCTGCCGCGGCGATGGCCGGTATTTATACCATGGTTGATAACGCTCGTGGCGTATGGAAAGCGCCAGCGAACGTAAGTTTAAGTGCGGTCATCTCTCCGGCGGTTAATATCTCACATGATGAACAAGAAGATCTTAATGTGACCACCCAAGGTAAATCTATTAATGCCATCCGTACTTTTATTGGTGAAGGAACCTTGGTTTGGGGTGCAAGAACGTTAGATGGTAACAGCTTAGACTGGCGTTATATTAGTGTGCGAAGAACGATGATCATGCTAGAAGAATCGATTCGCTTAGCGGCTAAGGCTTATGTTTTTGAACCTAATACGGCTAATACTTGGGTGACAATAAACAGCATGATCACCAGTTTTTTAACCGGTATCTGGAAACGCGGTGGCCTGGCCGGTTCATCTCCCAGTGATGCGTTTAGTGTGAGTGTTGGCTTAGGAAGTACCATGAGTGGTGAAGATATTCTTGAAGGTATTTTAAGAGTGACAGTGTTGGTCGCTATTACCAGACCAGCAGAATTTATTGAAATTACTTTTCAACAACAAATGCAAAAGTCTTAACAAGTCTTAAAGTGTTCGCCATGATGTCTGGCGTAATGACGTTATTTTACATTAATTATTATATTTAAGGAGAACTGCTATGGCTGATGATGGTTCAGTACAAAGCGAAACAGTATGGCCCATGCCTAAATTTCATTTTGAAGTTAAATGGGCAGGTGGTGCAGGTGAAGGTATGGTTTCTTCCTTTCAGGAAGTATCAGGGCTGGATATAGAAGCACAAATTATAGAATACCGAGCGGGGAATAATCCGGTGTTTTCGACGGTGAAAATGCCAGGACTGATTAAGTCTAGCAATGTCACCTTGAAAAAAGGCGTGTTTGTCAAAGACAATAAATTCTGGGATTGGTATCAACAGATTAAGATGAATACCGTGGCTAGAACCGCAGTGACTATTAATTTATTAGATGAAAGTGGCGCACCCACCATGGTGTGGACACTAACCAATGCTTGGCCAACAAAAATCACCGGCACCGACATGAAAGCCGATGGTAATGAAGTGGCGGTTGAGACAATAGAACTCGCTCATGAAGGATTAGTTATCGCTAACGCGTAACAAAGTCAAACATCGCCGTCATAGCATGCCTATGACGGTTTATTTCCATGATCTTTTAAAGCGGACTTAACACCATATTTTCAAGGGGAATGGGGATAAGGTTTTAACAGCACAAGCGTTTAGGAATAGCACTATGGCAGACGGTTCAGTTCAAAGTACGGATATATGGCCCTTACCCGCCTTTCATTTTCAAGTGTTTTTCCTTGATGTTGGTCTTACGGGGGGAGATAGCGCTTTTCAAGACATATCTGGCATAGGCTCTCAAATAGAAACGGAAGAATATCGAGAAGGTGGCAGTGACAATTTTGTTTATCATTTACCTAAATCCGTTAAATTTAGTAATTTAGTATTAAAACGGGGGATTTGTAGTGTGTCATCCCCCTTAATGCTTTGGTGTCAGGATTTTTTTACTGGGGGGTTTTCTTCATTAACATTAAGAGATTTATCGATTTTACTCTTAGACGAAAAAGGCTTTGCGGTCAGGACTTGGCATTTTATTGGGGCGTATCCGGTGAATTGGAAAATAGATAGTTTTAATTCGACTAAAAATGAAGTAGCGATTGAAGAAATCGAACTTTGCTATAACCACTCCTTTAGGATCTTATAAATTATGAGCATTGAAGTGAAGCAGATGATCATTAAATCTAATATCACGAGTAACAATCATAAACACGCGGATACAGTGCAAAGCTCAAGCGGCCAAGTGGTTCAAGCCCAAGGTGAGCACACTCAAAACTTGAGCCATATATTTAACGAACAAACTGAACCCAGAGAGAGATAAGCTAAGTGACTGAAAGACTCAGCATAAAAGCCATTGACGGTAGCAACCAGTTTGGCGTGATGTTAAACCCGACCAGTTTTACGCATAAGCACAACATATCCTACAGTAATAATAAAGTGCAAGGCGCAATTGCACCAGAAACTAAATTTAGCGCTTATGAGGCTGAAAATCTTGATTTTGAAATTATGCTTGATGGTACCGGTGCAGTGCAAAATAATACTGGAGCGGTAAAAACAGTTGAGGAACAAATCGAGGCCCTTAAAAAAGTTGTTTATGATTATGACGGTGCTGAGCATGAGCCGCAAATCGTTAATGTGATTTGGGGCACTCTATTTTTTCAATGTCGGTTAACCAGCTTAGATCTTGAATACTTATTATTTAAGGCAGACGGTTCACCTTTAAGAGCGAAAGTGAAATTAGCCTTTAAAGGCTTTATGACCAATGCAGAGAAAGCAAAAGTAGCTAAAACAAGCTCACCGGACCTGACCCATATAATTGAAGTGAAAGCCGGTGATACCTTACCTTTATTGTGTCATAAGATTTATAAAGACAGTTCGTACCATATTGAAGTGGCTCAACATAATGGCCTTGCAAGTTGTTTGCACATCACACCTGGCAGTCAACTTTATTTTCCGCCGTTAATATCATCAATTACGTAAAGGTAAACATAATTTAATCATGGCCGATTCACCACTAAAAAACAGCGACGGGGTCGCCACGTTCACCATAAAAATAGCGGGTGCACCGATTAACAGCGAATATCAAGTCGTATCAATCGAGGTGAACAAACAAATTAACCGCATTCCCACGGCTACTTTTGAGCTATTGGATGGCAGTCCTGCAACAGGTGAGTTTCCGATTAGCGATGAAAACGACTTTAAACCGGGTAACGAAGTCATCATATCTGCGGGTTATGATAGTACAGAAAGCCAAATATTTAGAGGCATCATTATCCGACATGGTATTTCAATTAGTGGTGAGTCGGGCGCAAAGCTGATCATTGAATGTAAAGACAAAGCGATAGGAATGACCATAGCCCGTCATAGTAATAACTATGTTAAGCAAAAAGACAGTGAAATCATCACTACCTTGATCAATAACTGCAGTGGTGTTACCGCCGATGTAGCCACCACAACTACTACATTTGAAGAATTAGTGCAGTTTAATTGCACCGACTGGGACTTTATTTTAGCTAGAGCTGAAGCTAACGGTTTGGTTATCTGCATTGATGATAACACCCTAACTATCGAAGAGCCTCAAACGAGTAGCAGTGCGGTATTAACCCTAACCTATGGTAACGACCTGATTGAGTTTACTGCCGATATTGATGCCCGCTATCAATTTAAATCAGTAAAAGGGATCAGTTGGGATATCAGTACTCAAACCGCTGTATTTGAACAAGTGGCCGCAAAGACCATGAATGCGCAAGGTGATTTAAAGTCTGTCGAGTTAGCGGATACCTTAGCGTTGGCCGATTATAGAATGCAAACCGGCACGGCATTAGAGAAAACCGCATTAAAAGATTGGGCAACAGGGCAACAAGTTAAGTCGGCCCTCGCGCGGATCCGAGGTCAGATGAAGTTTCAAGGAAATGCCAGTGCTAAGGTTGGCTGTATAATCGAAGCGGTCGGGGTAGGTAGCCGCTTCAGTGGTGATTTATATATCAGTGGGGTAAAACAGACTATCGGCGAGGGTCAATGGTTTACCGAAACAACATTTGGACTCTCGCCTAGTTGGTCAGCCGAGCATAGAGACCTAGCCGCACCACCAGCCGCAGGTTTAATGCCTGGGGTCGAAGGCTTGCAAATTGGTGTGGTGATGAAACTCGATGGCGATCCTAATGAACAAAATCGAATTCAAGTGTCAGTACCCGTTATGCAAGCACAGACCGAAGGGGTTTGGGCCAGGCTAGCCACCTATTATGCCTCAAGCGACTTTGGTCATTTCTTTATTCCTGAAATAGGTGACGAAGTGGTACTGGGGTATTTTAATAATGATCCCTGCGAACCGGTGATTTTAGGCTCCATGTACAGCAGTAAAAACAAGCCTGCTTACGCCCTTAGTGCTGAAAACAATCTCAAAGCTATTGTGACCAAAAGTAAGTTAAAGATAGAATTTAATGAAGAAGATAAAGTGATCACAGTGATCACCCCAAGCAATAACAAAATCATATTGAGCGATAAAGATAAATCTATCTTATTGCAAGATCAAAACGACAACAAGGTAGAGCTAGGCACAGGTGGTATAACACTCGATTCACCCAAAGACATCACCATCAGCGCCAAGGGTAAAATCAGTATTGATGCTGTCGGCGCGGTCAGTATCAGTTCTAAAGCGGATGTTAAAGGCGAAGGCTTAAACGTCAATCTTACCGCTAAAGTGGGATTTGTTGCCAAAGGCAGTGCTACCGCTGAACTGTCAGCATCGGGTCAAACCACGGTAAAAGGCGCCATGGTTATGATTAATTAAGGAGTCAATATGCCATTAGCAGCACGAATAACTGACATGCATATGTGCCCAATGCAAACACCAGCAGTACCGCCTATTCCCCATGTTGGGGGGCCTGTTATCGGCCCTGGCGTGCCAACCGTGTTAATTGTTAAATTGCCTGCTGCGGTTGTTGGTGACAATTGCGTTTGTGTCGGCCCACCTGACTCGATAGTAAAAGGATCGGCTACTGTCATGATCGGCGGTAAGCCTGCTGCCAGAATGGGCGACAGCACAGCACACGGTGGCAGTATTGTCTTAGGCGCCCCAACCGTGATGATCGGAGGTTAATTGATTTGGCTATAAATAATGAGTTTTTAGGCGCAGGTTGGAGTTTCCCGCCTGAATTTGATCATAGCAACCAAACCATCAAAATGGTTTCAGGTGAGCAAGACATCATACAAAGCTTAACACTGATACTTTCAACTCCTTTAGGTGAACGAGTGATGGCCCCTGATTTTGGCTGTGCCATTAAATTGATGGTGTTCAAAGAAATCAATCAAAGTACCATCACAGAAATGAAAGCGATGATCCGCAAAGCCATCTTGTTTTTCGAAACGCGTATTGATTTAGACAAGATTAATATTAACATCGACAACAGCATCAATGGAGAACTGCTTATTGAACTGAGCTATACCATTATTAGCACTAACACGCGTAGCAATATGGTCTACCCCTTTTACATTATGGAGGGTAGCCTTGTTAATTTATAGTGTCTATTTTTACCACAAAACATACCTTGAGAATACGCCATGACACAATGGAATGCCTTGCCTATCACTCAGGGTTCTTCTCAGGCGGGTCGCTTACCAACTGCTTTAGTTGAAGGGTTCTTTTCGGTGGATGAAATGTCATTTGAAACGTTACTTGTGTTAGCAAAAAATATCGCTGCCCACATTCATTATTATGACCATAATAATGAAAAAAAAGGGTCATGGGCGGCATTGTTTAGCAATAATGAAATTACCACTATGGCGGCGATAATTTGCTTTGAAGGTCAAAAGGAACAGGTCAAATTTCGGTCAGTATTATCTGCGGGATTTAAACCCGCCATTGTGTATTTACTGGAAACATATCGTGAAATAAATCGTTGGTATCGTGACATTAAAACTAAGGACAATCATCATATCTATGAACTGCAATTAAAATTCAGTTCAGTGATTGAAAAGTCGTTAGCAAACACATTAGAGCAATTACTGACATTAATTTCCGGATTGGATAATAGTTACTTTGTGTTAGTTGAAGAGACATTACACGAAATAGACCTCCTTTGGGGTTTGGAAAATAGTATCGATGAATGTCTAACTGCGTTGAAAAATGATACTGGCCTTGGGGCTGTAAATTATAAACAGGCTAACAAACAATTGCATGAATGTTTTACCGCTCTGAGTAATAGTGTGAAATATTTACAAACAGATACGCCAACCTACTTAAATAAAACCCTCACATTAAAGTCGTCACATGAGCCTGCTTTTGCCTTATTCTTAACCTTTTTAAAATTATTTCAAAAAGCGCAAAGCAAATTAAATCACTTTAGTGCCCGCCATTTAGATTTTTACTACCTACAATTACTCAATTTTTCATTGAAGCCAGAAAAACCAGCTTCCACTCATCTTATACTCACCTTAGCTCAGGGGAAAAAAACGGCGATCACGCTAGATAAAGGGACACAATTTAGCCAAGGTAAAGATCAATTTTTTAATGACATTGTCTATTGTAGTGATGACGCTATTCACCTTAGTGATGCCAAAGTAGAGCAGGTTTATTCACTCTTTTTAAAGCGAGACGCCTTAGTGTCACCGGAAAGAGAGTTGCATTACGTGACACAAATATTAACGAATGAATTGCAATATGGGGATCAACCATCGGAGATTAAGACCAACGCTATGACGGTCTTTGGTTCACCGTCGTCAAACAGCCACGATGAAACACCATACAGCACTGAATCTGCCTTCAGGATGGGTTTTGCCATTTCAGATCCTGTTTTGTTTTTAAATGAAGGGCAGCGCCACATCACTATAGTCATCGAATTAGCGGAGCCCTTGTCCCTAAATTCTGAAAGCTTGGCCAAGTTGAATACAAAACCACAGGATATAGAATTATTCAAACAAGCACTGACAACGGTATTTACTGATATGTTGGCGGCAGATCCTGATTTATTAAAGACATTATCTATCGATAAAACCGCTGATGATATTTGTCAAAGCTTAGGAGCTGAGCAACTCGCCCACTTGTTTAATGGGGAGCAAAGTAAAGAGATCGCTCAATTATATAAATATTTTTTACTGGGTTTACTGCAGTTAGCCAATAAAGCCTCACAATTTCACCTTTTACTGGGGCGCCTGTTTAGTCGCCATACCCTAAGCTGCCACACTTGGTTAAACGCCAGCGATGTAAGCTTAATAGAGCAAAAATGCAAGCAATTACCTACTCAAGCTCAAGAGCCTTTGCAACGAGTATTACGCTTATTAAAACAAGATAGACTGAGAACTTTCTACGAATTATACGAAGATATGTTTGATATGGCGTTAAGTACCGAGCAAGGCTGGTATAGCATTGATGATTATAATATTCATCCCCTAGCAAATGAAGATATTGACCTTGGACAACAGCGCTACGGTTTTAGCTTTGAATTTACCTTAAAAGCAAAAATATCCCCAGTAACCGTGTGTGACCCCAATGTGCATGGTAAGGCATGGCGGCATAGCGCGCCAGTCATCCGATTTGGCATCAAAGAGCAAGCGACATTTTTTCCTTATTCGGTCTTTCGTAGCTTAGTGATGGATAAGATTGTTATCGATGTTGAGGTTGAGGGCATTACCGAGTTGATTGTCTATAATCAGCAAGGTCAACTAGACCCCTCCAAACCATTTAATCCATTTGGGCCACAGCCTACTAGCCATTCTTATTTTATTTTTGGTAATGAAGAAATGGCGTTGAAAAACATCACAGATCTCAAGATAAATATCGAATGGTCTGAACTACCAACCAGCTATGATGGTTTTAGTGAGTATTACCAAGCCTACACCCAAGAATATCAACAACGCTATAGCAATGACGTTTTTAAAGCGAATGTTTCATTATTAAAACACGGTGAATGGAATATTATAGGAAAAAAGTCGGGTTATTCACTGTTTTGCTCTCAAGCAAATAGTAATAAAATAGCGCCAAAACATAGTTTAACGGTCGAGCTTGAGGGGAATTTTACAGGCATCGATTTTGATCGTTACCAACAAACGGATTATGTGTTTGATTTTAATTTAAAAAGTAAAAACGCTTTTTTTAAATTATCACTAAACCAACCTGAAACGGCTTTTGCTCATCAGCAATACTCATCGCTGTTAAGCCAGCGATTGATTGACAATGCAAAAACTAAAAAACAAAAAAAACTGCCTAATTTACCTTATACGCCGATTATTAATCGGATGAGGTTGAACTATAAGGCTCACTCAAGTATTCGTTTAAACCAGACTAGGGCATATAAAGCCAATAACCTAATCACATCACAGGGTAAAGAAATTATTCATATTCATCCCTTTGGCATGAGCACAATTTACCCGGCGCTTAAACCCGAACATCAAGGGAGAGAACGTTTTTTATTTCCTCGCTATAAGCACGATGGCAATTTATTTATTGGTTTGTCAGCAACTCAATTAGCTGGGATGATAACCATATTTTTTCAACTCGATGATCAGGCTAATTTACCCGACTCATCACAGCCCACTAAAATAGAGTGGTTTTACCTAGCAGACGATCAATGGCGAGCATTATCTGAGCAGAAGATCATATCAGACACAACTCATGGGTTCTTAAGCACAGGTATAGTGACACTGGATATCCCCGCCACCATTAACACTGACAACACGGTTATGCCTTCAGGCTTATATTGGTTAAAAGTCGCGACTAATCACAATCTATCCGGCTATGGACATTGTTTACACATAGCGGCACATGGCGTCAAAGTAACCGCTCAAGAGGCTGTTTTAGCTTCCCACAAGTCAAGTGTTGACGTTAGCGTAAGTGAAACATGGACTCCGATAAAAAACCTGATAGGGCTTGGCACGATACAACAAAAAACGGCTAACTTTGATGGACAGTTAGCCGAGAGTAATATTGAATTCAAGCAAAGGGTCAATGAGCGATTACGTCATAAAGGGCGGGCCATAACGGCATGGGATCATGAGCGATTGATCCTAGAGCAGTTCCCCAGCCTAGACCGAGTCAAGTGTTTACCTCATAGGATGTATGGCAAACAAGGAATGGCACCGGGTCATGTACTGATTATGGTTAGGCCTAAAGTAGAGAACTGTCAACATCAGCAGTGCAGAGATCATCGAGTCAGTGCTGCTCTTCTGATCAACATTCGTGATCATATTAAAATGCTTAGCCCTGCCTTTATTAACATCCAGGTCCACAACCCAGAATACGAACAGTTACAAGTACGTTGTGCGGTCAGATTTATTAAAAACCAACAAAATGGGACTTCGATAAAACGTTTAAATAATGCAATAAATGAGCACCTCTGCCCCTGGCATGCACGGTCTATTAATACCGGTTTTGGATGGTTGCTGAAAGTGAAAGCCCTTGAGTTTTTTATTGGTCAATTAAGCTATGTTGACTTTGTTACTGACCTTTCTATATTGCATTTATCACAGCTAGAACATAGAAAAACAGGTAACCATAGTACCGATATTTACCATTTAACTGACAGTGTTAACGGCAGCGAATTAACGCAAAAAACCGAGTCGACCTCAATAAAACCCCATCACCCTTGGAGCCTGTTAATGCCAGCTGCACAACATCATATCGTCAGCCTAGCAGAGCAAACGATCATGCTTCCAGAAATCACCGGCATAGCAGAATTAGAAGTGGGGCGAAACTTCATTATTAAAGAGGCAGAGGCTCAACGGTTAAGTCATGCTAGCGAGCCTAGTGGGGAGACAAATTAAATGGCGAAACGTAATCGAAGCACCTTACGAAATTACTTTCACCAAGGCGCACGGCCTTCAGCTGAACATTTTGCTGATCTTATTGATTCATCACTGAACATGTTAGATCAAGGATTTGATAAAACCGCTGAAGATGGCTTTAAAATTTCTTCCTTAGAAGAAAATGCCAAACTGATGACATTTTATCGTAAAACAGATCCGAAGCAGACCTTATGGTCAATAAGTTATGATCGTAACATCGACTCATTGCTATTTTGTAACAACTCAGCAAGTCAATCACACACTAAAGGCACTAGCGAAACAGACACAGCAGAACCTACATCAACGGTTTTATCGATGACGCAGGAGGGCTTTGTTGGCATCAATACCCGCTCACCTAGTCAGGCACTTGAGGTCAATGGTGTGATTAAATCAAGTGGGCGCTTAGGCACTAATCTGGGCGATAAATGTGCGATCCCTGCCGATGGGCAATGGCACAATATAACAACCCGTTTAGAGGGGTGCCAGGCATTAGAGGTGGTTGCAGGGGTGGGTATTAAACGTAGCGGGCGTTATGGGATGCTCCATGCCATCGCCATGAACACCTGTCAGCCTTCAAAAAGTTGGTTAAATATATTTAACTGGCGTAACCCTATTAAATCTCAGAGTGCTTTTTATCACTCCAGCGCAGATAGATTGAAACTACGTTGGGTCAATGCACCGCAAAATGACGATAATAATGAAGCCAACCGACCTTATTATCTGCAAATTAAGTCATCAACCAATTACGGAGCCGATATTTATATTCGCTATCACCTGACTCAACTTTGGTTCGACGCCTATATGCACGACAGTGTTGTCCCTGATCTTGAAAAAGGAGGGGGAGGTGATCAACAGTAAGTCAATTACTCGTCGCAAAACGAGTGAGGATCCCTATAGCTTTACAAGCTTACGAAGAGAGGGCATTAAGTACGCACAAACATTTTCAGGTGAAATATGGACTGACTATAATGCCCATGATCCTGGGGTAACGATACTTGAACACCTTTGTTATGCTTTAACCGATCTGATTTATCGGACTGATTTTACCGTTGAAGACTATTTAGTTGATCGACACAGTCAATTAGATCTCGAACAACTTGCCCTGCATCTACCTGAAAAAATATTACCTTCACGGGCATGTACACTCGTGGATAACCAAATTGTTATTTTAGACGCTATCGATGAAATTGATAATGTCTGGTTTAGTCCTGCAGCAGATGATTTTCCAATATATCGTGGTCTGTATCAAATTAATATTCAACTTACTGCAAAGACACGTAAACTTTGCCAAACCAGAGCGGGGTTAAAAGCGAAAATCATCCATAAAGTGGCACGGGTGTATGCAAAACAGCGCAATTTATCAGAAGATATTGCCGCGATAAATATTGTCGGGGAACAAGGTTATCAGCTTATTGCCCAAGTGGAAGTGAAAGAAGGCAGGGAAGCTAATGATATTCTGGCAGAAATGTATTTTTGCACCGACCAATGGTTAAGGGGGTTATCCATTGATGGCAATAAGGCTAAAAGTTACGAAGATAAATGGGCTGAAGGGCAAAGCTACGAACAAATATTTAATGGGCCCAAAACGACTTACGGTTGTGTTCAAAACGAAGATTTAAGGGCCACCGCGCCATTAAGAAATCTATCATCGTTAACTGCACAGCTTATTAATATAAGTGGTATTAGCCATATTAGTGATGTGAGTTTAGTGCCCATCGATATTAACCATCAGCAGGTGCTTGTTAGCGCAAGCGAAACAGAAAATCAAACCGCGACAAATGCATTATTCCCATATGGCTGGCTTTACGTTCCGCAAGCCGATGACGATATCAAGATCATACTGACACGCAATGGCCATCCGTTAGCCGTAGATTTCATCACCATCAACAGCCGAGTTGAGCAATCTCAATTTAAGCAGTTCAGTATCAGTCATACCAGACAAGAAGTGTCATCCCTTTATCAGCCACCGCAAGGTACGTATCGTCAATTACATCAATATAATGCCATACAAGCGCATTTTCCGAGTAACTACAATTTATCGGTATTAGGGGTAACTCAAAGTATCTCCATTACTGACGTCGCCAAAGCCCAACAATTAAGAGGGTATTTGGTTTTATTTGAACAGCTTATGGCTAACTTTGTGGCTAACTTAAACGGGATCCGTCAGTTGTTTTCAATTGATAAAAGCTATAAACACAGTTACCAGTTTCAACTCTTAGATCACAAAAGCATCAAAGGCCTTGAACAGCTTTACCCACCTTCAGCAGAGCAAAAATTTAGTAAGCTGCTTGCTAGCGTTGACCCATTTACTGAAAGAAAAGCCCGGGTGCTGGACTACCTATTGGCGTTATACGGCGAAGCGCTTAACAGTAAAATATTTTATCAATTTAATTATTATCATACTGATACGGAGCTGGCCACTTGGTTGCTGCAACAAAAATTTGACTATATAAAAGCCATTGTCACTCTGGGTAAGGATCGTGGGGGTAGCTATGATCAAACCAGATTAATGACAAAAAATAACAATCAAGGTGGCTTTCATTCAAGGTTAAGCATGCATCTAGGAATGACAGCCACCTCTAGTTGGCCGTATACACAAGCCTTAGATGCAATTTCGTTAACCGTGATACCTGATCATCAGTATAAACTGCCCACTGCCGTCAAACGTTATTCCATTGAGGTGTTCGCTCGCGATCTTCAACAGTTAATTCCCGTGCCTTCTCTGCCAAATACAGCAAGGTTAGTTCACACACTAAAAACTAAAATATTCAAAACGGTTTTGCTGCTAAAAACAGGGGTTATCTCCGAGTCATTATTTAGCAAATTGATCGATATATCGCGTTATAAGCTGATCAATCATGAGCAAGAGGGCAAAAAAAGTTGCAAGATATATTTTCAGTTTGAAAATACAAATAAATTAAGCCAAGAACAAACCTTATTATATATAGGTAGCAGCTCAACAGAAGAAAAAGCCATTACTTTTGTTAACGTATTTTACCAATGCTTAACCGAATTAAATCAAGTATGCGAAGGACTGTATGTGGTTGAACATATTTTGCTTAGGCCCAAGTCAATCCATCAAAATGATGACATCAAAGATGAAGACCCTTACTCCTGTCAAATCAGTATTGTCCTGCCAAGCTATACTGCACGCTGTCAAAATCCCGCCTTTAGACTAGAAGCGGAAAGCCTTATTCTAGAAAATTGTCCTGCCCATATACTGCCACACTGTTATTGGTTGCCTTTTGAATTAATGAAAAGCTTTGAAGTTTTATATGTTGATTGGTTAGAAACTCGACAAAAAGACATTACTGCCAATGAGGAGTGTTTTTACGCCGCTGAACAATTAATGACTTTTTTAAGCTTACATGCCATTAGGCAAACGGAGGGGGTTATTGATGAGACAGAGGTGGTCAATGGGTGATCACCATCTTATTCATTCCGCTCTTTTGTCGCTTGATTTTAGCGATCAGAAAATGGCGGATGATTTTCAAGCACAGTCTGCCAATGTTGTTAAACAACGGATTTTACCCTTAATAGATAAAATATTTGAGCGTGTTAGCCAAGATGATCAAGTGATCAGCATTGAAACCTTAACCCTAAACCTGGGTGATATTGATGCTAACGATTACTTATCGACACTGGAGGATAAACTACAAGAGGTGTTAAGTGAGCAACTTAGATCTTTATTAAGTGTTAATGAATATGATGTTAAAGGCTCTGGGCACACTAGCCGCGCAGATGATCTGTCACAAGGTTCAGGCATTGAGGTGTTAACAAACAATCATTCACAATGGCAACAGCTCGCTTACTATTTACTGCATGGCGTAATGCCTTGGAACTTTACGCCACCAAACCAGCAGCAAAAACAGCAAGCGCACACAAAAAGTCCAACCATAAAGTGGTTAGATAACAATGTTGAAACGCATTTATCAGCGACGCTCGATTTAATACGCCAAAGTAACGTTAATGGGCACGACCATCGCATCCTAAGTCGTTTGATCAACCAACTTTCTTCGTTTTGTCTAAGTAAGTTAATTAATCAAAT
>Ga0209712_10001785_pt1 | contig 18108 bp, 18 predicted proteins | sample ArcOceMetagenome_FD_187443 | JGI IMG/M metagenome (GOLD analysis project Ga0209712, IMG submission 187443) | Marine eukaryotic phytoplankton communities from Arctic Ocean - Arctic Ocean - Greenland ARC118M Metagenome (SPAdes) (version 2) | ecosystem: Environmental > Aquatic > Marine > Oceanic...
AAATATTTTAAATTTATTTTTCTTTTATTTGAATAAAAAGCATATAACATGGCGTAGAAAGCGACTGAAAAAAGTATATCTCCATCCGGATTTTTATCAGCTTTAAAATAATTAAATAATATAATAACTGAAAAAGAAATAAAGTATGATATCCCTAGTTCAATCTTATTATACCTAAGATTTGATATTAAAAAATGCCAAAAAGTATTCATCATGCAGCACTCTCAATATCTAAATTAAAGAGATGCTCAATCTCTGAAACCTCATGTACATTTGCATGTTTATGATCAATAAATAAGACTTTATCCACGACACCATTTAAATCTTCAGCAATATTAGTGGCCATGATTAAACTGCAGTTTTTTTCTGCATGAAGAGCTTTAAGTAAGACGAAAAATTGCTTTCTAGATTCTGGATCTAGAACAGCGGTTACTTCATCCATTAGGAATAACTTTGGTCTTGCTGAAATAGCAGCAACAATTTGAGCTTTAACTTTTTGACCAGTTGATAAAGATCCCATTTTCACACTAGGATCAATAGAAAAATATTCTAATAATTCGTTTTCTTTTTTTCTATCATAGTTTTCATAGAAGAATCTCGTGTACTCTAAATAGTCAGCAACACTGTGACTACTTTGGATTTGTATATCGTGAGATAGCACAAATATATCTTTCTTATGCCTTCTACTCATTCCCATAGGATCTTCGCCCATGACTTTGATTTCACCATCAGTAATGGGTCTATAACCCATAAGAAGATCAATTAGAGTTGTCTTACCTGCTCCATTTTTACCTAGGACTCCGAAGAATTCCCCCAAGTATAACTCGAAGTTTAGATTCTCATAAACAGTATCACCGTTTGGAATTTTGTAATTTACATCTTTAAGTTTAATTATCATAAGAGTTCCTCTAATATCCCTTTCGGTTGAATTAGAGAAAATCTTTAATATTTGAGAAAGACCACTGGAATATAACTATCTAATTTTATTGATCATCTGGAACAACTAAATCTTCAGATTCAATATCAGATTTTTTCTTAAAAGGTTCAACAATTAAAGCCACGGCCCAAATTCCAATTTCATAGAGGGCCACAATTGGAATTAATAATGCAATCTGAGTTATTACATCTGGTGGAGTCATAATCGCAGAAAGCACTGCAGCCCCAGCAATCACATATCTTCTTGAGCTTGCTAACATTTTTCTATCAACAACCCCCATAAATCCTAAAATTAACATAAGATTTGGAAGTTGAAAGAGTATTCCTAAGAAAACAAGAACCTTACTCGCCAGAACAATATAGTCTCTTAAACTAATTGTCGCCTCAACCTCTCCGACACCAAAACTCATTAGAGTTTCAAATGTATATGGAAATACTATGAAATAGCCAAAAGAAACTCCAGCAGTAAATAATAAAAGACCTACAAACATAAATGGTCTAATCATCTTTGCTTCTTTTTCATATAACCCTGGTTTTATAAAAAGCCAAAGCTCTCTGAACCACAAAGGAGATGAAAGAATTATTGAAGACCAAAAGGCTAATTGAAATTGAGCAAGAATCTTATCTAGCAAACCAAGAAATACCACCTTACCTTGAGTTGCTCCAAGTGCATTTCTTAAAGGCATTAGAAGATATTCCTGAAGTTTATCACCAAAACCATAACAAACTAAAAATGAAATGATCAAAATCAAAGCTACTCTTATAACTCTAGATCTTAGTTCTTCTAAATGTTCTGTTAATGACATATCTTTCAAATTTACCTCTTTAATATTTAATCTTTATATCAAAGTTGTTTAAATAGGTAAAAGGAGAAATAGCTTGCAGTGCATCAGCCATTTCAAGGTTTTTCCTATATACTATTATTATGAGAATTTTAATTTTGATACTACTTACCTACTCAACAATGGCCATGGCAGCTCCTAAGCCTTTTATGGTTTGCCTTGGGACTGAAGAGGCCTATATTCATAAAAATAAAATAGGCGGAGCATATTATAAGCTTAATCAAACCATTATCTCAGCTCTTGTCCAACTGAGTGATACAACTCAAATGAATCCTGCAAGCCTAAAGCTCATTTGCTCCAAAAGATTTGTTAGCCTAGAGATTTTAAAACTATTAATGACTGAGAAAGAAAGTATATTTTATACAACAAAAGGTAAAAAGGACATAAGACAACTATCTGTTGATAAACACTCCATAAATGAACTTCAAGAAAAATCGATACATATATTCATAAGTTTTATTAACTCAATTCAAGCACAGCTAAATGGTCCACATTGTCTTACTAAGAAAATTCCGGAGTTAGACAAATTCTTTGAACAAATGAGATATACCTTAGAAGATGTAGGTGTTAAATCAATTATCAAAACGCTTAAAAAACCAAAGCTTATATTTGAAAAACTTCACTCAATACCAGCTGACAAGTCTTGTTAAACAATCATTTTAATAGGCATTTCTAGTTTAAGTTCACTTTTTAAGAAATTAGATAAAGTCGCTTGAATTTCAGGTCGCTTTAACTTCGACTCTCCACGAATACATTTTATTTTCAAAGTATGAACATTGATATTAATTACTTCAAATTTGAGATTTGAGTATTCTGGCGGGCAAACAAAATAAAATTCTTCAATCGCTTTGTCTATTCTACCTATCCATACTTTTGAGTCTAATCCATTAACAAATGATTTCTCTTCCTCAAGCTTTTTAAAGTATGAATCAAAGTCTGGCTTACAACTAGCGCAAACTCCAGAGACTTCTGACTCGAGAAGAACTTGTTTCCTATCACCTTTTTGATCTAAGTAAACCTGGTCTAACTCTTTATAAGTAATTGCTTTACAACGGCACAAAAGGTCAGCAGGATCTACATTTTTGGCCTTTAAAGCACTTCCCATATCTCCTTTATAGGTTTGGATATCCTTTCTAATTTTCCCAAGAAAAAGGTCAATAGTTAAGGCATCAATATCTGTTCCAGAAATATCTCTAATCAAAGATTGGTTTGCTAAAAAAACCTCTCCGATTCTTCTTTTGTAAAAGTAATCGTTCACAGGTTTTATTATTGTTAACAGATCTTTATGAGTTCCATTATATGTAATTGAATGAACGAGTTCATTTCCATCAATATCAATCTTGATATTAGATAGAAGGTTCTTGTTTTCCATCAGGATCCAATGTTAAAATTTCATGTCCACTTTCTGTGATCAAGATAGTATGTTCAAACTGAGCTGAGACTTTTTTATCTTTAGTTATTACAGTCCACTCATCTTTTAAAACTTTGCAATGTCTTTTACCTAAATTAATCATTGGCTCAATAGTAAAAGTCATTCCAGCTTTCATCTCTGCCCCAGTCCCCTTAGTACCATAATGAAGAACTTGTGGTTCCTCATGAAACTCTCTGCCTATTCCGTGTCCACAATACTCCTGAACAACACTATAGCTATTATCATGAGCAATTTTTTGAATCGTAGCTCCAATATCTCCCATTCTGGCACCTGGCTTACAGATAGCAATCCCTTCCATCATGCACTCGTAAGTGACTTGAACAAGTTTTTTTATTTCTGGTTTTACATTTCCAATATAGAAAGTTCTATTGGTATCACCATGAAAGTTTTTTAAATACGTAGTAACATCAATATTTAAAATATCTCCATCCTTTAAGACATCTTTTTTACTTGGAATACCATGGCATATGACTTCATTTAACGAAGTACATACTGACTTTGGAAAGCCGTGATAGTTTAAAGGAGAAGGATAAGCCTCATTTTTGATAATGAAGTCATGACATAACTGATTTACATCTTCGGTCGTCATACCAATCTCTAGTTTTTCTTCAATAAAATTCAGTGTTTTTGCAGCGAGTTGACAAGATTCACGCATGATCTCAATTTCTCTACTTGATTTTATAGATATCATATATTTTACCCCTTAAACATTGCTGAATCCTACATGTTTATATCTATTTTCGCTAGTCTCTAGCATGAATTTAGATTAGAATTTTCTTATGAATGTACAAATATATAGAACCAATGCGTCATCCTATCAAAACCCTTCATTTTTCGTTCAAGAAAAGAAAATATTAGAAAAGATTGAAGGAGTTAAATACATTCAAAGTTTAAATGAAATTAATAATGAGGATCCATTTATACTCATTACAAATACCCATACAAAATTAAATGAAATACCGAAAGTATTACTAGATAAGACAATTCTTGTCGTTCATCCAAACTCTGGTCACGATAACTTTCCAGTTGAGTTTATTAAAAATTCATCATTTCCTATTATCCTTGGAAATCCTATTCGCTCACATGCTGTAGCTGAATATATTATAGGTTGTATATTTAATCACTTCACTAAGATTGAAAATCACCTTCACTGGTCAAACGATAGAACCTGGGAAAGAAAACTTTTAAGAGATCAAAAAGTATTAATTTTAGGTAATGGTCATATTGGCAAAGTTGTTAAGAATTCTCTAAGTTCTCTTTGTAGGGAAGTAAAAACATTTGACCCTTTTGTTGAGAATCAATTTAATCACACAGACCTTACAGTTAACTATGCCAAAGAGATGTTTAAAGGTGTTCAAGTTCTCTTACTAGCTCAAAGCTTAAATGAAAACAGTGCAAAAATGATTAACAACGATATATTAAAATTATTAGACCCTGAATGTTTAATAGTTAATGCTGCTCGAGGAGGTTTAATTGAAGAAGAACATTTAATTCACTACCTTCAAAAGAACCCAAAAGCTTTTGCATATTTAGATGTATTTGAAAATGAACCATTCAAACCAGGACATTTACACGACATAAAGAATGTGAATAAAACATCACATATTGCCGGTGTTTATAAGAAACTCAACCAAGATATTATTTCATATGAGTTTCATATTATAAAAGAGTTTTTAGGATATATGCGAGAGAATAGAAAAGAACAATTCTCTGAAGATTATAAAGAGTGCTTACTTTCGAGCCGAATTCAAAAAGATATTTTAATTTAATATGAAAAATTTTCTAGATAAAACAAAAACATACTTAGCTCCTCCAGGAAATGGTGTTTTCACTGTTCATACTGCCAAAGAGAACAAATCAAACCTTCACCTTAAACTCTACGGAACTTCAGATGCTCAGGCAGTTGAAGATAAATGGAAAGAGTCACTTGAAAAGCTTAAAGAAACTAACGACCCTATTCTTTTAGGTCTTTGTTCAGATACAGGCGGAGGTATTCAAAGGGGTGCAAACTGGGGACCTCTTTTTATTAGAGATGAACTACTCTCTATACCTGATAGTGAAAACTATTTTGATGTGGGAGATATTAAAGTTATCCCCCATCTATTACATGACAAATATTTACAACCAGATCTTATAAAAAAATGTCAACAATCCATATACTCTGGAGAGGACTTACCAGTAAGTGCATTAAGTATTGCTGACGATTTTGTAAAATCACTTTTTGAATTCAAGCCTGATGCGAAACTTTTAACACTAGGTGGTGATCACTCAGTAAGTTATCCATTAGTTAAAGAATGGATCAACTTTAAAAGATCTAAAAATATCAAAGTTGCTATTATTCACTTTGATGCTCATACCGATCTTATGCACGACAGGCTTGGAGTAGATATCTGTTTTGCTTCATGGGCCTATCATATGATTGAGCTTCTAGATAAACCATCTCATTTATTACAGTATGGAATTCGCTCCAGTGGAAAGCCAAAGTCTCACTGGGAAGAAAACTTAGGCGTAAAACAGTTTTGGAACTATGACTTTGAAGGAAATGGTTTAGAAAGTGTAATAGAGAAAACTATTGCCTATCTAGAGGCTGAAAAAATTGAAGAAGTATATATTAGCTTTGATATCGATGGACTAGACTCAAAGTACGCAAGTAGCACAGGAACTCCAGAGAAAGATGGACTTGCCCCACACCAATGTATCTTACTTATTGATGAAATTGCAAAAGTAGTAAAGGTCACTGCAGCTGATATGGTTGAAGTCGCACCATTTGTCCAAAGCAATATGAAGGATAAGATGGCCATTGAGCCAGATACAACATTAAAGAGTGCAGGGTTAATAGTAAATAAAATGCTTGAGGTTATGAAGTAGTATGGCCGCTATTTTTCCATCAGTTGATAATGCAAATGAAGACGGTCTCTTAGCCGTTGGAGGCTCGCTTGACTCAGAGACTCTTATCACTGCATATAAAAATGGGATTTTTCCCTGGCCTGTTGAAGATGGATACCCAATGACTTGGTTTGCACCAAATCCACGAGGTATCATCGATCTAGAAGAATTCAAAGTATCAAAGTCATTAACAAAGTTTTTAAAGAATACAAACTATAAAGTCGTTTTTAATTATGACTTTGAACAAGTCATCACAAGGTGTTCAGTAATAAAAAGAAAACATGAGACTGGAACTTGGATTTATCAAGATATTATTAATGCTTATACAGAACTCTTTAATCAAGGCCTGGCCTACACCGTTGCAGTCTTTCAAGATGAAAAAATCATTGGTGGTCTTTATGGTGTTTGTATAGGAGAGATAATTTCTGGCGAATCAATGTTTCATAAAAAAGACAATGCTTCAAAAGTGGCCTTAGTCTATTTAATTCAAAAGCTGAAAGAAAAAAACATTAAATTTATAGACACTCAAATGGTTACACCAGTAATTGAAAGCTTTGGTGGTAAGAGTATTGAGAGAACTGAATTTATGCAAAGAATAAAGCAGCTAGATACAAGCCGCTCTCGAGAAGACATTTTTATTTAAATATATATTTAACTATAGCTTAAACCTAGCCTATAGTTTGCATAAAAAGTATGTTTAGCTTCTGAAACAAGATCCTTTAACTCATTAGTTAACTTGATTTTATTTCCTTGAAGATAATCTTCAATCATTTTTAATAATTCTGTATAAGTTGTATTTAAATCATTTGCTAACTCTTCCATTCTTTTTTGAAAACGAAAATCATTCTCAAGAAGCCCTCTAATATTCTTACTCATTTCAACTTTTAAACTTTTTGGAGTATAGGCATTTTTAATATTTGCCAGTTTTAATTTATCCAAAAGATTAATATAAAAATATCCCCAATCAAATTCAAACCACTTATGACGAAATGAACACGACTTAGGGTGTGCATGATGGTTATTATGATCTAGTTCCCCACATATTAGAAAGTTTAAGGGAAATACAAAACCTAAATTCTTACTATTGTCATGGTAGTTATGATTCTTATATCCCCACCAATGGGCAAAACCATTAACACCGCCAACAGCAAAGATAGGAGATACTAAGAAGTTAATAAGTGAAAGTATAGATCCATATTTTGGCCCAAACATAATCAAATTAAACAGCGTAAGCATGACTACACCTAATAAACTCTTATCAGCTATAAATTGCTCTAGTTTGTTTCTTTTGATCGTTTTTTTTATTTTCATTACAGGCGCTGACTCTCGGGCTTTAGCATAATCAAATACTCCAAGAAACAATACATGCATTAGACCTTTTTGAACTGGACTATGTGGATCTTTCTCTTTGTCAGAGTGAGCATGGTGATAGATATGAACTGACACCCAGTCTAATTTAGACATTCCACCAACTAGCCAAAGGTTTAATTGCATTACTGTATCAAGAATTGGATTTAAAGTGACTCCCTTATGTGTATGGAATCTGTGAAACGATAAGCTCATAGAAGTAATTGTAATATGTGTAATTAAAATTCCATAAATAACAAATTTTAATAAAGTATTTTCAGTAAAGAGTTCACCGATATATCCAGTTTCACCTATATAGTTATTTATAAGTGCTGTAACAGTAAAATAGGTAGTGGCCAAAATACTAGAAATTTTTAATAAACTTTTTACCACACTAATCTCCTCAGACTTTAGCTTCAATACAATTAATGTAGCTTATTGATGACGGTGAAACAATTTTTTTATTTTTACTATTATGATATTTGATAGTTAAGAGTCTTTTTTAGAGCTTTCTTTTTCCAATTTTTTTAAATCTACAGCGCTTTCACTTTCAAAATAACTCTGAGCATAAGACCCAGCAGAAGATAGAGCATCTACAGGGCATATATCAACACAAAGATTACATTGTATGCAAGTTGATAAATTTAACCAGAAGGCTTTTGGAGGACTCCCCTGCTTAATAGAATTTGGGTTTGCCGCGCCTTCAACCACAATACATTTATTTGGGCAAATATCCTCACATATATGACATGAGGTACACTTTAAATTTTCTGTATCCTGCTCCAATTCAAATTTCGGAAAGCCATGGTAAACATTCTCACCACCCCAAATCGTAATTTCTTCCTTTAAAACTGGCTGGTTTAAAGAAAGGAACATCTTTCTAATTATTAACACGACACCTTTTAAATATCCATGTTTCTTATAATGTTGCAGATTAATTATCATTACTTTTCAACCTCTGACATTTTAACTCCAAGAGAAAGCCAAAAAAGTTCCACATCTTCTAATTTTTCATTAATAACTTCATGAGTAAATAACCCCATAAGTTTTTGTCCGGGAGATGTAACTTTTAAACGTGTTACAATATCTTGATCAAAAGAAGCATTAATATGACATACACCACCTGATGATTCCCATTCAGACCAAGAATTAGAAAAATCCACATTATATTTAGAGTAGATACTAGACTTGTACTTAGATTCATCAAATTCATCAGAGTTTTTATTTATATTGTAGAAGCTATTAATATCTTCACTAATAATATTACCAGTAGGAATATTTTCTAAGACTTGAGAGATGATCTTCAAAGACTGAAATACTTCTTCAACTAGAACTAAGAAACGATCATATATATGACCATTTATACCTAAAGGGATTTCAAAAGAAACATCTTTGTAAAAGTAGATAGGGTCTCGTTTGCGTAAATCATAATTCACACCACAAGCCCTCAAAGCTGGTCCAGTGATTCCCCACTCCATGGCTTTTTTTCTTTCTATAGTTCCGCACTGAAGTCTATCGTACCAAAAAGAACTTTTTGTAAGAAACTTATATTCTGTTAACAGTTCTTTCTCTAAAGACCCTAAAAATTCTAAACAGTTTGAAATCCAACCAGATGGAATATCGCTTCTAACTCCACCAATAGTAATGTGAAACGAAGAATTCTTATTATTTGTCAAAAGAGTTATTTGCTCTAAGGTCTTTCGATACCAAATAGTTAAACTACTAACAAAGTCTTCATATCCGCATTGATAAGAAATTAAAATCAAAGTATATAAGTGATCTTTAACCCGTGTTAACTCATTTAAGATCATTCTTATTCCCATGGCCTTATCAGGAATCGATATATTTAATCCTTGTTCAACAAGATGTGCCCAGCTCATTGTCCACATAGCAGAGGTCTTAGATGATAAAATACCTATCGAATTTAAAATTTGATCTACTGACTTACCTTCAGCATTTTTTTCAAATCCAAAATGATGAAATCCCATTTCGATATCACATAAAGAAACTTTATCATTATTCAAATCTAGGTGAATTTTAATATCTTGTTCATTTAATGGGAATCTAGGAGAAACAATAAAGCTTCCAAACTCTTTAGGTTCTACAGATTCATCAACTTCAAAATCTTTAAAGTTTTTTAAAAGAGGAAACCCTTTAAATTTTTCCGAGAATAAATACCTTGGTATATAAAAATCAAACTTAACTCCAAGCATTTCGTGAATTTCTTTTTCAAACTCAACAGCATGTCTCCATAAGGGAGCAATGCTTTTCACAGTAATAGTCTTATTAAAGAGACAAGTAACAACTAAACTATTTCCTTCTTCAGGATTTTTTAATAAGTATTTTAAACTATAGTTTTCCTCATCAATATCATTACCGATGATATCTGAAATCCAATGGAAACCTAGGTTTTCTTTACAACATAAGAGAACAGTTTCTAGCTTATCTAGATGAGTCTCAACGTGTCCTCTATTATTTACCCAAGTGACATCGTGTAGATGTAGAAGGTTGTTAACTTCATTAATAAGATTCATTTCTTAAATCCTTTAACCTTCTTAAACCATTTAGTATATCTAACTTGCTTGGTGGATTGCCATAAATATGCAGATCAACCGGTATGAAGTCTTCTAGTTTTCCTGGAGAATTATAAGAGTTATACTTCATTATATTTTTTGTCATACCACCAATTGTTACAACGTACTTTTTTCCATCAAGTTTATGATATTGATCTTTAATTATTTCTAATTTTTTATAATTGATGCTGCCACAAATGAACAAGATATCTGGACGTAAATTAGAACTCTCTTTTGTAGAAATGAGACACTCTTGTCCTTCAACATCACTATTTAAAAAGCAAATTAATTCATCGATAGTTGAAGTTCCTGTTATAAATGTAGGAATAAAAAAATTAGATTCTGCCCATTTTTCAACTTTATTAAGTATCTTAGCAAAAGCCCCTATTTTAATAATTTTTGGAGATTTCTCTTCATTAGATATATTTTTCATTAATATATGATGTCTCCCATATTCGTTGTTGCCTTCTCATTCATACCTCTTTTTTTCCAGCTAATATCTTTAGGAAAAATAGATTTTCTTAAATCAAAATTAGAGTCTGACTGATCTTTACATGAATTAACCTTCCCATCCGAATCTACCCATGAATAGACTTTATGATGAGTTCCAGTAGAACCTTTATCATAATCAATATATCGGTATGATATTCTTCTTTTTGATCTTAAAATATCGAGCATCTTTATTGCAGAAGCCATAGCTTTATCAATATCAATACTAGAGCATGGTGCGAACTGTTCTTTTAAAGAAATGAACCTTTTTCCCTTGCTTACTAGTGGATTATTCTGCCAATTGTTTCCTCGGCAATTGAAGGCATATCCAAGGTCATGAAGTTTATGAAAAGCTGTTAAATAAGCAAAGAACCAGTGTCTTTGGGGATCTTTATTGATATTTGTGGGCTTTATATATTTTGTACAAGTTGTATATTGATCACCAAAACGTTTATAGTTTCTAATAAACCTTCTATGAAATGGTTTTTCGAGGCGTTTTCTATTTTTACTATCCCGAATTTTAATAGCTTTTTTTCGTATGTCTTCCTTAGTCTTGGCGGGCTTTTCTGTTGAACTAATATAACTTAGATCTTTCCAGAGAAAATCATATAATTTATAACAAGATAATCTCATTGATTGTAATTTTCTTAATGAAAAGATGGTAGAATTTTTCTCAAGAAATGAAATCGCCTGGCCAGATGAAACTTCTGAACCCATCCGATATGATGGGAAATATTTATCAGATATTTTATTTTTACCTAAACCATTTTGAATAAAGGCCTTAATATAAACCCAGTCATGAACTTTTTTCAAGTCAGTTAGAGTTTGCACTTGAGCATATTCCTTATGACCATTTTGAACAGCAACTAAGACCAATCTTGATAACCACTGATCGGATGTTAAACAGCCTCCATGAGGACAAACCTGTTCAATGTATCCTCCAACAACTCTGACATCAAAATAATGAGTAAGATAATATTTCTTAAAGTAATTTTTACCGCCAAAGACTATAACTTTCTGGGGTTTATTTAATTGATCTAGAATCCTTGGTACTACTCCGATACTGAAAGGTGGCCTAAATATATCTCCATTAAATTTTTTATATTCATCCTCTTGAGGACAAAACTTTTTATCAACATATATCTGGCCTGAAGATATGTTTAATTTATTATAATAAAGTGAGTCTTCAGGAGTTGTAACAATAATATTCATTGTTTTCTTTTTGATATCATTAAATGGAGATACGTCAAAGAATCTATTCGGTAGAGTCTGGTTTTCAGAATTGATCAGAGAAAATCGATCTGTAGTTTTAAACCACCGCGGATTTAACTGTGAAACAAAAGCATCAGCATAATCTTTCGAACCAAAGATTAACTCGTCGTCTGAGGAATTTGTCTTCATTGAACATCCAATGACTAGGGATGTTAAAATTAAAAAAAATATAAATTTAAAAAACATTTGTCTCATTTTAATTGACTAATCCTTTATAATAATTCAATATACCAAAACTATCTTCAGTGCTTGAGTGGTGGAATCGGTAGACACAAGGGATTTAAAATCCCTCGGACGCAAGTCTGTGCGAGTTCAAGTCTCGCCTCGAGCACCAAATTTTTTTAAATTTGATTCCACAATATTTACAACTATTTTCGCTAAATTTTCATCATTTCGCAACGTAAAAACCTAAAAAAAACAATAGTTTTACTTTGCGCATTAAACTTCTATTGCATAGAATATATCCAAAGAAGAAAATTCAAGATAAAAAAAGAAAACCAACTAAATTGATATAGTTTTAAAATAGGTACTTATGGAAAAGATAACAGCGATTATTCCTTCATTCAATGAGGAACAAAATATAGCAGGTGCAATTGAATCTTGTCTTTTTGCAGATGAAGTAATTGTAGTAGATTCATTTAGTACTGATAAGACTGCAGAAATTGTGAAGTCCTATCCCACTGTAAAGTTTTTGCTGCACGAATATAAACACTCAGCTGCTCAAAAAAACTGGACAATTCCCCAAGCAAGCAATGACTGGATTTTTTTGTTAGATTCAGATGAGAGAACTAATGAAAAATTGATATATGAAATGAAGAAAATCATTGAGAAACCAGAACATGTTGCTTTCTGGATTGGTCGAGATAATTACTTTATGGATCAAAAACTGAACCATGTTTGGGGTGGTGATGCCGTAATTAGACTCTTTAGGAAAAGTAAGTGTAAGTACCAAGATAAACATGTTCATGCTGAAATTGAAACTGATGGTACTATTGGAAAACTAGAAGGTAGATTAAAGCACGATACATACTTTGGAAAAGGTTTAAATGCTCACCTTAGAAAAGGTGAAAGATATACAACTTGGGCAGCTCTAGACCGTGTGAATAAAATAAAGAAAGTAACAAGTTATCATCTAATTATAAAACCGTTATTTGCTTTTTTTAAAAGATATATTTTAGAAAGAGGGATTCTTGATGGTAAGCCAGGTTTAATAATTTCATCATTGGGTGCATGGAATGTATTTATAAGAAACGTTAAAATCTGGAGAATGCACAGTGGAGAAAAGTTCGATACTGATTTATAACCTATGAAAAACATATGTCTCTTTAATTCAAATATGGCCTGGGGTGATAGTGAAAAATGGCACTACAATACATCCAAATATTTAAGATCTAAAGGTCATAGTGTACATAATGTCACTACTCATGGGAGTGAACTATCAAAGAAATTATTGAATTCAAATTTCAAACCTTATTATTTAAAAGTTGGAGGTTTTAGTTATATAAATCCAATAAAAAAAATCAAACTAACAAAGCTATTTTCCAAGTTAAACCTTGATTCTATAATTCTAAATTGTCATAACGATGCTAAGCTAGTGGGACTAATTGCTAACAATCTCAAAATCAAGAAGGTTATATTTAGACGAGTTATCAATAATCCAATAAAGCCGACTAGAAGAAACCTTAAAATTTATAAAAGATATATTACTGACTTCATTGCAAACTCTAGAGAAGCAAAAAGATCAATATATAAAAACATTAGAAGTTTAAAATCTAAAATATCAATTATATACAATGGTGTAGATCTACACGAAATCCCAAGATTAAAGCCAATTCAATCAAAAGTTATAATTGGTAATCTAGGAAGATTAGTAGAACAAAATGGTCATATTAATTTAATTGAAGTTGCGAAGGTTTTGAAGAATAAAGAAATTCAATTTGAAATTCATATAGCTGGAACCGGTCCTATGAAAGAGAAACTAAATACACTAATCAAAAAAGAAGATTTAAGTGATGAAGTTAAGTTACTTGGTAATGTTGAAAATAAGGATTTTTTAAATTCTGTAGATATTTGTGTCTTCCCTTCTTTATTTGAAGGTTTAACCAATATAATGTTGGAGGCACAGCTGTATCAAAAACCAACGGTTGCTTTCAATACAGCATCTAATAATGAAGTAATAACACATGGCTATAACGGTTTACTGATTCCTCCTTGCAATACGAATCTAATGGCCAGTGCATTAGATACATTATCAAAATCAAATTTAGTGCAAAATTGGTTTCAAAAGAATAGTTTAAATATTTTAAATGAGAAATTTAATCAAAAAAGAATGACCTCCAAACTAGAAGAGCTTTTAGAATTATGAAGATACTTATTATACAGACTGCATTTATAGGAGACGTTATTCTTGCAACAAGTCTTGTCGAATTTATAAAAAAGAATATACCAAGATCCAAGATTGATTTTTTACTAAGAAAAGGAAACGAATCTCTTTTAGATAACCATCCTCATATAAATAAGACTCTAATCTGGGATAAGAAACATGGAAAACATTTAAATCTTATAAAAATGTCTTTTAATGCAAGAAATGAAAATTATGACTTAGCTTTAAATATACAACGTTTTGCTAGTTCTGGAATTTTTATGGCTCTATGCGGAGCAAAAATCAAAATTGGATTTAAGCAAAACCCATTAAGTATATTTTTTCATCATAGAATAAATCATATGATTCCTCATTTTGAAGGCAATAGTTATCTCCATGAAGTTCAAAGAAATCTACAACTTTTAGGCCCCGTTTTAGATAACTTTAAAATTCCAAAGGCTAAAAAACTAAAACCCAATATTTTTTTATCCCCAACAAATATTAATAATATAAAAGATCTAGATATTGGTGAATATATAGTCTTAGCTCCATCAAGTGTTTGGTTTACTAAACAGTGGGACCGCTCAAAGTGGATCGAACTAACAAAAGTTTTATCAAAGTCTTATAAGCTCTATTTTATTGGAGGGCCAGATGATAAAGAATTCATTCAATCAATTATTATTGACTCGCCAAACTCTCATAATTTATGTGGAAAATTAAGCTTGATAGACTCAGCAGCTCTAATGAAGAATGCGAAAAGAGTACTGGTTAATGACTCAGCTCCTCTCCATCTTGCTAGTTCAGTGAATGCCAAAACGACAGCAATCTTTTGTTCTACAATTCCAGAATTTGGTTACTTCCCTCTCTCTGACGATTCTAAACTGATTCAACTTGAAAAAAGACTAGAATGTATGCCATGTGGTCTACATGGAAAGAAGTCATGCCCTCTGGATCATTTTAATTGCGCTATAAAAATAGATATTCAGCAAGTCATTGATACAATTTAAATTAAGCAGCTATTAACCTGTTCGATAAAGACATTAGTATCATTATTTGATGTATCCCAAACTAACTCTGTATTTTTATAACCCTTTGCCATATGTTTCCATAATTTTCGTCTTAAGCATTTAAATTCCTTAAAGTGAACACCTGACAATCTTTCTGATAGTTTTGGCAAAACAAAATCTTTATATACTTTTAGAATCGTAACAAATCCCATCCCTGCTGGAGCTTGCCTTAAAGTGGCAGGCAAATCATATAAGTTATTTATTAAAGTCATACCTTGACCCCAGTCTGTTACAGAAATAATTTCTTTAACTACAGGAAGGTTATAAACTCGATTTCTATTAAACCTAATTAAAACATTTTCTTTATCATCTTCATTTAAATCAGTATTTATTTTATAAAGGATCGAAATTATTTTCTCGTAATATGATATATTTCTTGCTTTGAAAATCAATTTAAAATCAGCAGAGTACAGATTATTTTTTTTAAGAGATCTACGTAAATTGACCAAACTAACATTAGACTTTCCAATACCGATCAACTCTCCTAAGGATTTCAGAATTTTTTTCTCATCAATAGCAATTCCTTGATTAATATTAACGCTATAAAGAAGGTCTCCATCCTTAATACTTAGATCCTTTTGAATACGTTCAATAATACTTTTATATTCAGCGTAATAATCAAATACCTCGTTTTCATTAAATGCTTTTTTCTTTTCTATTTTATTATTGATTGATTGAATCGCAATAACACTTGAAGCAATTATAGTTCCCAAAGGAAAGACTGCAAAAAATCCAGCAATTCCTGGAGCTCCAATTGCCAATCCTAACCCCATAATTGCGTAGCCAGCAGCTGTTCCACCTAAATATGCAATAACAGAAGTAACACCACTTTTACGACCCAATGAAACAGTTGACTTTAAAAGACCTTTAACTCCATCTTCTAATCCTGCTTTTAAAGTGTTTAAAATATTATTTTTTTCTTTGGCAGTAGGATTATTAACTTTAAAGATTAGTTCATTTTTAACAATATTTTCTATATATTCATTCCATTCATTCTCATTCCAATCTTCCGCAATTTTTTGACTTCTTTGTTCTTCAACGGATATTGATTCTATGATCTGTTTTTTGTATTCACGATAGAGTTCTGTTTGAAATACAATTGTTTGGATAGCAAGACTGTCCTCTACTAAAGAATTTGTTTTTATCTTTTTGAAGGGACTAACACCCGCCCATGTTGAGAAACTAAATGAAATAGATAGAAGTACTGTTAAAGTAAACGAGCTAAATGTTTGATACATTCTTTAATCCTTATAAGATTTATTCACTAATACTGTTACAATATAGATGCCAAAGACTGTAAGTAATTTCGGATGGTTAGGTGGGTTACATAGGCCAAATTATAGACAAAACATATAATGTGGATAGAAACTAGACAAATAAAAGGGGGCTGTAGTGACTGGAGTTAGATGTCAGCTTCGCCGTGTTATTGTAGATACTTTAGGCAGCCTGTTTGATGTCCTTTTTATCGACCACTTTTCTCTTTTCTTTACAACTATCTAGCTCTCCATCGCTTTTTGTTGATGGCACTAGCTCGTTTGATTTTGGCAGTTCAACGATTTTTAACCTTGGCAGTAACTCTTCATCTCTTTTTCTAAACTTGTAATTATGTCCATGTTCTAAGGCGTTTTGCATATTATTATAATCTTTTAACCACTCATTTGGTGTTTTCCAATCATGTTTTTTGAAGCGGCGTCCTTGATTTCTTTCAAGATAATATTCTTTTAAATAAACATTAAACTCATCAATCTCATCAGGCTCAATTCTAGAAAATAACTCTTGATCATCTTGCCTGTGACTCCTCTCTACTAAACCTTGAAGTTCTTTTACTCCTGGAGGTATTAGTTTTTGAACAATTCCATTCTTCTCACAAAACTTTTCTAAAGGATGCTCTTTCACTATGTCTGCATACCTTTTATAAAACTTATAAGTGTACTCTGTTCCATTGTCAGTCTGTAATCTCTTTATCTGAAACGGACAAACTTTCAATAAGTTTTTCATAAAATCCATTGTTGATTTTGGGCTTATTTTTGAATATGCTTTTTTATATGACCAGTTTGAAGCGTGATCTACAAAGTTAAATACATAACATTTTTCACCATTCTTTAGAATGTGAGGTTGGTGCTTTGTATCCATTTGAGTATGCTCTCCTGGGTGATAAATTCTTACTATTTTTTTATGTTCACGCTTATCATTTCGTGTGACTTTTTTTGTTGTACATGGATACTTCTCTCGGAGACCTGAGCGTGATAAAAATCTTTCGATACGGTACTTTGAAAGATCAACAGAGTGATCATATTTTAAATGTGCCTGGATAACTTCAGAGCCCCAGCGATACTTTTCTCTCATTTCCTTTATTAAAAACTGTTCAACTTCACTCAACTCAATAGCTTTTTTACCAACTGCCTTCTTAAAAGTAAGTCCAACAAATCCATTTTTTATATAGGCTGCCCTCCATCTAAAAAGGGTCCTAATAGATATATCAAGGCCCTGGCAAAGAGCGAGTAGTTTTATACGTTTTCCAGCTTTAAACTCAGCATGAGAGTACTGAGAACATATTTTTACATATTCAATAAGACAGGCAATTCTCATCGCAGTATTTGGCTGAACCTTGTAAATTAGTTTGTAATCAGACCTCAGATTAGATAGCGTTAGATCCATGGAAGATCTCCTTTTTTGAGTGTTTATAGTTTCGCAACTAAATGTTCTCAAACAGGGGGCTCTTCTTCACCTTAATTTCTTAATAATATCTGACAGTTACATTACGAGTTATGACATATTTAACCAGTCTGTATAAATTTAGGTATAAATTTTATGACAGCTTATTTAGAAATATATAGAATATATTATGCGTAAAAAGATAATACTCGCATTGAGTTTAATCCCATTTTTTAGAATTATTCTA
>Ga0209712_10001786_pt1 | contig 18099 bp, 22 predicted proteins | sample ArcOceMetagenome_FD_187443 | JGI IMG/M metagenome (GOLD analysis project Ga0209712, IMG submission 187443) | Marine eukaryotic phytoplankton communities from Arctic Ocean - Arctic Ocean - Greenland ARC118M Metagenome (SPAdes) (version 2) | ecosystem: Environmental > Aquatic > Marine > Oceanic...
GACAACTGACTGTCCTTAACTTGAATCAATCGAATTTGAATCACAGTGGCATCCTGATAAAAATCCAGACAATCCGGACGCAACTACAAACTTTCAAAAAATATCAGAAGCATATGCATGCTTATCTGATGACAAGAAACGAAAAATGTACGATCAATTTGGTCAAGAAGGTGCTAATGCAGCAGATCAAATGCCAGAAGGTCACATGCCAGGAGGTTTTGCTGGTGGTGGCATGCCTGGTGGTGGCATGCCTGGTGGCATGCATTTCCAGCACGGTGGTATGCCTGGATTTGGAGGAGGGGGGGGAGCCCATCAAATGAGTCCAGAGGAAGCTGCAAATCTATTTGAAGGAATGTTTGGTGGTTCTGATCCTTTTGGTGGCGCTTTTGGTGGTGGAAGCAGAGGAGGAGGTGGAATGGGTATGGATCCCTTCTCCATGATGTTCGGCGGAGGACGAGGCATGGGAGGAGGAATGGGAGGCATTGGACCAGGAATGCACATGCAAATGGGAAACATGGGTGGTATGGGAGGTATGGAAATGCCAGGTGGAATGAACTTTTCTGGTCAGCAACAAAGGGGAATGAACTTTGCTGGTCAGCAGCAGCAAAGTTCACCTCAACCACAGCGATTTGATGCCATACCCGCTGGAACAGTCGTTTCTCTCAAGGGATTGAAGAATGCCCCTGAACGAAATGGTGACCAGGGTATCATTAAACAATACAATCCCAACAATGGACGATACATTGTTCTTCTAGAAGATAGAGATGAAACCATGAGCGTCAAGGCTTGTAACTTGTTGCAACACGTTCATGTGAGAATTCATGATGTCAAGGCTCAACCAGAATTGAATGGAAAGACTGGAACGATATTGACTTGGATACCCACAAAGGAAAGGTACAATATCCATGTATCTGCTTTGAAGAAAGTTGTCAGTCTCAGACCAGCTAATGTAGTACTTGACACTGGCACGGTGGGATGTATCCATGGGCTAAACGGTAAACCAGAATTGAATGGAAAGTGGGGCACCGTCAAGAATTGGATTAGAGAAACAAATAAGTACGATGTGCAATTGTCGCCGCAACAAGTGGTTAGAATAAAGGTGGAGAACCTAAGAGTTTAATACTATAAAATGATGAAATGTAACCTTGAAACTTCACTGCCTGATCTCTGTCTTGCGACTGCGACTAACTTGCAACTATGTAACTTGCATTAACTTTCAAACTAACTTTCAACTTTTACTTCGATGCAAGCGACCCTTGGGACTACCTATCATACCGGTACAACTTCAAACTGTTCGAACAAAATCCATAATAGGTTATCAAAAGTACCTTTCGTTTCTTTCTCCTCTTTCCCCTTTATTGTTTTTCTAACTGACGTTTATTACACATCAACACATCAAAAGCCAAGGAGCCCACGCCCCACACTACACGAGAAAGCTAGAGCACCTATCCTTATTCATACCATAACTTGCTTCCTTGTAACTTAATCCTTTTAGAACTATCAACATGCGCGTGAATAACATCCCATCGGCAGTTGCACTTGCTTGCTTGATCATTGAATCAACAGGAGCTTTCACCATCAGTAATACTCGCGTGGGCACACAATCTGCCACTAAAACACAGCTTCATGCACTTACCGCAAAAGACATCCTCGCAAGAGCAAGAAAAGCAGTTGGGCAGCCAGAGGAAGAAGAAGATGAATCTCCTCAATTATTCGATGACGCAGTTTTGGAAGATATGCAGCAGAGTCTTTTGATTCTTGAGAAAAGAGTAAAGGGGGGACCAGGAAGTTTGAATGAACAGGATGTTGTTGACTTGGGCACCATGACGGGAAGGATTGTTACTGAAATGAATGCTTTTATTCAGAATGGAGGAGAGCCCCCTTCCAAGCCTGCACCCTCTGAAGCAGCTATTGCTGCAGCTGCACCCTCTGCAGCAGCTCCTGTAGAAATTTCAGACTATACTAAAGCTCTTAAAACTCCGACAAATGCTGCACCTGGAGGTGAGGCGAAGTCCCTCCTTCCAAACCTTGGTGCTGCAGTTGGACCCGGAGACGCAGATCATAATGATGAAGAAGGAGAGGAATATGATGGAGCCGGAGGTCTTGGGCTTGCGAAGGGAACTGTTAATACCTACGTCATTCCTGGAATGGATGAGATGACTGGTGAGGAGTACAGAAAGGCTCTTCAGGAGTCTGTGATTGCGAGACAAGCAACGAGAAGGGCCACTGGAGTTACTGGAAATAAGTCAAGTCAAAACTACTTGGATAACCTTTAAAGATCTCATGTGGTTATAAATCTAGTAGGTGTCGACTCAAATCATACTCATGGTAGAATACCTCTTGAATATTAATAAGTCACAACAATGAATGAATCTCTTGTTTCAAAATACAAGTATATATGTTATTGGTTAACTCTGTAGGATTTGAAGCAGAACTCAGGTGCACTTTGGAATAAGAGGAATCATTTCAGAAGAATTACCCCGCGTCGTTTTTCCCTGTATCAAATCTTCTTGATCAGGCATTTCATTTCACTCAGACTTCTTAGCTGCGTCCTTCTTCATTCCGCGCTTGCGAATTCCCTGATGCATAGACATGATTCCACTTGCAACAACAAAGGTAGGCAAGCGATCCATGAAATAACCCATGACTGCATGAACCCAGTAAGGACTTACAACAGGGTCGTCATGTCCAATACACTTTACTCCAAGCTTTGCAAAAGCGTCAGGGGTAGGTACAGTGAAAGATTTACGCATCTTTGCAAGCTTAGTGCTCACATAAAAAGGAATCTGGCACTGTACAGAGATTCCCTTGGTCTTGTATTCTGCATGAAGTGCAATAGTGAACTTCTCAATAAAACTCTTGGCGGCAGAGTACTCTGCCAAAAGAGGAAGGGTATACATGGCAGAGCCAGAGGAAATGTTGACAATAGCTCCCTTCTTCTTCTCGACCATTCCCTCAAGAACAAAACGAGTCATCCAAACCGTTGAATTGACATTCATCTCGACGAGATTTAAAACTTCTTCTTCCGAAAGCTCGTGGAAGTACATGGGGTAACGGTAAGATACTCCAACGTTGTTAATCAAGACTCCAACATCAAGCCCAGCAATTCCAGCCTTAACATGTGCCTTCGCTTTGTCATCAAAGTTGGAATAATCACAGACAATGCACTTCACGTCAACACCGGAGAATTTCTTCGCGTCGATCTCCTCCTTCACTGCTTGGAGCTTTGCTTCAGTACGGGAAATGAGAACGATGGACATTCCCTTCTTGGCGAGAGCGAGAGCATAAGCTTTTCCGATGCCATCAGTTGCTCCAGTGATAATTGCATACTTTCCAAGTTTGGTAAGGTTCTTTCCAGGGCGAAGGAATTGTCTGTGGACCTCGCCAAGGAACTGGACAATAGAGACGAGTGAACAATAGGAACATGGGTTTGAGAAAGCTTAATCAGTGAGCAACTACACGTAGACATATAATAACATACAGAAGTAATATTCAGCAAAGAGTTCCACAGATATTTCAACTGAGTTGATACTTGTCAAGGCAAGCAATGATAACGATCAGACGATAGCGGGATGAACTTATTCAAGATCCCTGAGTAGTAGAGATTGGAGTTGCTGTCATTCTCATTTTCTCAAGGTAGTAGGAAGTAGGACATACCTGGAGAAGAGCCTTGGCAAGAATCAAAGATCCAACACCAGCCAAAACCTTGACACTGGGATCGCAGCTCTGGAGAGATTCAAGAATAGAAGTCATGATTCTATTTGAGTGTCCGATTCAAAATGAAATTGACTGAAAGCTACAAGTAGTATGATATCTTCATGTTGCATCATGGATCATGGATCATCATGCTAGCATGGAAGAAACTTGCTTTGCAATAATGCAAGAAAAGCGCACATCATTGCGGCTCGTCGGTGCGTGGTCACAGGCTACAGGCCATATGATGGCGCGCAAATATATTTTTTGCATCACTCATAAGTTTTTGAAAGTTTCAAGTTGAAAGAACGAAGAACAACTGCAATGCTGAGCTCTTACTCTTCTAACACCAAAAAAGATATTCCGAAGGGACTGCAGATATTGTGTTATACAATGGATAGTTTTGACTTCAAAGAAAACTCAAGAAAGATGTTTGACGAAGTGTGCAATATCACTCCGTGGCTATTCCGTCACTTCACTAGGAATGGTCTCATCAAGGGATTGCAAGATGAGGGATGTGGCGACGTTACTGAGAATATAATGTATGATGTCTGCAAGAAAGTGACTCCGGAGAAGCACTTGAAACAAACTCTCGATGTACTCGATAAGTACAAAACAACAAGTTCATAAATTTACCCAGAGCAGGAGAGAATGCTAAGAGTGCTAATAGCAGCAATAGCATGGAGCGATGATGAGGAGTGATAGAAACCTTGATGGAATCAATACATCTTGATTCTCCTGGCTATAAAGTAAGATAAATAATTTCTCGTGTACTAAAGTTAGTGCGTTGAGCATGAGTTCTGCCTGAGTGATCTAGGGATCCAGACGAAAATAATAAAATGGAAGAGCACGATGATAGCACACTTGCATGGGCAGCTCAGTTTTAGAAATTGTAGAGATTATCTATGGAGAAAGGAACAGGTTTCTCTTGCGAGTTAAAAACAAATGTAAAGATAAAGAAGAAAACATCGCCGCCAGTCTTTTCAGAACATCTTTTTTCCACGTCAATCTCTGATAATTTACAGACGATAGAATGCAATGTATCTAAAAAAGGTTCCGAAGGGACGTGATTTTGCTTGATTATCATGTGCGGATATTTACTGACAGAGTAAGAAGTCAGCAGTCAACTCTAATCAGGAATCAAGGGATTGAATTTGAAGAACTTCCTACCAAATGAGATGCGACGCATCAAGTTTAAGGATCGAAAGCTCTTTTTGATCAATCTAATGAGCATAAAATGGACAAAAGGAACAGAGTTGAACCAAGCACTAACATTGGTCTGCTCGACCACCGGGCATAAAAGAGGCCTCCAATATCCATCTGCTCATGGAAATGACTGCAAGGATTATCCCGATGATTTTGTGGATGGGGGAGCAAAGGCAATACATAATCATTCTAGCACTAGAGTTGCCAACCCACTTTTTCTCTTCCACTTTGGTTGACTTTGATGTGTGCACTGTTCGATTCTTACATGCACTGCCTTGTGAATTTCAAGAAGGTGGCAAAGAATCCAATCACATGCCAATTCGTGTGGGTGAGCACACTAAACTGATTGTGGTCTTTCTAAATTCTTACTATTGGGTGAGAATGGAGCTGAAGGGATGCAAAGCAAATCGGCAGAAGGAGGGGAAGTTCAAGAAAAGGGAGATTGGATGGACTTAGATAACACTGGATCAATTGTCAATATAAGTAAGAATCTTCTGCGACATTATGGCGAGTATTGTCTCGAACCTGTAACTGATTTACGTCAACAGGTGCATTGATGGCAAGATGGACAAATGATTATTGGAAGGCAACTGCTCATCGTGTAGTGATGCAGACACCGCTTCGAGCGAGTCTATTGCTTTCTTTATTGACCCAGATGCGCCCACTGTTGTCAAAGTCCATCCAAAATATGGACTTTCATCGGATGAAGTTACAGTCGGCCATGCTTGCAGAGGACGATAGATCGGAAAGAGGCAAAGATGGTACAAAAGCTAGTCTATGTAGAATAATGGGATCTTATCTTTGTAATAAATTGAATTGTTATTCAGGGAAAGAAATAAATAGTTCCCTATGCTGCAGGGGAGGGTACGAGAGAAACAGTTCCCTACGCTGCAGTAAATAGAATAAGAGAGACAATTTCCTTCGTCTGTGCTCGATGTGTGTACTCGTAGTACGTGCACCAGAGGGGAAAATCAAATCCTTGATTGCATTTTCTTGACTTCTTGGAGAGACTCGTTGAGACCATGAATCTTTCCGTTTAACTCCCGAATTTGATCTGTTATTCCCTGGTCAGGCTGGACAAGTTTCTCCCAATCGTCGTTTGCAGCTTGTCTGGTAAATGTATCTAAACCGTCTTTGAAACCCTGGTAAAGGTAGTGATTCATTTGAAACTGCAGAACAACGTTATTGAATTGCGTCAAAGCAATGACGTATTGGAACGCGCGACGAATCACAAGATCTGTTTCGTCATCGTTTATCATTGATGTTCGCTCGTCGGGAAGAAAGTGATTCTTCTCGGTTGCCCTCTTAAGAGTTTCTTCCCGCAACATCTCTTTTGCCTTGCTTCCGTCAACAAGGCTCGAACACATTTCCTTGAATTTTCCAATCAGTCGATTCTGGTGCATTTCTTTCTTACTAGGAGTCGCACTGTAGGTACCATTAGTTTCCATTCTATAGTTCGTATCCTCATTTCCGTCTCCGTTGTCCAGATGATCAGGGTGGAACGTAGGTATGTTGGGGTTCAAAGTTGAGTACATGGGTTCAAGAGAAACGTGGGATTTCGTAGCACTGTTCACCATTAGGTTCCAAAGCATTTCGTCAAAGTTACATTTCAAGTGAGATTCCACTGCCGGCGGTAACAACTTCATTGTCGAAGAGAGTTCGTGGCCTTGTTTAATGTCATCCATGGCGATCGTAAACAACCTCCTGAAGATTGTCCCTACATGTTTAATCAAGTGGTTGATTCCTGGATGACAAGATTCTTTCATAAGAGCTTTTGTGATTGACGTGATTGCTCTTTCCCAATTTTCTCTTTGTAGCCCTCCATGCAAAAATCCAGCTCCGGTCGCCACGTATTCTTTTAGATCCCATGGATCCGGAAGTGATTCTTGAGTGAAGATTTGGTGAGTTCGATAGACCACAATAGGTATTAAGAAATTAAAATCTTTGAGCTTACCAATCATTCCAAGTTCAAACACAACAAATGCTCTTTGCACCTGTTTCCCTCCGAAAAATTTCTTCTCGGCTTGGATAGACACTGGATAATCTATTCCTGATAGGCAGTTTCGCCACTTCTCTTCTCCTGTATCTGTTCCGTGGTGGGACAAAGTACGATTGCTCCATTCTGAATCTTCTTCTTCTTGTAGTTCATCATCCAAATCCTGCAGGACGTGGGGAAATCTTCTCGCTGTTTCAAGATCTCCGTCGAGGTATGCGTTAATACGCTCTTGAACCTTTTGCAATGCGTGGGTGACTAAAATCTTCACTTCCTTAGGGTCATTCAGCTTCTCCTTCTCCTCGAGAGCCTGAAGTTCTGCAAGACAATTTCCAAGGTCGTTTCGTAGGGACGACAGAACTTCAGGAAGGCGCAAGATGGTATCTTGGAGCATGACCTCACGCATGGCTTTCTTGGCAGACTCAAAACCAATTCGGTTTTTCGTCTTGGAGTTAAGCAACTCGTCCATCGGGTCCGATTCAAGGAAGCGGTCATGTTCAAGCAACCAATTGTCAAATATATGATCTTCTTTCTCCGTTGAGGTATCCAAGAGCTTTTGGCGTTCTTTAAGCAATTGGTCTTGTGGGAGATCTTCCTTTGGCAATGTGGGTGTAATAATAAGATGAGGAAGGATACCATTATCTAGAAACTCCTTGAAGAAATTGTTCGCCTTACTCCCAGACCTTGAATCGGCCAGCTGCTTATCAAACTTGGTCATGAGAAAAATTGAATCTTCCATCCACTTCCTCTTCGGCTTTGGGAAGGTGTCATCGCAAAAGTCGATAATTTGATTGGTTGAGAACTCTTTGGGCTCCAAAAGTACACAGAGCTTGGTGTTGGGTCTCTTCATACTTTCTCGAAGGATGTCTTTAATATCTGAACGATTATCCTTGCCTGTGCCTTTCGTGGTGATAATACCTGGGGTGTCGACAAAGCGCATGTTTTGGACATTCTTTGCTCGGTAAACAAGGGTCAAAGGTTTTGTGCTAAACCTGTCCTCTTGCGCAAGTTTCTTGTTGTGCGTAGTGATGGCCTTGAATACTTTGTCGACGGAAAGGTTATCGCCTCCAGAGGAAAGCTCCTCTCCACTTAAATCACATTTGGGTTCCTCCAAACTGTCATCATGGATACAAGTTGTATCAAGAGGGCACCGCGTTCCGGTACCCTCTTGAACAATGTTGAGGACGGCACTCATAAATCGCTCCATAATAGTACTTTTACCAGCAGACTGCATACCGCAAATAACGAACGTCATGAAGGGTGCCGGGCGTTTCAATTTCTCCTGATAAACTTTATTAACCTTGACAACAAAATTGAGGAGTTCGTCTTCGTTTTGGGAAAGCAACCTAGCGATCTTATCATCTGATACGGCATTGGGTTTCCTTTTGTTCCCATCGCTGGCAATATCCTCTTCTTGCTGGAGACTCTGCTTCTGCTTTTGCTTCTTCGCAAGTCGCTTATGACGGCGTCTTTCGGCTGCAGTGTCCATTGTCACCGTAACAATATCCCCGAGCGAAAACTATGAGAAATAGAGGAACTCTGAAGACGAGGATCAATCGTGCGTGCAATCAATTCCTAACTCCATCCATTCCAATTCCAATCCCGCAAAACTGCATCGGTTGAATTTACAGCAGCAGTCAATTCCTGTCGAAGGAATTCAATTCCTACGAATTCAATTCCTATCGAAGGAATTGAATGGAATGAATCCGATCGCATAAACAAAAGAAGACATACGTTGATCCCAATCCCGCAAAACTACTAACGGTTATTGTCCACACCTCAATAAAATAATCTCAAAATCAGACGAACTCTGCAGGTATATCGCAAAATCGAGCAGGTAGGTCCAGCTGTATAATAGCCTGATGCATACTTGAACGCTTGATCTAACCCTCTCTTATTGTTGTTTCTTCTCGTAGGATGTGCCCTCCTTTTGGGAAACGTGCTATGATAATGCCAAGGTTGATCTGCCGGGATGTGCCGACGAGGATACCATATAGAAGCGTGCTGGTACCTTCGTCTCCAAGATGATCGGGCGTTGGTGGGATGGTACACCCTTGTGCAGTCCAGAGCCAAAGACGGGTCTCTACTATCCTCCAACAAAGGAGATCTGGGCCAAAGTCGATTTGGCTGATGCCACCAAGGAGAAAGGAGATAAGAACGGCTTCATGTTCAACCAGGCAGAAGAGCCTTGGAAAAAGAAGGACGGAGATACTCAAGCCTATTCAGCAGACCCGAACGGGGATCTCTGTCCATTTGCTGGTCACATCCGCAAGGTCAATTCTCGCGATGAGTTTACGGACATAGGCGGGAGCAAACGAACGCTGACGCATTGAATCATTCGTAGAGACAACAACAACTACGGACCACGTGTGGACGATGTCTTCAATCCAACTAAAGACGAGAAGAAAGCCAGCCGTGACCTTTCCATACTCATGTATCCATCGTCGATCGAGCAGCACTTCGAATTTCTCCAGCGCCACTGGGCTAACAGCGAAACGCAACCCAAGGCCGGCGGAGACGACATGATCATCGGTCTTCCCGCCAATCGAGAAAAGAGTATCGAGTTTTCCGTCGACAGTAAGCCGCTCAAAATCTGCGCTAGTAGTCACTTCACGCACCCCGTAGGAATGGGCTATTTTCTCCTCCCTCCCATCGAGGCCATCAAATCTGTCCTAACATCACCGGTCATTGAAGAGTCAGTCTTCTATGATCCTCCTACGGGTAACTTTGACTTCGTGGACTACAAGACGCGACGTCTCTGGGACTGGACCATCGACACCGTCTATTGGCAGAGTATTTGGGCGTCAGCGAACGATCTATAGGTGGTAAATGGTGGACAATCGACAATCCCAGGATTTAAGACGTATCCCACTGGCATTGCCTACCGTCTTCCCAGTTACAAGAACACCGCGAAGAACGACGGCCCACCATTTGAGAAGACGAGCATCCAATTCCGTTCAACCGCCGATATCAAGGCAATGGCCAAAATCATCGCCAGCAAAAAGAGTAATCAGACTGCCGATGATTAAATTGTCACACGAATCATCGCCTGGCAAGCTTTTCCCAAGCGCCTTCTTCACTTGTATGGTTTGAATACATAGTAGTATTAATGCCCTAGTATTTATAATAATGTGCAATAAAGAGGACGATTCAGGAACCAAGAACTGCTTATAATTTGAAATAATGCAAATCCGTAAGTTGACGAATGCGATGGGAATACATTGCACATAGTAGTTGTATTCATAGTATTTTAACATTACTCTATCTGAGTCCATTCACTCTATTAATTAATATAATTATAATGCAGAGCAAAGGAGGTGTTGCGGGGTAAAATAGTAACCTCCTCCTAACAACACATTAATGTTTGCTAGCTAGCCCTAACACTTCGACATTTGGATTTAATCCAAATGTATTCTTGTGCCATTCAACGTTCAACGTTGGTACAATCGATCAGCCTCACATCCAGAAGATTCGACTCTCTTCTCATCCCTTTCATCATCCAAACTGTTATCCTTTTCGGCATGGAAGACATTCTTTCTCTTATTTGTTATCAAGAATAGTCAAGCATTATTTTGCTGCTGGATCCTCCTCGGCACCCGACCCCTCATTCGATTCGAGAAATAGAATGTATTCATGTTAAAATGCACCAGCAGCAGCTGCTGTTTCATGTCTGCCACCATTCACAGTTCACAGAGTGTGATTAGCCATCTCCGTGCCACTATTACTAGAAGTAACCTTTAATAACAACAAGGCTTCTTCACAGCGGGGAGAGTCGTACTACTAACTAGTAGCAGCAGTAGCAGCAGCACCATGTGTCGCATTTCGCGCATCACCAGCACCACCAGCACCTTATCTCATAGCAGTCTTCTTCGATAAGGAGTGTACGGCTTGCTGCGGCTTCCTTAAGGCTCAAACTCACTGTGATACACTCCTTGAAGCTCCAGTCAAACGAGCGTTCTCGCCCAATTGTTGTGTGGTCGGTGTACTCTGGCCTCCTATCATACTCCTAACATCTAATAACATGTGGAGAAAAAATAATGATGGTCTCTCGTGTCTCGTGTCTCTCTGCTCTTGCCTCTTGCCTCTTGCTGCGTTCAATAATGAGGAAGATATTTAAAAAGATTAAAAAGAAGAAGAAGAGAAAAAGAGAAATATTGCCGAAGTCTGCGGCCTGCGCGCCCACGAAACACGAAACACCACCAACATTGAACATGCCTAGACTATTACCATCACAACACACAACACTTTGCACAACCGCCACTACTACTGTGACAGTAAATAGCGGTAGGAGGAAAGAAGTGACATCTCATCAAAGATGCCAAATAAAAAAGCAGAAATCTGGTGCTCCGACACCCTACATTCAATCCTTGGGTGTTCGGACTCGGCTCTATCTCTCTTCCTCACAACCTCTGCCACAAACGCCTCCTCCCATCACGCCATCCTCAACATACTCCAAGATGCAAACGTAACACCCGTCAACGCCACCAGTGCATCAGAGAAACAACGCATATTGAATAAATTCGCTCTAGACCTATTCCAAAAATGTCATGAAGGAAATACAAATGGAGGCGCTCCATCCAAGGTGAAAAAAAACAAGAGGATGACGAATGCGGATTGGGTCAAGAATGCAAAGAATTATGATTTACTAGATGATCAACCTGTGACTGCAACTGCAACTGCGACTGCAACAACAACTAGTTCGCATGCAAAATCTTCTATTCCAATCTATAATGCTAAAAAGGTATCTTCGAACAGTGCAAGTGCAAACGCACCGCCGGCTCAAATTATTGTTCAGAAGAAGGAGTCGAGTGATCAAAGTAAGAGTCTTCGAGATAAAAAGAAAAAGAATGCGCGGAGGCGTAGGGCGAATAGTTCCAGCAGTGAAGACTCTCATGGTAGTGATCATGGGCATTTAGACGTTCGGAGAAAATATGAAGAGGGTGTTGAAGAGAGGAGGTATAATCGTGATCGTGAACATGATAAGAGAGGAGGGGGGAGGAGGAGGGACAGATCTTCTAGTTCCAACTCGATTGACAAAGATTCTCGTCCACGATCTGATGGAGCTAAGCACGTCTCTGACGATGAATCAAAATTGACAAAGGAGCAACGAGCCGAGATGGATCGCGAGAGGGATATCAGGGAAAGAGATGAATTTGCGAAACGATTGCTGGAGCGTGATAAGAAGAAACCCTCAAAAGGAAAAGACAGTGAAGATGGCGAGGGAGGCGATGAGAATCAAAAACGTTTAGATATGGAAGAACGCCTTGCAAGGGGTGAAACTATTTACGATGAAAATACAGGGGATCGAATTACATTACAGAATCTACGCGATGAGAGTCGAAGTGCATATTTGAAAAAAAGGACGGAGAGGGAGCTCACTCTTTTGGAGCGAGAGTTGGAAGATGAAGATGAGATGTTCGACGCTGACAAACTGACAGAGGCAGAGAAAAGGAGATTAGAACTTAGAAGAGAAGTATTGAAGTTGGCAAAGGGGGATAAGAGCAAGGATGATAAAAATGACGGTTTCTATAGACTTCCTGACGAATATGATGAACTGGAAGGTAAAACAAAGGCAGAGAAAGATAACGCCTTGTTGAAATCTAGATATGTTGAGGAAGTACATGAAAAATCAGAGCAACAACTATGGGAAGAAGAGCAAACGAAAAAGGCTGTTATTGGATATGGTAAAAAGGACAAGAATAGGGATGAAAAGGAGTATGGATTAGTATTCGAAGATCAAATTGACTTTGTGATGACGGACAAAAAGAAGGGTTACGACCATAGAAAAGAGAAGTATAAAAGGAGAAGGAGACGCCGTGATGACGGCTCAGTCTCATCGCGTTCGGTGTCAATTGGAGAGAAGGAGGAGACAGCCGCAATTGAGATACCAATGACGAAGCATGAAAAGATTTTGGTTGGACGGAAAAAGTTACCAGTATTCCCATATCGTGAAGAGTTTCTTGCTGCTGTGAAGGACCATCAGGTGCTCATTTTAGTTGGAGAGACGGGTAGTGGAAAGACGTAAGTGTTACTTCTAGCTCGGCGGTGTAGTAGAATTTTGCACACCGTTCTCATTTCTGTTATCCTCCACACAATTCAACAGCACTCAAATTCCACAGTTTCTGCACGAAATTGGATACAGCGAGATAGGAAAGATTGGATGTACTCAGCCTCGTCGAGTTGCTGCAATGTCTGTTGCTACTCGAGTTGCCGAAGAAATGAATGTTAAAGTCGGTCATGAAGTCGGTTATTCGATCCGTTTTGAGAATTGTACCAGCAAGAAAACGGTAAGAATATTTTCATGAACAAGTTCTCAAAGCATTATTCTTGATTCTCACATATTTCCGTTATCCCTCAGGTAATCCAATATATGACTGACGGAATGCTTTTGCGTGAGTTTCTTACTGAACCTGATTTGGCCAGTTATTCCTGTTTGATTATCGATGAGGCGCACGAACGTACATTACACACTGATATTTTGTTTGGGCTTGTGAAGGATATTATAAGATTTCGGAGTGACCTGAAGTTGATTATCAGTAGTGCGACACTGGACGCTGAAAAGTTTTCAAAGTATTTTGACGACGCATCCATTTTCATGATTCCTGTAAGTTGAAAGTATCATTTCCTGATGTTCATTACCGAGTCGACTTCTAGAACTCATCGTTTTGTGTCATTAGGGGCGAATGTATCCCGTGGATATTTACTATACGAAGAATCCTGAAGCAGACTACGTGGATGCTTCAGTTGTGACCGTTCTTCAAATCCATATTTCTCAACCGCTTGATGGAGATGTCCTCGTATTTCTAACAGGACAGGAAGAGATTGAGACCGCAGCTGAAATATTAACGAAGAGAACACAGGCGTAAGTTTCATCGTTTGATTTATTTCTTATTTACAAAACCCACGCTCACAAAGTACTGCACTATAAATACTCGCAGACTTGGTTCCAGAATTCCTGAGTTAATTGTGTGCCCCATCTATGCCAATCTCCCATCAGAACAGCAAGCGAAGATCTTTGAAAAAACACCGAAGCAGGCGAGGAAGGTAGTCTTAGCGACCAATATCGCAGAAACAAGTCTCACGATTGATGGAATTTGTTACGTCATTGATTCGGGTTTCAATAAGCAGAACTCGTATGATGCAAGGAGTGGAATGGAAAGTTTGATGGTGACGCCTGTTTCTCAGGCGGCAGCTAATCAGCGGTAAGCACGCACACATCGACCTCTCTGCGATCAATCTATTCTTCTTCTAACTTCTAATTTCGACTTGTCTTCATCTATAGCGCTGGTCGTGCAGGACGTACACAGCCAGGAAAGTGCTTCAGATTATTCACATCCTACTCCTTTCAGCATGAACTTGACGCGAATACAGTCCCTGAGATAATGAGAACGAATATGTGCAACGTCGTTTTGATGCTCAAAAGTTTGGGAATCAACGATCTCCTTAATTTTGACTTTATGGATAGACCTCCAGCCGATACCCTCATCAGATCTTTAGAACAACTATACGCACTAGGGGCTTTGAATGATCGGGGCGAATTAACTAAACTGGGCCGTAGAATGGCAGAGTTCCCCCTTGACCCGATGCTAAGTAAAGGTGTGATTGCCTCAGAGAAATACAAGTGTGTGAAAGAGGTTCTATCGACTGTTGCGATGTTATCTATAGGCGCATCAGTCTTTTACAGACCAAAAGAAAAAGCAGTTCATGCTGATACAGCAAAGATGAACTTTGCTCGCGGAGGAGGCGGAGATCACATTGCTCTTCTTAGGTGCTATACTGAATGGGCAGAAAGCGACTACAGTACTCAATGGTGCTTCGAGACCTTCGTGCAGGTCAGGAGTATGCGCAAAGCCAGAGATATTCGCGAGCAACTTGAAGGGCTATGTGAACGAGTTGAAATCGATCAAAACCTGTCAACTCCTGATGACCAAGATGCATGTCTGAAAGCAATCACGGCAGGTTTTTTCTACAACACTGCCAAACTGGGAAAATCCGGTGACTACCAAACAATAAAGCAGCGCAGAACAGTTCATATTCATCCTAGTAGTGTCCTTGCAAAAGAAGAAGAGCTTCCTGGGTGGCTTACTTACTTTGAACTTGCGTTCACTACCAAAGAGTTTATGAGACAAGTTGCTCCGATTAAGCCAACATGGCTGATCGAAATAGCGCCTCATTTTTACCAGGAAAGTGACGTTCAGGATGCAGCTACCAAGAAAATGCCAAAGATGAGAAAAGGCCGTTAATGTCCTCCTCATTTTTATTTCAAGGAAAGTTCAAAGCGATGTTTAAAAAATTAAGGTTACTCTCCCCAAAAAATAACCTTGTAGAGCTACCGGGGTTATGTCTACCGGAAGTGTCCCTCCGGTAGTCCCGACATCGACGTAAATAAATCGTTGACCTGCCTACGTGTAGGACCTCCTGCCGAATGTCGATGAAAGGTCGAAATCTTTTGTGACCGAAGCGAATAAATATCATACGGTAATGAAAATTTATGAAAAGTTATAAATATTAATAAATCTTCCAACAATTTGGTGCGTCGTCAAACAAGTAAGGAACCAAACATAAAGTACAGTAATTATTGGGAAGTGTCTTAGGCTGCTGATGCACGATAGTTTCTGGAATTCTGAGAGGGTTGGTCTTGACCCCCACTCTGCCCTTGTGGTATCTGGCTTTGTTGCATTGTTCGCATGTAGTGCGCTCTGGCAGCAGCAGCACGATCTAGCATTCCAGTTTGGCGAAGCTTTGCCAATTGTGACATTTGCACATTGTATTCCATCGCATTGCCATTCCGTAGTGCTCTAGAGGCGTCTTCAATAATCCTGGAGCTGGATCTGCTATCATTCGTGTAGCACTCGGGACGAGACATTTGCGTTTGGTGAAGGTATGGGAGCTGGTTTGGATGCTGCTGAAGCCTATTCTGTGAATCATGCTGCTGAAGCCTATTCTGTGAATCGTGTACTGTACGAGAAGATTCTGCATGGCGTATGATCCTTTTTTGCTGCTCATAAAGCTGGGCTCTCTTCAAGCGAATGGATAAAAGTTGTTGCTTGATCATAGAAACTCTGTTGATTTCTTCCAAGCTCTTCAAAGCGTTCTGCTGGGGAAGAGATAGTCCCATGACATTAGGCCTGGGCGAGGTTGAAATGGAGGCCATTGCCTGTTGTCTTGCCTGAGCAATCACGGCCAAGCTAGGTGCATCATTGTTGCAGGACATGAGCTTGCATAGAGCAATGTGATCTCTCCTAAAGAGCTTATGGTAGTAAGCACCCATAAAAGGTCCACGGGGAACACGCACGAACTTCCAGCGGCTCAGCTTACGGGTGAAGCTGGTGAACTGGGTCTGCTTGAAGAAAGAAGGAAGGATGTCTTCGGCGAAGCGCCTTTTATCCATGATGATGAAGGCCTTGCCACCAGGGAGCCACTTGAGAATATTAGCGTGCTCAGGATCCTCGAGAATTCCGAATAGCTTCTGAGGGAAGTTTTTCTTAACTTTATCGGCTTTAGTCTTGGGTTTGGCCTGTTGCTGCGGTTGCCAGGTTTCGTGAGAAGCTGGAGCTGTCTGGAGAGCAGGTAAGGCAGGCATAGGTAAAATTTGAACTGTGAGTGCTGGTGCTAAATCAGGGGATGGAGGTGCACTAGATAATTTTCCGCAAAGAGAAGTAAGCGCCTCTGCTGCAGATATCTCTTCGTTCTCCTTCTGTGCAGATTTCGTTGGTGCATTCACATTCATATTTATATTGTTTTGTATTCTTTTTTGTGAGAACTGGACAGGATGACAAGTGATGCAGGAGGCTACGACCTGCGGTGTGCAGTCCTCTTAAATGACCCTCCACTTCCTCTGGTCATCCGAACCGGAATGTTTCGGAAAATTTGGGCTGTTTCAAAGTACTCCGGGGAATCTATTTTAGCCATATACCTGTCAGAGTCAGAAACGCTGATTTGATTTTTTGACATCAAGATTGAAGAAAGGAAAAATCCTGTAGACCTTTTCCGACCTGAAGGTGACCAATATTGATTTTAACAGCTAGACTAATGAGAAAATTAACAGCATTATATGCGTTCATTGTGTTCTCTGCAGCATCAAAGTTCTTGAATGCCTACTCTTCTCGTTTCATCAATTTGAAATTCGGACATGATCTTGCCACGCGTTATCGGGGCTTCTTGATCGTTGTTTCTTCTGATACGTCACTAAATATTGATGCTGAAAGAAGGCTAAGGTGAGAACACTCGGCTACATGATCACAACTGTAGAAAAGGAGTCTTCATTGAAGAAGAATCAGATGTAAAGTTCGAATTGTCAGCCATCACTTTCAACTTTCTGTTTTCTAGAAATATCCTTTCGTACATTTTCCTGTTCATCATCAACTTACAGAAGTACACTTTGAACTTGAAACTTGAAGCACGAGTGAAGCATACTACACTGTGAATTATGACTAACTGTAGTGATGAGAAATTGCTTTTCTCGCTTTTAAAAAGAGGTTCTTCTCCCTTTCTTGCAAGCTTGCGGGCTAAAACGAACATGTACCAAAAAATTGTCATAACCCGCCCGCCCCACATTGAAGACAGTTAAAATATTTGGCAGTTCGTCAGTTAACCTGTATCATCAGGAGCAAAAAGGTGGTTGTTGAGAACACCGTAATTTCGACAGTAAACTTGAGTAAACAGTGAGTAAACACAGGAACATGCAAAAAAAGTAGTGACCCAAAGGATGTAACACCAGATGCAATTATTTTATGTATGCCCGTTCATCAGTATAGAAATGCTCTGGACCGTCTTGCACCGTATATCAATCAATCTAAGGTAAGGACCAACAATACCAAGGAAAACTAAATGAATTGATTTGATTCAATCGTCCCATTCACTTTTCTCACCTAATTCAATACAACAGGAAGAAGTTTTCGTAGGTACTATTTATGGGCAAGCGGGACTCAATTGAATGGTTCATGAAATGGAGAGACAACACAGCTTGAGCAACGTCGTATGTTTTGCTGTGGGTTTGATTCTTTGGATCTGCCGTACCACAAACTATGGATCTCATGTACGTAATTATGGAGGAAAACAGATCAATATTTGCTACAATAATTCTTTTGGAAGATTTATCCTGGAATCCAATGGGTATGGGTAAATTCGTGCAGGCTTGCAGTTTCTTGTCCCTTACTCTCAGCGTTGACAATCAAATAATCCATCCGTCTAGGTGCTTTGGTCTA
>Ga0209712_10001787_pt1 | contig 18097 bp, 16 predicted proteins | sample ArcOceMetagenome_FD_187443 | JGI IMG/M metagenome (GOLD analysis project Ga0209712, IMG submission 187443) | Marine eukaryotic phytoplankton communities from Arctic Ocean - Arctic Ocean - Greenland ARC118M Metagenome (SPAdes) (version 2) | ecosystem: Environmental > Aquatic > Marine > Oceanic...
CTGTATCGAGTTGCTCGCTTACAAACTCTCGTCTATGTCTCTTTGCACTCGTCGTGTGTGGCCACGCAGATCAGAAACTAGTGCAGACAGTTCATTAACCAGCAGGTCAGCTTTGTCTAGCTTTTGTTCCAACATGATGGTTTCACTTAGGTCAGGAGCGGCAACTTGAGGTGGTGAGTCAGAGCCTGCAATTAACCACAAAACGGGCACATTTAAGATACCAGCCAGTTCTATTAGTTTGTTTGCTCTAGGGCTTGTGCGACTGGCTTCCCAGTTGATAATGGTGCTTTTTTTGACGCCCATACGCAGGGCTAATTGTTGTTGGGTGTAACCAACGGCTTGGCGTGCATTAATAATTCGGGTACTTAAAATAAGGTCACTAGTGTTGGGTTCGCTGTAAGGCATAAGTCTCGTAGGGGTTATGAATGAATCTCTATATTACTACGCTGAGCCTAAAAAATCAAAAAAGGCAGATACTCTGCGGCGGCATAGCGGGTTACTTTTGGGTTTAAAAAGTGTCGAATATGGGTTTGTTAACGGGCATATACGCTAGCCTCGGGCATGACTAATGCAGGGACTGCTCATTCTGTTCATGACAGGCTGGCGCTATTTTCAGCCGTCAGCAAACATGGCTACTGACCTGATCAATATCGTTTTTTTAACCCGCAGTGTGGGTTGATTGGTATAAACGCTCCGGGCGGCCAACGCTGCCATAATGGATTTGCACACTTATTTCTTGTAAGCCGACTAAATATTCTAAATAGCGCCTAGCGGTGGTTCTACTGGCACCAATATTGTTGCCTATTTGCTCTGCATTGACCGCCTCAGTTTGCTCAGACATGACTTGTAAAACATTATTGAGGGTTAGTTCGTCGATGCCCTTAGGCAAGCGCACGAGGGCCGGATTAGAAGTCTGAGCAACACGGGGCATTAGTTGGTCTAAGTCAGTTTGAGCCACATCTGCAAAGGCTTTAAGTCGCCCATGGTGATGGATGTAATTAGCCAAACTAGTTTGTAGTCGTTCAAACACTAAGGGTTTGAGAATGTAATCAAAAACACCGCCGTGAAGAGCGGCCTTGAGTACGTCAACTTCTTTGGCTGCAGTAATAAGAATGACGTCCGTGGCGCAATCTCCGGCGCGCAAATCGCGCAGGAACTGCATGCCATTACCCGAGGGAAAATATACATCGAGCAGTAGTAAATCGGGTTTGAAAATTTCCACTAGAGCCTCGGCGTCGATCAGGCTGTGAGCAATGCCTACCAGCTCAAAGCCTTCGATGCGTTGTAAATAGGTTTGTTGAATAAGTGCATTTTGTGGGTTGTCTTCAGCGATGACAACACGGATGGGGTTTTCATGTGTCATAAACTAGGTGCCTGCTTAGGTATACTAATAGTCACGCGACTGCCACCCAAGGCGGCATGCTCCATGGCCACATAACCACCAAGACGGGCTGCAAGTGATTGCACTAGATGCAAGCCAATGCCGTGATCTGCCCCATTCTTAGTGCTGTAGCCTTTAGTAAAGATTAATGCGTGTAGGTTAGAATCAATGCCTGGCCCTTGATCTTCTACTTCGAAGATAAGGTCAGTGCCATAATCTGTCATGGAAATAGACACTTGTTTACCCGTTGCGTTTTGCATTAAACACGCCTCCATTGCATTATCAATAATGTTGCCCACCATGCTTACCAGTTGGTCTCTGGGAATGTGAGGTGAGAGGTCGCTCATGTGGCTTTCAGGGTCTATATACAAATCCAGACCCAGCTCTTTAGCGCGATTAAACTTGCCCAATAAACAACCGGCTAGGATCGGGTCGGATACTGTATCCATAAGCAGTTTAATTAGAACTTGGTGGGCTTGGTTTTCTTGGCCAATAAGCGATAGCGCTTTATCCGATGCGCCAATTTGAATTAAGCCAGCAATGGTATGCAGTTTGTTAGTATATTCATGGGCCTGGCTGCGCAGGCTATCAGCATACTGTCGAATATGATTAAGCTGCTGACTGACTAAGTCTAACTCATCTTTAGGCCGAAAACTGGCTACTAATCCAATGACTTGGTTTTGATGTAAAAGTGGTAAACGGTTAACAATGAAAGATTTTTGGTTAAACCATACTTCTTGGTCAAATTCTGCAGCACTAGTTAGGTTATGATCGAGCATGGGACTGTTGGGCATGATATTGCTAATGTTTTTTCCTACCCATTGTTGTTGCGTATCGAGGTTAAGAAAATGCAATGCAGCTTTGTTAATGGTGGTTACATCACCTTTGGCATTGGTGGTGATAATGCCTTCACGAACGGACTCTAAAGTGGCGTTACGTTCTTGATAGAGCTGTCCAATTTGTTCAGGTTCGAGGCCAAAAATGGCTTTTTTAAAATGATTTGAAAACCATAACGCGGTCAAGAGGCTAAACCCAAAGCAAGCCAAGATCACCCACAGTAAGGTGGCACGGTAATTATTAATGACTGCATCTATGTTGCCTAGTAGGTAACCGACGGACACTAGCCCAACGATGTCCTCGCCATCGGGGCCAAAAACTGGTGCCCTGGCACGCATAGACCAGCCCAGGCTACCTTTGGCTTTGGAAATAACAGCCCGGCCTTGTCCTAGAGTTGGACTGATATTGTCATTATCATCATCCATCATAGAGGCGCCTATCTTGGCGGTATTAGGGTGAGACAAGCGCAGTCCCTGGCGGTTACCAATGACCACAAATCGAGCATTGGTTTGGTGTGCAAGGGTTAGGCTTAAGGGCTGTAGGTAGTTTGAATCGTTGTTGGCTACTGCAATTGCCACTTCTGGCATGGCGGCTATGGTCTTAGCCACATGTAAGGTCTTAAGGCCGATTTCATCGTCGAGTGATTGACTAAGGTATTGCATTGCAAACCAGCCCAGCATGCTGGTTTGCAGTAGTGCCATAAGGCCCAAAATAAGCATCATGCGACTTTTTAATTTAAGCCGTCGGAAGGGCAGCTTAAGTGATTTTTTTGTTATTTTCATGGCGACATACTACTTAATTTGGCCACTTATTGCATGTGAACTTTATGACCAAAATAAATTTAAAGTCCTTTAAAGTGTTTACTACCATAAGCTGTTCAAGCATTTAAAGTCTCATTATTATGTCTCTGCAAAAAAAATAACCAAGGATTAATTATGTTAAAACAATTTAAAACTAAGCAACGGCTGTTGCTTACGGCAGCTTTGATGAGTGGTCTACTGGGCGCGGGTGCAGTTCACGCTCAAATAGATTCGATTCACTTTCTAATACCAGGCGGCGCAGGCGGTGGCTGGGATGGTACAGCTCGTGGTACCGGTGAGGCACTCACTAATGCTGGCTTAATAGAGAACGCTTCATATGAAAATATGTCTGGCGGTGGTGGTGGTAAAGCCATTGCACATTTGATTGAAACTGCCGATCAAGCGAAGGGCACGTTAATGGTGAACTCCACGCCAATCGTTATTCGCTCATTGTCTAAAGTTTTCCCACAGTCATTCAGAGATGTGACTCCGATCGCAGCCACCATTGGCGATTTTGGTGCTTTTGTAGTGAAGGCTGACTCTAAATATCAAAGCTTTAAAGAAGTCGTAGCAGACTACAAAACAGACCCTCGCTCTGTCATTATTGCGGGCGGTTCTGCGCGTGGTAGTATGGATCACTTAGTTGCTGCCATGGCCTTTAAGGCGGCGGGTGCTAACCCAAATAAAGTTAAGTATTTGGCCTTTGATGGTGGTGGTAAAGCCATGGCTAGTCTTTTATCTGGTGAAGCTGGATTACTTTCAACGGGTTTCAGTGAAGCTTTGGCTTTAGCTGCGGCGGGTGAAGTACGTATTTTGGTGATGACAGGTGATGAACGCTCCGATGCTGCTCCCAGTGTGCAGACACTAAAAGAGCAAGGTTATGATGCGACTTTTGTTAACTGGCGCGGTTTCTTTGGTGCCCCAGGTTTGTCTGATGCAGAAGCTAACGAATATGCGCAAGTTCTAGCGAAAATGTACGACACTCCAGAGTGGGAAAAAGTACGTGCTCGTAACGGTTGGACTGAAACCTTCAAGCCGCGTGCTGAATTTGTTACCTTTTTAGAGCTGCAAGAACAAGTGGTAGGCGACCTTATGCGTGAGCTAGGCTTCCTATAAATTATTGACCGTATGATTTGGTTGATTATTGGGTGTTTGAGCTAGCGCTTTTATGGGCGCTGGTTCAAACCTTTTTTCTTTAACAATGGTTTAACTCATGAACCTTACTAAAGACCGCTTTGGCGGATTGCTGTTCTTATTACTATCAGTTACTTACGGCTACTATGCTGCCGATATCCCCCTGCTTCCTGGGGACAAATTCGAACCTTTTCACGCCCAAACCATGCCGTATTGGTTGTCTGGTTTAGGTGTTATTTTTTCCGTTTTATTGATTGGTTTAAAACCAGTGCAAGCCACTGAAAACGAATCATTATCCAAGTCAAATATTGTACTTATGCTGGGCTTAATGGCGTTCACTTTCGCCTTCTCTGTGGCCTTGCCCTGGCTGGGATTTCCCGTCACTACCAGTATTTTTCTTGCCTCAAGTTACTGGTTGTTAGGTGAGCGTAGACCAAAGATGTTGATACTGGCGTCGGTGCCTTTTGCGTTGGTCTTTTGGCTGTTGTTAACCCAAGTGTTGGACGTTTATATTGCCCCAGCACGCATTATTTTTTGGTTGGAGTAGAGCATGTTTGAAGGTGTGTTTACTGGATTATCAACGGCACTCATGCCATTTAACCTGATGATGGTGGTGGTGGGTTGTTTTGCGGGCACTTTTATTGGCATGTTGCCAGGCCTTGGGCCCATATCCGCAGTTGCCTTGATGATACCGATTACCTATACGTTAGACCCATCTTCGGGCATTATTTTGATGGCGGGGGTCTATTATGGTGCAGTGTTTGGTGGTTCTACCTCCTCTATCCTGATCAATGCTCCAGGCTGCGCCAGCACCTTAGTGACAACCTTTGATGGCTATCCTTTAGCGCAGAAAAATCAGGCAGGTAAGGCTCTAGCATTGGCCGCCTATTCTTCTTTTTGTGGCGGTACTGTGGGGGCGATTATTTTGATATTTGCCGCCCCTGCGCTGGCTAGTGTGTCACTCAGCTTCCAGTCGTCTGATTATTTTGCGCTGATGCTATTGGGTCTTACGTCTGTGGCCGCTTTTTCTGGTAAGGGTCAAGTCATCAAAGCCATGATGATGACGGTGTTTGGGTTAATGATTGCGACCGTAGGTAATGACGTGATTACCGGTGCACCACGCTACACCTTTGGTCAAATGGACCTAGTGGATGGGATCAGCTTTTTATTGTTAGCGATGGCAACCTTTGCCTTAGCTGAGGTGATGATGACCATCATGCGTGGCAAGATGTTCTCCACCAGTGAAACCATGAAACCTGTAGCTTTGAGTAGTATGAAGTTATCCATGTCAGAAGTGAAAGAAGTCGCCCCTACGGTGGCTCGGTCATCTGTGTTTGGTTTTATTGTGGGCGTGTTGCCGGGAGCAGGGGCCACCATAGCCTCATTTCTAGCCTATGGATTGGAGCGTAATCTCGCACCAGAAAGGCTGCGTAAAATGTTTGGTAAGGGTGCTCTACGAGGGTTGGCCGCCCCAGAAGCTGCTAATAACGCCGCTTCAACAGGCTCTTTTGTGCCCTTACTGACCTTGGGTATTCCTGGTTCAGGCACCACCGCCATTATGTTGGGTGCACTTATCGCTTATGGGATTCAACCGGGCCCACGGTTGTATGTTGATCATCCAGATGTGTTTTGGTCAGTTATTATCTCTATGTACTTTGGTAACTTAGTGCTGTTGATTTTGAATCTACCCTTGATTCCTTATATTTCTAGATTATTGTCTATTCCTCCACAAATATTAAACCCATTGATTATTTTCTTCTCAATTATCGGTGTATATCTGGTGAGTTTTAACACCTTTGATATTCAAATGATGGTGTTTATTACACTCATGGCGGTGGGCTTAAAAATGCTCGACTTCCCCATGGCTCCCATGCTGTTGGGCTTTATTTTGGGTGGCATGTTGGAAAAGAATTTAAGTCGGGCAATGGTGGTGAGTGATGGCAGTTTCGACTTCTTATGGAACCGCCCATTGACCTTTTCAATTATGTGTATCACGGTGATTATTCTATTGCTGCCTGGCTTGTTGAACATGGGTAGGCGACTTAGTTCTCGACTGTTAAGCGCTGCAGATTAATACTAATTAAGCCAACTTAACTAGACGTTTTTGACCTAGGCAAACAAACTGTTTAAACCCAGTTTTTTTGCAGGTTTAAAAGCGGTGGTAAGGTGTCTTGTAAAGGTGTCTTGTAAAGGGTGCTTTAGCTCTAGAATGATCACTTCTGTCGTGCTTAACTTCTGGTAGAATAACGGTTCATGCGTTAATTAACCACTCTACCAGCTGGCGAGGCTGGCCTCTAGGAAACTAATATGCACCCGTTAAAGCAAGATTTTCCAACCCCCTCTAGGCGTTTGCGATTAGGTTTTGTTGGGGGTGGGCAGGGGGCTTTAATTGGTCAGGTACATGCCAATGGTGCGCGCCTTTCTAATCGCTGGGATATTGTAGCCGGGGCTTTATCATCTAACTCAGAACGTGCCAAAGCGTCTGGTAAAGCCTGGTTACTAGCTGACGACCGTGTTTATTCTGATTACCGTGAAATGGCGCGGGCTGAAGCAGGCCGTGAAGATGGTATTGAAGCGGTGAGCATTGTGACGCCCAACCATTTGCACGCGCCAATTGCCAAAGCTTTTATGGACGTTGGCATTGATGTTATCTCTGATAAACCCCTAACTACAACCCTTGAAGAAGCCCTTAGTTTAGCCAAGGCCCAAGATGACTCAGGTGTGGTTTTTGGGGTGACCTATGCCTACTCCGCCCACGTTATGGTGAGACAAGCTCAGGCCATGGTCCGTGGCGGTGATTTGGGTGACATCCGTCAAATCCATGTAGAGTATTTTCAAGATTGGGCGATGGACATCACGGACCAGGGTGACGATGCTCCTTGGCGTCTAAATGTGGCTCAAAATGGCCCCTCATTTACGGTGGGAGATATTGGTACCCATGCCGAACACTTAGCTCGCTTTGTGTCAGGTCTGCGTATAGAGGCGGTGCGGGCTGACTTTCATGTGACGGGCCAACCCAAGGCGCTAGAGGATACAGCCTTTATGCAATTGCGCTTTGAAGGTGGAGTGCCTGGCACTCTCATGGTGAGTCAGACTATGGCGGGCAGTCAATGTGGTTTGCGGCTCAGGGTGTGTGGTACCAAAGCCAGTTTAGAGTGGCATCAAGAACAACCTGAGTTTCTCCACCTGCGGGCCATAGGGGCCCCTGAGCAAATTATCTCTCGTGGTCATGGTGCAGGTATGAGTCCAGCCACAGAGCGTCTATTGCGCATGCCTCGTGGGCATCCAGAAGCGTTAACTGATGCATGGGCTAACCTGTATCTAGAATTTGCTGTAGCCATTCAGGCGCGCAGAGAAGGTAGAGAGTTACCCACGGATTTTTTAGCCTATCCAACCATTGCCGATGGTGTGGACGGTATGCGCTTTGTTGAAGCAGCAATTAAATCAAATCTTACGGATGCTTGGGTGTCTTGTATGGCAGACGCCTAATGAAGCGCCCCCAGAGGCTTGAGTCTCAGCGCGCACCATAAGTGTGCCTAAGCTATTGGTTAATACCTCACCATAATTTCGTTGCGGCGTAAAAAGGGTAATACCCAAGGGGCGTCATAACGTGCCATTTCTGGCTCACCAATAGGCGTAATGCCTTTTGCTTTGAGCCATGTCATTAAATCAGCAATTTTTTTATCAACTTTAATGGGCCCTGCAAAACCTGAAAAACGCATGGCGGCATAGTTGCGAGCTGGCACTTCCTTTAGCACAACAGCTGGGTTATTAGGCGTGGGTAAGCTGCTGAGGGTGTATTTCTCGGGCATCACAAAATGAACCAACCATTGCCCATCTGTTTGCTGCATGCTCACAGGTGCGGTCATATCAATCTTTTCTGATTCAAGTTGCATGCTCACAGGGGCCGTCATTTTAATCTTGTTGTCGGTTGCTTCATTGGCTGTGTTATTACCGAAAATATAACCCGCAATGACTTTAAACCCAGCAGTGCCAGCATCATCCATGTCTCCTGCTACACGGGTCTGGGCGATGATCATGGGCTTGTAAGCACGCAACTCAAATGCCCCAGAGGTTTCTATGATCGTGTATTTTGGTTCTTCAGTGGCCATGGCGTGGTGCGCAAAAAATAGCAAAGTTAAACTTAATAATAACCCCTTTAACATGTCATTAATCTCTGGTTAATGGTTGTGGCTCAATGTTGCCATGTTTAGCCCCAGATATCCAAATTTAACGCTTGCTCTGTGCCTGGAAACACAGTGTCTTTAATGTTTTGTTTTGAGATATTAAATGCGTGGTGTATAACATCTCCATAAACATCCCTAGCATCTGTGGTTTGGCGCAGATCACGCTGTTCAAACAGCTCTTTTTTATTAAGTCCTGGCCAGTCGGTAATCACCTTTGACGACTTAATGAGACCTCCAGCAAGGAAAATAGCCGAAGCAGCCCCATGGTCCGTGCCTTTAGTGCCATTTTCTTTGGCCGTTCGGCCAAACTCAGTGACTGTGATCACAATCGAGTTGTTCCAAACTTCATTTGAATAAGACGCAAATGAGTGAATGATCTTATCAAGCTTTGTTAGGTGGTGTGCATGATCACCATGCTCTCCACCTTGGCGAGAGTGCGTGTCGAACCCAGAATACTCCACAAATCCAACTTTAGGACCACCCACTTGACTCATTTGTTTGGCCACTTCCCGAGCAAGCTGTTCTGGTGAGTTATCTCTGTCATAACGTTGGTAAGACTTTAACGTGCTCTTGGTATGCTTAGATAGGGCCATATCACCCTTCCATATCCCTTCAAGTAAGGTTGCATTGTCGGCAAAAATGTTCTTTTTAAAATTGGATGGGTAAAGGCTTTCAGTAATGGCTGTAGACTTGCAAATTAACGGGGTGGGTAAGGTAATGGCTAAACTTGATAAGTTAGACACCTCCATGGCTCTGCCAAGCCAGCCTGTGCTGGTTGCATAAGGCGCGCCACCACCGCCCTCCATTAGGTTTTGGCCTTCAAAATGTGACCGTCCATAATAATCAAATCCGGTGGCATGAACAACGCTGGCGTTACCTGCATTCCAACGATCAGAAAAGTTCTTCATACTCGGATGTAAGCCAAAATCACCATCAAGTTGACGGGTGTTTTCGACGATACAGCTGCTTCTTATATCAAATATTTTTTTGTCATGTAACGGCTGCACGGCAGCTAATCCATCCATACCACCGCGCAATAAAATAACAAAAATATTACCTATTTCTGGGTTTGATGCATGTGCAAAAACACTATGGCCCATGGTGTAAGCAATGGCCGAAGCTGCAGAAGTTTTAATAAAGTCTCGTCTGTTCATAATTAGCTCCTTAGAAAACCGGGTGAGCACAATAGGGCGACAATCTGACTCTGAAAGGGCCTTGAGTCGCTAACGAATGCTTGAGAGTAGCTGGATAGGTTAAACCTTTCTAGATCTATTGCACTAAAGCCGCTATTTTTGATGGCTGTGCATGTGTCAGATTTATAATGAGTGTTGAGACCAATAATGGCACTAAAACTAACCCTACGATCTAGATATTCATTAGACAGCCAATCTTCTTCTACTTCTGACCAGCCATTGGGTTGGCTAGCTTCGCCATGCAATAGTCCAAGTTCCCTTAAGATGTTATCAATATGATTTAGTTTAAAGCGCCTATTATTAGGCACGCCAGTGGGCGGGCTAATGTTAAAGGTTTTCAGACTCTGGTAGGCCCAGACTTCTGGGTTTAAAAATTTATCTTGCTTATGCTCAAGGGTTTGTAAGATGTCTAAGAGTCCAAGGTAGACGGCTGTTAGCTGGCCTTTGTTACTGATATAAATAGCGCTAAGCTGCTGCACATGGCTTGGGTTGGGCTTATCACTAATGAAATGTTGGCAAAGGCGAAAAGTAACATGTCTTGCCGTGTCTTCTAAGGCCGTAAGATCTTCAATTACACGTTTTAATTGTCCGGTACCCGTGCGTGTACTCTTGTATTTTTTACCTAAAACGGTGTGGGTGCCTGGCTGGTGATAATCTTCCACAAATTGCGCTTTATAGACATTATCCCAATCTTTTACCTTCCAGCCAGTAAGGATGTTGGTCATACCATTGACATCATCTTGGGTATAGCCATTACTCGGGGTTACTGTGTACAACTCTAGTGTCTCGCGAGCTAAGTTTTCATTGGTGCCATCGGTGGTCCATTTTTGTTTGCGAGCTTTAGATTGATCTCCAGTAGAGTCGTTATTATCTAGATACAAGATCATGGCCGAATGGGTGACGACTTTAAAAACAAGGTCGGACATGTTGCCAAACATGTTTTTTCTGATCATTTCATGAAAGTGAGGCATACAAGGCCCGTTATTCATCGCCTCTGACACGGTAAAATAATTTAGCCAAAACAACCACAGCCGATTGGCAAAATCTTGTTTAGTGTTTAAGCACAGGTCAGCCCTGCGCATTGCTGATAGCCACTGTGGCCTGACCCCTTTTAAGGCAATGACCTTGTCCAAATTCTCGTTGGCTTTAAGTGCGCGCTCTTCCTCTTTCCATAATTGAGCGCGATAAAGAATAGCTGCCGTTTGGTTTAAGGTGATGCCCGAGTATATCTTGCGCTCTTCATCGGTGAGTCCACGTTTTATGGACTTTAAAAGAGGCTTGATGCGATTGTTATCAATGTAACTTTTACTGTTTTCAATAGAGTGTCTAGCGTTAGTGAACCATTGCTTTTCACTCATGGGGTTTTCACTTAGGCGAAAGCCAAAACCAGCCCTACGACTGATCCAATCGGCTGAGTTTTCCATCTACACACCCCTGTATTAGTTTCAAAATACTAGACTAATAATCATTTATTCATACCTGTTTATATACCAAATGGTAAACCATAACAACTTTTGAGCCCTAGCTTGAAGTCATGGGCTTTCGGAGTTCTCTCACTAAAAGTATTAAATGATTAGTGAGCTATAGGGCAACAGGGCAACAGGGCAACAGTTCAACAGTTTAAGAGGGCAGGAGTGTAAAGTGCAGGCGTACAATAGGCTTTTTTTGTTGATGGCTAAGCCCCAAACATGCCGTTATAGGGGCATGTTTGGGGCTAATCGCGACTGTTCGAACTAAACTGACAGAGCCAGAAGTCTGGGTTTAGGTATCGCCCACAAGTTTGGGTTCTTCGTCTGGTGCTTCCCATGGTAAGTGATGATCTTCCAATACCAGCATATTTTCCGAGCTGATAATCGCAACTTTGGTGATATAGCCCAGCACTTCTTCAACGCTTTGGTCGATATTGCGCGCCAGCATCATGACTTCCTCTGAGCTAAAGTTAGACAGACCACGGGCACATTCTTCACCACTTTCGCTATAAATATGCAGCACGTCACCCTTGGAGAAATCGCCCTGGATAGAGATGATATCTTCACGACTGACACCGCGCTTACTGGCCACGATCATGTTGGCGACTGTGTCACTAACAACCAGTGTGCCTGCCACTTGTAAGCGGTTACTGAGCCAGACTTTTAGTGGTGAGGCATCCTTGCTATGGGCAAGGCATTTAGTGTGACGTCGTTCATTTTTGAGCACTGAGGAGACTGGGCGTTCAATCACACCTGCAGCAATAATGGTATCGCAACCGGCATTTTGAGCCATATTAGCGGCCTGCATTTTGGTGAGCATGCCACCCGTTCCTAATGTGCTGGTGCCTGTAGTGGATGTTAGATGTTCAGATACATCGGTAATTTCGGAAATGAATACGGCTTCAGGGTCGGCTGGGTCGCGGTCATAAAGGCCGTCCACACTGGTCAGAATAATCAGACAGTCAGCCTCGATCATTTGGGCCACTTTGGCAGCTAAGCGGTCGTTATCACCTACTCTTAGTTCGCGTGTAGCCACGGAATCATTTTCGTTAAGGATCGGTAGAATATCATTTTCAAACAGCCGCAACATGGTGTTCTTGATGTTGATAAAGCGACGTCGGTCTTCCATATCATCCACGGTCACCAGCATCTGCGCAACATTCATAGTGTGTTCAGAGGCGACTTGCTTGTAGGCATTCATCAATAATGGCTGGCCACAGGCTGCTGCAGCTTGTTTGTCTAGTACACCGGCATCCTCCGGCCGAGTGCCAATCATGTTGAGTCCCAATGCAACTGATCCTGAAGACGTTAAAACGATGTCATAGCCATCTTCAAGAAGCTGAGAAAGATCGCTCATTAACCCGTTTATAAACGCATATCTAAGGGTTAGTCGGTCACTATGGGCCAATAGGCTAGACCCAATTTTGACCACGATTTTTTTACTCTTGTGCATGTATTTTTTCTCCGAAAATGATAAATCGCGCAAATGCCAAAGCAGGTTGCGTCTTAATGTCGATGTGTGTGATTGCCCATATTATATCATGAAAACGCCTCAACCTTTTTAATAACGCGTGCTTTCAGTGGGCCCACTTCAACGCATACTCAATCAGTTAGCGGCTTTGGCTGGTCTGTAATAAAAATTAAAGCACCACTCATTAACGTCATAATGATGAAAAATGGTGGCTCATTGAAGGCTAAGTTAAAGGCAATGTGACCTGGTTTGACAACTTACAGTTGTTAATTCAGGGGTTTAAATAGAGCGTCGATGGAGATAAATAGGAGATTTAGACAAGCCGATGGCGGCGGCTGTGGAAAGCCGCTCCAGTGCTCAAAAAAAGGCAGGTAAGCCCACCCAGTTAGTTAGTCGATCTGCAGGTCGTTTTGATGGGCCTGCAACCAACCAATATCAACGCTTTATTAACTAGGTTTTTTGCCAGCAGATTAGGCAGACGGTAACACCCAGTCTTTGCGCAAGAAATGGCAAGTATAACCATTAGGTGTGTTTTGTAAATAATCTTGATGATGAGGTTCGGCTTCCCAAAAATCACTCACTGGCTCGAGTTCGGTCACTACAGTTCCTGGCCACAAGCCTGAGGCATTTACATCGGCTATGGTGCGCAATGCTTCTTGTTCTTGTTCTGGTGAAGCAAAGTAGATAGCCGACCGGTAGGAAGGTCCAAGATCATTACCTTGTCTGAGTTTGGTTGTGGGATCGTGGATTTGGAAGAAAAATTCAAGTAATTTACGAAAACTAATCACTTGGTTATCAAAGCTGATTTCGATGCCTTCAGCATGGTTACCATGATTGCGATAAGTGGCGTTTGCCACTTCTCCGCCGGTGTAACCCACGCGAGTAGCAATGACGCCAGGCATATTGCGGATAAGATCCTGCATTCCCCAAAAACAGCCCCCAGCGAGGACGGCACGTTCGTTTGACATTTTTTATCTCCAATGTGGTGTAGATGTTGGCTATAGAGTTGAACTGACATACCAGCCATGGCTCGGTGTTTGGGCTTTTGGTGAGTCTGTGGTTGCGCTTTATTGAAGCCTTAACCCAGAGTCGACCGATTCGGTTTAAAAGATTACGCTTGGCGGGCATTTTGCACACCTTCAACGATCATTTCAAGACTAATGTGAGACCTTTACGCCGCCTTGATTTTTTTACCATGGTCGCAGACCTGCTAAGACCAAAGAGGAGGGATATTACCAGCGTGTATTATCTAACCTCCATCGTGCTTATTGGCTTAGCAGTTTGCTGACCTTGAGCGCTGTGGTGATGACGTCTCAGCGCAAAGGGGTGTCAAAATTTAGCCTAATTTATACCTAACTTACACCTAACTTACACCTAACTTAAGCGTCTGGCTCTGCTTGTTCTTGGCTTATTTGTTTGAATGCCTGAATAAATGAGTCACTCGGTTGGCCGCCCGTTATTGCGTACTTGTCGTTGATGATGAATGTAGGTACGGAAGTAATGCCTAATTGTTTAAATTGGTCCTGCTCTTGGCTGACCTCTTGTGCGTATTGGTCTGACTGTAAAATGTTGCGAGCAGTGTCTTTATCAAGGCCTACGCTGGCAACGACATCAAGCAAGGTGTCTAGTTGATTTAGGTATTTTAAATCAGTGAAATGGGCTTCAAAAAAGGCTAATTTTAGCTCAGTTTGTTTACCTTCCTTGCGAGCCCAGGTGAGTAGGCGATGTAAATCGAAGCTGTTTATCATGATGCGTTTACCGTCAAAGTTAAAGGTAAACCCCGCACGCTGGCCCGCTTCAAGCATGTTTTTACGGTTTTCATCGCCTTGTTGTTCGGTTAAATTGTACTTTTGCATTAAGTGCTGGTTTAAATCTTGGCCTTCAATGGGCATGTCAGGATTCAATTCAAATGGGTGCCATGTAATCTCTGCTTTGACTTCATCTTTCAGTTCGCTCAGGGCGGCCTCAAGGTTTTTATAACCCACTACACACCATGGGCACATTACGTCTGAAACGATATCAATCTTAAAATTTTTCATATTCATCCTTTTGGGATTGCTCATCAATAACTATGAGTAAGAAATGATATTGGGATTAAATTAACTTTATCAATCATCCCATTAAAAACAGTGGTCAAAGGGTTGTTGTTTTTAGTCGCCATATTACGCCCTTAGTAAGCGTCAAAAAAAGGTCAGATAGGGATACAAAAGGTCTGTGTATCGACAGCAATAGAGTGTTATTAGGTTGATAAAGCAGCGCCTAAAATGTACAATACGGCGCGCGCAAAATTCGTTAGTGTCATTTTAGGCGTCAGTTCCTGACACACCGCGTCCATTTAACTTCCCTGTTGCAGCTGACCCTCAGGCTAAACGAGCGTTGTTTGGTAAGCATTTTGACTTGCACAACGTCTGGTATAAAACATGAGCGAAAGCTTTGCAGATTTATTTGAAGAATCCCTAATTGCTGTTGAGATGCGTCCTGGTGCTGTTGTTATGGGCACCGTATTAGACATCGACGGCGACTGGGTAACAGTCCACGCAGGCCTTAAGTCTGAAGCCATTATTCCTATTGAAGAGTTCTACAACGATGCTCGCGAAATAGAAGTAAAGATTGGCGATCAAATTAAGGTGTCTCTAGAAAGTGTTGAAGATGGCACTGGTGAGACTAAACTTTCACGCGAAAAGGCCAAGCGTGCCGAAGCGTGGGATGTATTGCAAACTGCCTTTGACGAAGAAGCGACCATCACTGGCGTTATCAACGGCAAGGTTAAGGGTGGCTTTACTGTTGCCATTAATAACATTCAGGGTTTCTTACCTGGCTCCTTAGTAGATGTGCGTCCAGTGCGTGACGTAGACCACTTAGAAGGCCAGGAACTTGAATTCAAGCTGATCAAGCTGGATCAAAAGCGCAACAACGTGGTTGTATCACGCCGCGCCGTAATGCAAGAAGCAAACAGCGCCCAGCGTGGCGAGTTGTTGGCTAGCATTGAAGAAGGCATGGACGTTAAGGGTTACGTTAAGAACCTAACCAACTATGGTGCTTTCGTAGACCTAGGTGGTGTTGACGGACTACTGCACATTACCGACATGGCTTGGAAGCGTATTGCACACCCAAGCGACATGTTAAACCCGGGTGACGAAATCACTGTTCGTGTTATCAAGTTTGATAAGGACAGCGGTCGTTTATCTTTGGGTCTTAAGCAGTTGCAAGAAGATCCATGGGCGTCTATTAAAGCACGTTACCCTAATGGCCATCGTGTACAAGCCACTGTGACTAACCTAACTGACTACGGTTGCTTTGCTTCTATCGAAGACGGCGTTGAAGGTTTGGTCCACGTGTCTGAAATGTCTTGGACTAACAAGAACATCCACCCATCTAAAGTGGTCAATGTTGGCGACGCTATGGAAGTGATGATCTTGGACGTAGACCAAGAGCGTCGTCGCATTTCACTGGGTATCAAGCAATGTGTAGGCAACCCATGGGCTGAGTTTGCTGAGAAGTATGCAGCGGGTGACAAGGTGGTTGGTAACATCAAAACCATCACCGATTTCGGTATCTTTGTTGGCCTAGAAGGCGATCTAGATGGCCTAGTGCACATGTCAGACATCTCTTGGGAAGTTGAGGGCGAAGCTGCTCTCCGTGACTACAAGAAGGGTGACGAAGTGAGTGCAGTGATCTTGTCTGTAGATTCTGAGAAAGAGCGTATTTCTTTGGGTATCAAGCAGCAAGAAAGCGACCCATTCAGTGAGTACGTTGCAGCCAACGACCGCGGCACTATCGTTAATGGTACTGTTAAGTCTGTTGAAGCTAAAGAAGCTGTTATTGAACTTGCTGAAGGCATTGACGCAATACTTAAAGCTTCTGAAATTAGCATTGATCGTATCGAAGATGCTCGTAACGAACTTAAGGTTGGTGACAGTGTTGAAGCTAAGATCGTTGCTGTTGACCGTCGTAATCGTTCTATCAACTTGTCCATTAAGGCCAAGGATGTAGCAGACGAGAAACAAGCTATCCGTGACGTTCGCGAAATGGATGTATCATCTGATGGACCTACAACCATTGGTGATCTAATTAAAGCGCAGATGGGCAAGCAATAAGCTGCTAAAATCTGTACTTTGAAAAGGGAGTGCTTCGGCACTCCCTTTTACGTTAGGTCCAGAATGTGGAGCATGCCGTGCTGGCAAGTTTGCCCAAGAGCGGTGTTGACTAGTGTGTGAAGAATGGTTATGAATAACACCCCCATACAAAATTTTTGGCAACTTGTGAGTGTCAACGCCGATCAGCTGCGTAGTTTAGTGGATCAAGAATCTGCATTGGTACACGAGTTACTTGAAGAAGTTCAGGATCAGCTATCGGATATAGACCCGCATTTGACGGTATTTTGTGCCCGTGATGATGCTGGTACAGGTATCGAACTCGTATTTGGGTGCGATGGGTATTGTCAGAGCATTGATACGGTTTTATTCCTAGTCGCTGCAGCGCCTGAAATAAGTCATATTAAGGTCCTCGCTTTTAATCCAAGGGTGGATAATATTCCTGAAGCCATCGAGGTGGGGGATGCGGTTTTAGAGTTGGATGAGCTATTTTTTGGCCTACGCAACATAGGCGAAGAATTACATTTAGATTTATACCTAGAAGATCTGCCTATTATTGAGGATGCACCGCAAACTGATGCGGCATTGATGTTTTTAGACGCCATCGTTGGTGAGTACGACCTTATGACCCGTATCCATAGCGTTAACTGGTTAGATTTACCAGAAGACCCCCTAGATCATGGACTCAAACCCCTCATTGAATTGCGTAAACAATTTGACTTGCTGCGGCCAAAACGTCCGGCGTTAGGTGAAGCGCTGCATTAATTTTGTTACCATTGTCGCTTATCGTATTTACACGGAAAGACGCACATGGAACCCATCTATCTTTTTACCCTAACTGGTGCTTTCGCCATGGCTGCTGCTTTGAGCGCACGCCAAGTTAGCCATGACGTTTTAACCCTCAACCAGCAAGCTCTCGAAATAGCAGATAGTGACGACAGCGGCACGACAACCAAGGTGGCTGGCATTTACTTGGCAGCTGGAAACCTAGCTGTAATGGCCCTTATTGCATGTTTAGTTTATGGTGGCCAAAACTTGGCTTGGTGGATTCCCGTGAGTTTTTTGGTGGTCAGTTTTCCTGCGGTCTACTACATTTTGTTAAGTCGTCTGTTAAAGCCAAAATTAGGCAGTCTGGTGTACACTGGTGTTGCAGTTATCGGTCTAGTGCCTATAGTACAAGGTTGGATGGCTTAAATTGATGTTAGATTATATGCTGTGGGCTTTTGCTGGCTTAATGACGCTGGCTACTATTTATTTTGCGCGCCGTCGTGGTGTTAATGACACTAACCTAGGCGAGTTAACCCGTGATGTGCAAGCCCAAGCGGCAGAGCAATCTTTGGCCCAGCAATTGGCTTTGGCGCAGCTAGAGGTTAAGCTTGAGCAAGCTCAAGAGCAGTCTGGCGCGTTGCAAACTCAACTGCAAGAGTCTCAACAGCAGCACACCGATATGCAGTCGCAGTTGAGTCAGGCAGCCGTTATTAATGCCAGTTTACAGGCTAAACTTGACGCCCAACAAGAGGCGCATCAAATA
>Ga0209712_10001790_pt1 | contig 18082 bp, 11 predicted proteins | sample ArcOceMetagenome_FD_187443 | JGI IMG/M metagenome (GOLD analysis project Ga0209712, IMG submission 187443) | Marine eukaryotic phytoplankton communities from Arctic Ocean - Arctic Ocean - Greenland ARC118M Metagenome (SPAdes) (version 2) | ecosystem: Environmental > Aquatic > Marine > Oceanic...
CACATCCTGCGATTTTTCCAACATCACTTCAAAAACCTCATCCGTTTCGCCATCAATAAGTAAATCTTTTAATTCCGTTTTATCAATCGACTGACGTTTTGGATTATGTTCAAAAAGTCCTTTTTCGTTATTTTGTTTATCTTTTCCGTGATAATGAATTTCAGTTTTATTTCCACCAATATTATCACCTTTTCCACTATGATTCTGTATAATTTTCATCTGTTCATATTCTTTTGAAGTTCGACCAAAATCCTCCATTCGTTTCGCAATTAATGTGTCATTAATTAAGCGATGTGAAATATTCTAATATCGCTTGATTCCCTTGTTTGACGATTTCTATTGGAGGATTTTCTAAGGGATTATTATACAAGTTTATTTTCTTGAAATTGTCATTCTGTTCTAAACTTACTTCTATATTATTCAATTTTATTAATGGTAATAAAAAACGAATATCCGTAATCTGATTGAAACTAAGGTCTAACGTGGTTAAATTCGTTAGATTTTCTATAAACCGAATATCCGTAATCTTACTGTAAGGAAGGTCTAATGAGGTTAAATTCGTCAGTTTTTCCAAAAAGCTATAATCCGTAATCTTATTGAAACAAAGGTATAATGAAGTTAAATTCGTTAGTTTTTCTAAAAAGTTATAATCCGTAATTGGATTGGAACTAAGGTGTAACGAAGTTAAATTCGTTAGTTTTTCTAAAAACCGAATATCCGTAATCTGATTATGACCAAGGTCTAACGAGGTTAAATTAGTCAGATTTTTTATAAAACTATAATCCTCAATCTGATTGGAATGAAGATCTAGCCGGGTTAAATTCGTTAAATTTGCTATAAAACTATAATTCGAAATTTGGCTGAGACTAAGGTTTAACCTAGTTAAATTCGTCAATTTTCCTATGAAACTATAATCTGAAATCTTATTGAAACTAAGGTCTAACGTGGTTAAATTGGTCAGTTTTTCTATAAAAGAAATATCCGTAATCTGGCTAAGACTAAGGTTTAACGTGGTTAAATTAGCCATGTTTTTTATAAAACTATAATCCAAAATCTTATTGAGACTAAGGTCTAACGTGATTAAATTCGTCATATTTTCTAAAAAACGATAATCCGAAATATCATTATCACGAAGAAATAATGAGGTTAGATTCGTCAATTTTTCTAAAAAATGATAATCCAAAGTCCAACTGTAACTAAGGTCTAATGTGGTTAAACTTGTTAGCTTTTCTAAAGATGTGATACCCTTAATGTTCCATCTTTTATCCCAAAAACTGTTTATTCTTAAAATCTTTAAGGCTTGTAGTTCTTGAATATTATTAGAAATAATAGAAAGGTTGTTTCGTCCGCCTTTGTTTTGACTTATAATATCTTCTTGTTGTTCATAATCCCAATACCAATTACAAACATTTAACTCCTTCAACCAAGTTAATTCAAATAATTCTTCGGGTAGTTCTGTAAGTCCACACTTTCCTAAGTCGAGTATTCCAGTACGTTCTATTTTTTCTTTAGCGATGAGTTTGAGTGCGAGGTTCATTTTTAAGTATTAAGTGATGAAATTAACTTGTCCCGAAATCTCGGGATTAAGTATTAATCTGCCAATGATAATTGATATTTTTGATTTAAAATCTCATTTAATTCTTTAATGAATTTTATTTTTTGATGTTCTAATTGTTTGACCATAGAAGGACTTTGCATCTGTTCACTGGCTTTGATGCTTTGATTCGCTTCCGCAATGAGTTGAAATAATCGTAATATGCGTACTAATTTTTGTTCGTCTTTTTCTAAAAAGTTTTTAAGTCCGTCGCTCATTATTTTTTAATTAAAAACACCTAATTCTTTTCCTAATTCCAACATCGGACGGTTTCTCAATAACGCTAACGCACCAACGTGTTTTACCTTTTCTGCATTATCCATTTCTACAATTTCAATCAAGTCTAAATATTCTTGATATTCCGTATCGGTCAAGGTTTCGGTAGCTCGTTTTTCTTTGAGTATTTGAAAACGTTCTTTGATTTCAAAAGGTAATTCCTTTCTAATTTTTTCTAATAATAAAACTTCTTCCAAAGGCAAATCATCTGCCATTCGTTCTGCTTGAATTTGCATGATTTTTTTGGATAATTGTGTTAACTCTACAAAAGATAGTTTCTCTGCTTTTGTGATAATTTCGTTGAATGTAATTGAAGATTGTATCATCTATATTCGTTTATATCTATTTGAAAAACAAGATACGGGTTTTTGATTAAAAAGATTTTTGGTTTAGAAAGTTTGTGGTTCGTGAAATCGAGTTCCGCCTGTCCCGAAACTTCGGTGGTTGCTTGCAGGAGATACCGACCACGACCTGTGCTGAATTTATTTCAGTATCGGAATGACGGAATCTTTTGGTGTTTTGATTTTGTGTTTTAATGCTTAAAAGATTCTTTCGATAAAACCAGAAAAAACTTACCTTTAAGCAATACAATTGATTAATATCGTTACCTTTTGATTTAACCGCAAAGGTCACAAAGTATTCGCAGAGAACGCAAAGAATAAATTAGGGACTCAGCGACCTTTGCGAATACTTTGCGTTCTTTGCGGTTAAAATAAACACCTATCAAAACGAAAAATATGAATCACTTTAAATACATCTTACTAATTTTAATTTGTTGGCTGTCGGCTATTGTGGCGAATGGACAGAATTTGCACGCTATTGTTTTTGCGGCGACGGATGATGCGACGATAGGCGAAGGCACGGAAAAATCATTGGAATTAATCAGTGCAGAAATTGAGAATATTGCGAAGAATGCGGACTTGACACCTGTGTTGTATTATCGAAAAGGACAGCGATTTAGTCGGGCGAATTTGGATAGGATTTATCAGCAGTTGGATGGGGAGGATTTGGAAAATGATGTGATTTTATTTTACTTTTTGGGTCATGGATATAGCAAACGAGGGAAGTATCCGAATTTGTTGTTTTTGAATACGGATGGCGAATTGGATGAAGATGAAATTGAAGATTATTCGGTGAATTTAAAAACGGTTTCGGAGGAGTTATTGGCAAAAAAAGCTCGGTTGACGTTGGTGATCGGTGAGGCGTGTAATGATGAGTTGGCGGTGGAAGAGCAGACGGAAAGTGGCGAGTATTTTAGTACGATGAAACCGACTTTGGCGGACAAATCTCGGTATAAACGTTTGTTTTTGAATGCTTCTGGAAGTTTCGTTTTTTGGAGTAGTCAGACTGGTCAGCCATCGTATATTTCTCCGACAAAAGGCGGAGCGTTTACGCAAGGGTTTTTATCGGCATTGCAGGAACAAACGAGTAAAGATGATGGTGACATCACGACAACTTCGTGGTCAAAAGTATTGGAAAGTACGATTAATAATACGCAAACGATTGCGAAGAAAAACAAACTAAAATACGTTCAAAACCCACAGTTTTCGATTACCAATAAGTTACGTTATTATACACCGCCACCGGATGATGAAGCTGGTAAACGCAAACGTTACGGCTTTTTTACTTGGGTGGTCGGAATGGTCGCTCCGAATAAGGTGGAGAAGACTTTCAAGCGTGCATTAAAGGATGATAATATTTTGGCGTTGGAAGAGATTTTGGCAGCAAAAGGGGAGGAAGGCGATAAGATTAAGCAGAAGATTTTGAAGCAAAGTCCGGTGACATTTTATATGGCTCAAGCGATGATTTATGAGGAAAAAGGCGATACTTTAAATGCCATGACGAATTATAAAATCGCTTATGAACTCGGCAAGGAAAACCGTAGTAAACGTGACCAACAGCTGATTGATGGGATTCTAAAACGGAACGCAAAACTGAAAGTAGTCGAAGGTTTGAATGAATCAAAAAATTATCAAACTTGGCTGAAATCGAAGTTTTTTAGAATGAAATCGGTGTTTGAGGATGATATAGAAGTGGCGGATATTGAGGTGGTGAAGTTGGAAGGCGAAATCACGGAATTGGAGCAAAGTATTGAACAGGATGAAAATCAAATTTTGACGATTGAATCTTCTATTAATCAAGATAATTCGACGATTTCGGGTTTGGAGAATCGGATTGCAGCATTGGATAAAAAGCGACAGCAAAAGATTGAAATCAAACTAAAATCAGCAGGAAAGGAAACGCAAGAAACGATTAAAAAAATCGAAAGTTATTTGGATGAATTGGAACGAACAGGTGCGGTGGACGAAGCGGCTGAACCAAAATATATTGATGATGCAACGGTGGAATTTAAGTTTGCCAAACGCAAAACTGCGGCAAGTCTTGAACCGACAACGACTGGCTACGAACTCGGTCAATATTGTACGTCAGACATCGAAGCAACGGCAAATGCGATTATGAATTTGTTATTAAGACCTGTGGATGATGTGCCTCAAAATAAACGTGATGAACTGAAAGTTAAGGTAAAAATAACTGGAAATTCGGATTGGATTGGTTCTCGAAATGGTCAACCGTTAGGAATTCAATATACGGCAGAAACCGACCTTTTTGAGGAATATGTGAATCAAGAAGGCGAGAAAAAAACGTTCCGATTAACGGCTGGCGAAACGGTCAATATTACGAATGAAGAGTTGGCTTTTTTGCGAGCGTATTGTGCGTATAATGTGATTATGACTATTCTAAATGAGAAAAATATTACCGATTACAATGTTCAATTTCAAGCGATAGAACATGTATTGCCGGAAGGAATTGATGAGAAAGATAGAACGGCGGGCGAGGATTATCGAGGCGTCGATATTGATATGACTGTTGAGAATTTATACAAACATTATTTGGATGAAATCGAGGAAGTGGAAACGGAAATCGAAGCGATAAAAACAAGAATTCGTCAGCAACGTCGGGAAATTACTCGTATTTCGGATGGCATCGCTGAAAAGGAGTCGCAAATCGAAAATCGCCGTCAAGAGATTGAAAAACAGAAAAGCGAAAAGGAACGGTTGAAAGGGATTATTACGTTGGCGAAAGCGGATAGGGAAATTGCGAAAGTGAAGGCGTTGCAGGCGGAATGATTGCCTGTCCCGAGAACTCGGTGGTTTGATTGTTTTTTATCGCACAGGATTTGGACATTTATCGCAAGATGAAAAATAACAAAAGCCCGTCATTCCCAATCAAGTTGGGAATGACGGTTTCTATATTTAGTTTTTACCGAGTACGTTTAGTTTAAGAATTACAATTTTTCATTATGAAAAAATCAAAAATATATAACACGATTATTTTACTTTTTTGTTTCATAACAATTACAAATGCACAGTTTGAGGATGTTGTGAAGCATTGGAGTTTTGATGAGAATAGTCGAGATAAAGACCATTTTTCTTTGTTTCAGACTTCGGGAGAAGTAGCTTTTTCTTCTGGAATTGAAGGTCAATCGGTGTCTTTGATGGATAAGAATTATTATGTCAGTTTTGGTCGTTTTTTAGACTTGGAAGAGGATTTTTCTGTTGTGTTTTGGTTTAATGTTTTGGAAACGGATGGCGTTCAGTCGTTGATGTTACAATCGAAAACGAAGGAAAATGGTGATGTGAACCGCTATTTACATTTGGCAATTGCAGATGGAAAGTTGTTATTGAAAAATGAAAAAACAGGTTTGGGTTTATTGGGAAACACGGAAATTCAATCGAACTTTTGGTATCAATTGACTTATGCTTATGATGGTTTTGAAACGAAAATGTATTTGGATAATAAGCTGATTTTTGAATCTACGGAAACGTCGATTTTTACAAAATTGCCTTGTTGTACGGATGAATTATTTATTGGAAAACCAAAAAATGGTGCGAAAGGTCTGAATGGTTATGTGGATGAAATTATGATTTTTGAGGAAATGATTGAGGTGGAAATGATTACGGATATCAATATGATTATGAATATGAAACCACCAAAAATCGAGTTTGATACACCGAAAGTTCATTTATCACAACCTGTTGTCAGTCCGAAAGAAACTCGAAATAAATTAGTGAAATTCACGGAGAATCGTCGGAATGAGTTGCAAGATTCGGTATTTGTGAAAACGAGAAATATTGAAATTGAGATTTGGGATTACGATGAATTTGATAAAGATAAAGTACGGTTTGTATTGAATGATAAATCATTTTACACGAATATCTTATTGGATAAAAAACGAAAAGCTCGAAAATATACGATTCCTGAAACGATAAATTTTAAATCAAATGACGATAATTATTTGATTTTTTATGCGGAAGATATGGGAAAATTTTCTTCGCAAAATACGGCTGCTGTTCGGATTTGGTTGGATGGAAAACTACAAGATAAAATTTATAAATTGGTTTTGACGGAAGATAAAAATGCGGTTTTGAAAATCACACATTCGGGAGAAAAGGTAGCGGATAAGCCGATTGCGGAAACGCTAATTGAAACGCCGAAAACGGAAATTCCGATGGAAACGCCTGTCGAAATTGAAGTGAATAAAATCGCTAAAAATAAATATGAATTAACGGTTTCTGATACGGTTTTGATGTTGAAAATCATGGATAATTCAGTTGTTGATGGTGATTCTGTAACGATTCTGCATAATGGGAAAGTTGTATTATTGAATTATGGTTTGACTTCGAATTTGAAACAATTACCGATTCAATTACTTAAAAACCAAGCGAATACATTTACGTTTGTTCCTGTTTCAATGGGCAGTAAAAATACGCAAAATACGGCTTTGGTGATTATTGAAGCAGATGGGAAAGTGATTGATAAGGTGACGTTGAGTTCGTTGAATATTAATCGTCCTGCGAAGTTGGTGATTGTGCAGAAAATGGATTGATTGCTCCCGCAGATTTCGCTGATAACGCAGATTCTTTTTATTGTTATTGCGAATTTAACCGCAGAGGACGCAGAGTTTTCGCAGAGGTCGCAAAGAAGAAAATTAAAAAATAATAGAAACCGTCATTCTGAACTTGTTTCAGAATCCCCCAAGCTATAAAGGCTCAATTTTCAAGAAGCTACACCTCGCCTGCTGTGCGAACGGGCAGGTTTTTATTTTGTGCTTTTTCGAGATTTGTTCCGTTGCCTTCAGGAGATTCCCCCGAATTCTCGGAGTCGGAATGACGGACTTTTTTTAGTTTTTGTTTTGTGCAGTTAGATTTCAACCGTTTCCACTCGCAATTGCTTCGTATAAAGTTCGTAATATTTCCCTTGTTGTTTCATCAATTCTTGATGCGAACCATCTTCAAAGATTTCTCCTTTTTTGATCACCAAAATTCTATCACAATTTTTTATTGTTGAAAGTCGGTGAGCGATGATGATGGAGGTTCTGCCTTTTAGCATTTCAGCGATTCCTTGTTGAATTTTCATTTCTGTAATCGTGTCAATATTTGCAGTTGCTTCGTCCATGATGAAAATTCTTGGATTGGCAATAATTGCCCGAGCGAAGGCAACTAACTGACGTTCGCCCATTGAAATATTCTCGCCATTTTCGCCAACTTCTTCTTGCAAACGAGGAATAAATTCTTCTGAACCAACTAATCGCAAGGCTTTTTCGATTTCTGCCGTTGTGGAATCTAATTTTCCAAAACGAATATTTTCTTCCATTGTGCCCGAAAATAAATGTGGCGTCTGTAAAACTACACCGACTTGACTTCTCAAACTATTCAAAGTTTTAGTTTGATAATCTTCGCCATCAATTAGGATTTGACCATGGACAGGTTCATAAAACCTTGGAATCAGATTCGCAATTGTCGTCTTTCCTTCGCCTGTCGCACCGACCAAAGCAATAGATTGCCCGGCTTTGATTTTTAAATTGAAATTCGGTAAAACTGGATGTTCTTTTTTATAATAAAAATCGACATTTCGATATTCAATATCACCTTTGATTTGATTAAAATCAATAGCGTTTTCGGCATCTTTAATCATAACAGGTTCATCCAAAAGCGAAAAAATCCGTTCTCCAGCGGAAAGGCTTCCTTGAGCTTTGGCATAAAACATGGAAATATCAATAATTGGGAGAAAAATTTTCAGCGTATAATCAAAAGCTGCGGCTAAAATTCCGACCGTCAAAATATCAGGAATCGTAATGGCCAATTTACTTCCATAAAATACAACACCGGCTGCCGCTAATCCGCCAATTAAGACGACAACTGGAAAATACATGGCTGTGAAATAGGCAGATCGATAAGAAGATTGTCTCATTTTTCCACTTAAAATATTGAATTCTTGACTTACTTTTTCTTCTTGTGCCATACTTTTTACAATCGAAACGCCATTAATATGTTCCGTATAAGCAGCCGTAATTTCGCTATTTAACTTTCGCGAAAGTCGAGAATATTTCAGTACCAAAAGTCGAATTTTTATGGAAACAATCAGCATTATCGGAATTGATAAACCAACTATTATAGCTAATTGCCAGCTAAAATAAGTTAAGGAAATCAAGCAAAAAATAATCATCGTTGTTCCCCAAAGTACTTCGATTAATCCCCACGCTACAATTTCGGAAACTCTATCCGTATCAGAAGTGATTCTTGATAATAGCCAACCGGAAGGTGTTTTATCGTAAAATGAAAATGACATTTTTTGCAATTTTTCAAATAATGCTTGTCGCAAATCCGTAATTACAAATTCGTGCACTTTTCCAGTATGAAGGATAAACCAGTAAATTCCAAACACGGAAATAAGTGCCATTCCAACGAAAACACTGGCATAAATATAAACATTCGTAAAGTCGGGAGCATAAGGAATGTTCGCATCTGCGGCTTGCTTAATTGCCTGTAATTCAGGCGTTAAAGCATTGTCAATCATTAGTTTCAAGGCTATCGGAAAAGCGGCATCAACACTCGCAATGACGATAATCCAAAGCATGAATTTCTTGACGTGTTGTTTGTGCCGCCAAGCATAGGTAAACATCCGTTTGAGAAATGGTAGTAGAGTGTTTTGTTGTGTAAAAGTTTTCTCTTGATTCATGATTGCTTGATTCTTAAAGGTACTAATAAGTAAAAAAAGACCGTCGTTCTGACCCTCGTCACTGAATCAAGTTCAGTCCAAGCTCCATGACGGTCTTTTCGGATTTTTCTGTTACAGTGAAGAATATCGAATGTAGTAAAAAAGTTTCTTTTTGGCAAAAAAATAAAAGTGGTTAACCTATGAAAGGTTAACCACTTCGTAATTATTTATTAGTAAAAAACTAAATTTACTGCGTCTAAAATCTGTAATTCGACTTACTTTTTCAATAATCGTTTGGCCATTTTAAAGAACGTCATTTCGGTAATCATTCCAATTAATTCGCCAGTTTCCCGAACCACAGGAAGACAACCAATATTATGTTCTTTTATCAATTTCATTCCATCCATAAACGAAGCCGTCGGACTAATCGTAATCGGATTATCAATCATAATATCACGAACTAAAATATTACCTTCTTTTTCATTAATTGGTTTTTTGACAATGCGTTTCAAAAGGTTTGTAGAAGAAACCAAACCGGTGAGTAAACCATCATCATCCTCGACAGCGATGTAACGCAAATCTCGCCAATTCATAATATCTGCGACGAGTTCAATAATATCATCTTGCTGAACCGTAAAAATATCTGTTTCCATGAATTCTTCCACCGTTACTTCGCCAACCTCGTAATCCATGTAATCTTCCAACTCTGGAATTTCCCATTCGTGAATTGGTTTTCCGCTGATTTGGTTCTGCGTCATGGCATTTGTTAATGCAGAAATAGCCTCATCTTTTGTAGTTTCTTTTGCAAACTTCGTATAAGTTCGGAGCATCCATCTTGCACCATTAGTATGGCATTTTGCCCGTTCTTCGATGATACCTAAATAATAATCAATATCTGCTTTATCGATTTTTTGACGTTTCAAACCGGCCCTTGCAATTGGCAATAATTCATTTAAAATCAAATCAACAGCCGAAATTTTCTTATCACCAATCCAAGTGAATTTACTATCAATTCCGAATTTGGCAGCTTTTAAGAAGTTATCACGGGCATCTTCAAACGCCATTTCTTTACTAATATCTTTATAAACATGTGGTAATTCCGCCATTAAACCGAGCCAAAACGTCATATTTGCCATTTCATCCATCACTGTCGGTCCGGCTGCAAATACACGATTTTCGATTCTCAAATGCGGTTTTCCGTTGTCACTAATTCCGAAACACGGACGATTCCAACGATAAACCGTAGAATTATGAACGTTCAATGCTCGTAACCTCGGAACTCGACCATTTTTGATTTCATCTAAGGCATTTTCTTGTACATCAGACGCAATCAAAACACGGAAGCGCATAATATCTTCCTTATAAATTTCCATGATAGAATCCTTCAACCAATCATTCCCGAACATTACACGAGGACTTCTATCTCGAAGGTGATTATAAGAGTTTCGAGTATCAATGGATTGTTGAAATAGTGCGATTCTAGACTCGTGCCACAAGCGTTTATTAAATAAAAGCGGTGAATTTGCAGCAAGCGCCATTACAGGGGCTGTAATGGCTTGAGCGATATTATATAGATTTGCAAACTCTTTTGGAGCAACCTGTAAATGCACTTGAAAACTCGTATTACAAGCCTCCAAAAGTGGCGAATCATGCTTAATTAATAATTCGTCAATACCTTCGATTCTCAAATCATAATCTGTTCCACGCATGTTTCGCAAAGAAGTCATCAATGCTTTATAGCGTTTTTTGGGTGTCAGATTATCATAACCTAAATCGGATTTACGAAGCGTCGGAAGAATTCCAGTTAATAAAATATCGGTGTCCAGCTCATTTGCTTTTTTTCTAATTTTATTCAAATAACCTTTAATTTCCGTTTCCATATCACTCAAGCAACTACCCTCAAAAACACGAGGCGTAAGGTTACATTCCAGATTAAACTTTGCCAATTCGGTTTCCACCCAATCGTGTTTTTTCATTTTTTCCAGAATCTCCATTGCGTTCACTGCTGGCTTGAAAGCCTTATCGACCAAACACATTTCTTGTTCGGCACCGATTCGAGTAATATCGTCTTCAAACCAATCATTATCTAACATATATTCCAATGCCTGAACATCTTGCAAAAGATTCTTTACAAAATGCTGCATTTGTTTTTGGTCTGTGACCATTGAAACTCTCTGTTCTCCCATTTTTTGTTATTGTTTACTTCAGTTTAAATAGTATGAGTCGTTCGGATACTCCTTGTCTTTAAAGGCTTATTTTTATAAATTGATTAATTTTAGATTTGAATTTCATTTAGAAATATTATTCGTAGCGAATAACTATTTTTGCTATTAAATTCGTTAGACTAAAGAAACGAACAATTTTATAAATATCAAATATTTTGGGAATAAAGGTGTTAAGGTTTTAAGGGATAAAGGGATAATGCAACGCTGAATTACTTAAATTATGGATACTGAAAATTATTTAAACTAAATATGAATAAATTATTAATATTATTGACATTGATTGGATTATGCTTTTTTCAATGTTCACCGGATGAAAATGTACAAGGGTTTGAAATAAATTATTTCCGTGAATTTGAAATATTCGCAGGATTAAATACTTTTGATACCCACAATTTTCAATTGCCGGGTTTTGATGCGGAATACGAATCTTTTTTGACGATTAATGGGAAGACTCGGGAAAATATAACGCAGATTATTCCTAAAGCCTTTCGTATTACCAATGTTTCGGGAAATATTACTTTTGGGGATTTACAGCGAGTTCGTTTATTTATGACGAAAACTGACGGCACACTAGAACGAGAAATCGCATTTTTGGAGCCAATTCCTGCGAATATCGGCTACCAAATTGATTTAGTTCCAACCTTAGCAACGGTTAAAGAAATTATAGAATCCGGTGATTTTGTATTAACCCTAAAGTTGAATTATCGCTCGATTCCGCAGCAATCTATTGATGCGAGACTGAATGTAGTTTTTCAAGCCGTGACGGAGTAGGGTTTTTAATATATTCATACGCTCACTCAAAGTGAGCGTATGAATTATCATCAATTCTCCATTTTCAATTTCCAATCAAAACCTGTCCTTGTTTTACCAATTCGCCTTCCACATAAACACCGTAAAGATAAATACCTTGATTCCAATCATAAACGTTCAGTTGTATTTGAGTTTCATTATCAATATTGACTTGTTTAACTTCTTGTCCAAGTGTTGAATAAAGTCGAATTATGCTATTTTTTATGGGTTTTTTAGACTCAAACTCGCCGATGGATATAATCATTGCGTTCTTAAAAATGAACGTTATAAAAATGCATATCGTTGTTTGGTTATTACACAACAAAAAAAATCCCACTCGAAATATTTCGAATGGGATTTTTTATATTAAAACTATATTAGAACTATAAATAGTTCATAATTTATAGTTGAAAAACTATCGTATCAAAGTAATATCACCTTTGTAAGGGAATACCAAACCATCAGCGAATACGATTTCGATATAAAAAACATATACACCTGGTGCCATCAAGTCTCCACGGAAACGTCCATCCCAACCTACTGAAGCATCATTTGGTTGAATATCTGTTTGTGAATATAATTGATTTCCCCAACGGTCGAAAATAATAAATGTTTTAACATTTTCAACACCTGTTCCTGCGAATACCATGAACTCGTCGTTACGTCCGTCACCATTTGGTGTGAAACCATTTGGAATAAATACATTTCTGTTCTTATCTAATTTTACAAAAATATCATCTGTTGCAGTACAACCTGATGTATCTTGAACGGTTACGGTATAAGTCGTTGAACGAATCGGTGCGATGATTGGCGTTGAACAGTCGGTACAAGATAATGAAGAATCTGCTGGAGAAGATCCCCAAGCATATGATAATGAATCTGTTGTATTCACAATCGCTTCTAACATCACATTATCCCCTAATTCCAATTCAATATCTGCTCCCAAATCAACAACGATTAAAGGTGGCTCATCTACGGTAACAGATTGTTCAAAAATACAACCATTACCATCCTGAACATATATGTCATAATTACCTCCGGCTAATCCGAAGAAAATAATATCTACTGGTTGGTAATTCACGCCATCTATTGAATAAGCATATGGAGCGTTTCCACCATAAGCGGTATCCAATACAATACGTCCATCTCTACTTCCATTACAAGAAGTTTCGATAGTAGAAACTTCTGCTGTTAATGGATCAGGTTGAACCAATGTACCTGAAGCCGTAGAAGTACAACCGTTTGCATCTGTGATCGTTACATCGTAAGTTCCGATTGGTAAATCAGAAGCAGTTTGAGTCGTTTGTCCATCATTCCAAAAGTAAGTGTAACTTGGCGTTCCACCTGTTGCATCTACTGTGATAGAACCATCTGCATCACCGTTACAAGAAGGGTCAATAGTAAAAACAGTTGCTGCAACTGCTACTGCTGGCTGATTCACAGTGACATTTACAGGACCAAATGTACAACCATTTGCATCTGTAATAATGATAGAGTAAACCCCTGCTGTCAAGTTAATTGCTACTGAACTATCTTGAGCTGGTGTTGTACTCCAAGTATACACATAAGGAGCTGTTCCTCCTGTCATTCCTAATACTTCGATAGAACCGTCATCTCCACCAAAACAACTTATTGGATTCGCAATGATTCCGCCTGCTGGATTTAATGGTGGCAATTCTATTACTGAAACGGTATCAATTAAGATACAACCAGAACCATCTGTAATAGTTACATTGTAAACACCTGCGCCTAAGCTACTTGTTGTTTGTCCAATTTGACTATTGCTCCATGCGTAAGAGAATGAACCGTCTCCGCCTGCTGCGGTAACTGTTGCCGTTCCATCTGTTCCACCTTGACAAGATACTGGTGTTGAACTAATCGTCGATGTGATTATCGGTGGAGCAGAAACGACTGCACTATCCACTACATTACAACCATTCGCATCAGTAACGGTCACAAAATACGTTGCTGCTGTTAGGCCTGTTAACGTGTCTGTTATTCCTGTATTATTCCAAGTATAAGTATAAGGAGCAGTTCCTCCTGTTGGTGCAGCAGTTGTTGTACCGTCTGTAATATTGAAACAAGATTGATCCGTTGCGTTTGTATTTGCTACTAAAGCATCTGGTTCTGTAATATCTATTGTATCAATAATCGCACAAGAACTTGAATCTGTAATTGTTACATAATATTGTCCTGCTGCCAAACCTGAAATAGTAGAAAGTGTATCTATTGTAGGATTTGTACTCCAAGCGTAATTAAAGGTTCCTGTTCCGCCTGTTGTGGTCACAAAAGCTGCTCCATCTGTAAATCCATTACAACTTACATTCGTAACCGTATCTGTAGAAATAATTGCAGGAGGTTGCGAAATTATAATTGTCAATGTTTTCGTACAAGTATTTGCATCTGTCACTGTCACCGTATACGTTCCTGCGGATACATTATTTAAGGTAGAATCGATATTTCCATTCCCCCAATCATACGTATAATTACCCGCTCCGCCTGACGCAGAAACCGTAATTACACCTGATGTATCGCCATTACAAAATATATTCGTGGTACTAATGTTTGTAATTGTAATTGAATCTGACTGATTGATTGTAGCAGAGTCTATATAAATACATCCAACATTATCTGTTACGGTATAATCATAATCACCAGATGGTAAGTTGGTTACGTTCGCTGTCGTTTGTAATGTATTTGGTGACCAAGAGTAAGCATATGGTAAGTTTGGTGCGCCACCAGAAGTTAAAGGCGTGACCAATATTTCTCCATCACTTCCATTGAAACAATTTACATCCGTTACAGCTGAAGTTGCAGACACGATTAAGGTTGCTCCAATATCTACGGAATCTTCATAACTACATAAATTATTATCCGTAATCGTCACATAATACCTTCCAACACCTAAAGTAGTTGCTGTTGCAGTTATCAAAGTTGCATCGTGTGCCCAAATATAAGCATAAGGAGAAGTTCCACCTGTTGCTGAAATCGTAGCATCACCATCATTGATTCCTTCACAAGTTGCATCATTTACAATCGTGAAGTTTCCGTTTAATGCTGGAGGATCACCAAGTGTTGTACTTGCTTGTGCGGAACAACCGTTTGCATCTGTAAGCGTTAAACCGTAAGTTCCCGCTAATAAGTTGAAAATCGTATCATTCGGACCAGTAACACCATTTGACCAAGTATAAGTATAAGGTAGCGTTCCACCACCAATATTTCCTACCCAAACGATACCAGTCGCATCACCAGAACAAAGTGGATTTGCGCCAATTACACCAACAAATAATGGTGAAGGAGACGTCAATGTTATTGTTGTATCTGTTACACAACCATCGTTATCTGTTACGGTTACGGTATAAGAACCGGAAGCCAAACCAGTTGCGATTGAATCCGTCAATGTACTATTATGGGACCAAGTATAAGTGAAAGGATGATTTCCACCAGTTGGCATGATTTCGATTGAACCATCAGAAGCACCACTACAAGAAATATCTGCACCGTTAAATGCAGAATTAATTCCGCCACCTAATTGGAAATTCGCACAAGGCGTTGCACAAGCTGTCATTCCTACGAATGCTTGTGATGTGGTACAGCCATTTCCATCGGTTACTAATATTCTATAATTCCCTGGCTGAGGAACCTCAAAAACTGCCGTTCCATTATGTGAAGCGGGTGTAACGATTGTTCCTGTAATTGCAGGATTCGACATTAACTCCACCGTAATAATATAATTACTTCCATCTGCTTCTGGCAAACCACCTATAGTCGTTACTTCACCTCTACATACATTTCCACCAGATTGATTCGCAGTAGTCTGAATCACCATTGGGCTTAGAAATACAACTGGAAATGCTGCATTTACATTGACATTTGTACATTCATTCGGTCCTGACACACCTTCCCAGGTTGCGGGAGGAAAAGCATCTACAGTAATTGGAGCGAAGAATAAAGTATCGGTTGGAGATAAAAATAAAGCGGTTAAATAACCTTGATATAAACTTGTCGAATTAGAAAGGAATCCATTTCCACTTCCATCAACGTTGAATGCTAATTGAGGAACTGTTCCTGTATTATCTGTAACCAAACAAGGATCTAAAACAATATCATTTAATGTGGGTCCTGTTGCGGTCGGTAAACAAGTATATATCGCATATTGAATACCCGAAGTAGTTGATGGATCAGGATCACCTGCTAAGTTTTGGTCACCATTATGTGCAAGGTCTAAAGAATCACCAAAACACAAATACAAAGGATTTATACTTGCTGATCCTGATGAAAGTGAAGCCGTTAATGTACCGGCATCATCTGTACAAGAGACACAAGCCGTCATATCTACGACCATTGTTTTGGTCGTACAACCATCACTAATATTCAAATTATAAAAACCTGATTGAGGCACTGTGAAAGCGACTGCACTATTATGTGTCGGACTTGGATTGATTATAAAAGTTCCAGTAATTGTAGGATCTGTTACGTCCTCTGCCGAAACCGTATAATTTGATCCGTTATAAGCCATCAATCCACCTGAAACAGTAAATGACGCCTGACAAAGATTTCCACCAGTTGGCGTCGTAAAATTATCGATGTGAATACTATCTAAGAATACAATTTGGAATGCTTCAGAAGTATTTACATTTACACATTCATTTGCACCACCAACATCTTCTGAAAGTGTTTTTGGTGTAGAAGTAACATCATCTAACGTAATTGGAGCAAACCATAATTCAGTATAACCTTGAGCAGTTGTACCATAGAAGTTTTGATACACACCAAGATTAGTCAATGTAATATTTCCTAGAGGATCTGTTCCTACAATATTACCCGTGTAACCCGGATTCATTGCGACATCAGAAACTAAAGGACCCGACATCGTTGGAAAATCTGTAAAAATCATTAAATCCAAACCAGCCTGTGTCAAAGGATCACCATCACCTGAGAAAATACCATTCCCATCATGTGTGACAATATAATCATTTCCCCAGCAAAGCGGTTCAATAATTCCTGCTGTACCACCAGTACCCAAAGTACGAGTTACGGTTCCTGCATCATCAAGACAAACGGAATTTATTCCGTAAGTTGCTTCTGGAATTTCATTTGTTTCGTTTAACCATTCCTCTACTTCTGCTAAATCAGAATCGGGATTAGATGTAATGTTTGTCTGAAACAAAAGTCCGTCATATAACTCATCCACCGTATTTACCCAATCTTTTGGTAAATTAGCGGCCATTAAAACTATGGAAATTCCGAAAAGATAGACGGAAAATGTGATTAGTTTTTTCATATTTAGATTTGATTTATGCTTAGATTAAAAGCATTATTTTTTTATCGGTATTTTACTAATTCTCAAGACTAAAGTCAAGAGTTATAGAAGATTATCCTTTTAGGACGTTAGTTCGTTCTGATTCGTTGATAATGAAACCTATAAGGTTTTCAAAACCTTATAGGTTTGTCGTTGAAATATGACGAACTAAAAAATGTAAATTATTTTTTAACCGCTTTTTCCTTTTCTACTAATTCCTTTTTCAAAAGAGCTAAACGCTTTATTTCGAAAGGCAATTTTTCTTCTTTAACTTCCAATCTTGCAATTATAGTTTTTAAATCTTTAATTTCTTGCTCAACCGTTCTTCTACGAATAGGATTTTTAGAAGCCTTATTTTGAACAGTTTGTGGACGAGGATTATATTTTTCAGGATTTTTTTGTTTTTCCACCACTTCCGTTTTGTGTGTCACGGTTGTAGCTTTCGTCTTATCCTGAGCTATTGCTGATGAGCTGAAGGCAAAAATAAAAATGCCTACTAATAACGATAATGTGATTTTCTTAGTCATATTATTTATTATGGTTTTAAGGTGTTTTCGTATTTTGATACTTGAAATTTTTGTTAAATCATACAAACCAAAATACTTCAAACCAATATGTACCCAGTTTTATTCTAAAGATTCCCCCAAAAGTAAGCATACCAAAACGATTTTTAAATTAAGTGATCACTAATAGTTCGCTTTTTGTACTTATTGATTAAAAGAATGTTAAAAACCTACGTCTTTTAACGGTATTGCTTTAATGCTTATTGCCAAATAATTTTCCGATTTCCGATTTTAAACAGAAATAGACAAGGGCAAACGCATCAAAATAATGATTTCGATATTGCGTTTTTTTTGGATTGGCATTTTTGATTTTAGGCTGAAAGTATTGGAAAAG
>Ga0209712_10001792_pt1 | contig 18075 bp, 18 predicted proteins | sample ArcOceMetagenome_FD_187443 | JGI IMG/M metagenome (GOLD analysis project Ga0209712, IMG submission 187443) | Marine eukaryotic phytoplankton communities from Arctic Ocean - Arctic Ocean - Greenland ARC118M Metagenome (SPAdes) (version 2) | ecosystem: Environmental > Aquatic > Marine > Oceanic...
AGCCATAGATGGGCTGAAGGGCCTAGCTCGTGGATCTGTTGGCAAAGCATCCAAAGTTCAAGAGCCACCACAAGATCAACAGCAATCGATTATCAATCTTTATAATCAGGGGCAACTTCAGCGGGCCCTAGAGCGAGCTGAAGTTTTAATGCAGCAGTTTCCTAACTCAAGTTTTTTGTACAATATTAGTGGTGCAGTTTATAAAGGACTGGGTAAATTTGATGCCTCCATTGAAGCTTACAACAAAGCACTAGCCATCAAGCCTAACAATGTTGAAGCCTACTACAACATGGGTAATGCTCTCAAAGGCCAAGGCAAACTGGAAGAGTCTATAGTGGCATATAGCAAAGCCCTAGTTATCAAGCCTGGTTATGCTGACGCCTACAACAACATGGGCAATGCTCTCCAAGAGCAAGGTAAGCTGGAGGAGGCTATTGAGGCTTTCAACAAGGCACTCGCCATCAAGCCTGATTGCGCTGAGCCCTACTGCAACATCGGCAATGCTCTCCAAGAACACGGTAAGCTCGAAGAGGCGATAGCGGCTTACAACAAAGCTATCACCATAAAGCCTGATTATGCTGAAGCTATAGAAAATTCATTGAGCCTTGCCGTCCAATTATTGCCGATTATTGCCAATTATGGATACGACTTTAACAACAGTGAAACGCAAGTGAACTCTGAAGTCGTGCTTAGGCCCAAGTACCAAGTTCAAAACCTAATCAAAACTTTTCTTGAAGCAAATTTCAGCAAAGCTCATTCGTACAACAAGAATTTCAAGGCTTGTGATCGGAAACTCTTGGGCAAGCTCAAGCCAAAAGATAAAGTCTTTTGTAATGCATACAGCATCTTTATTGGAAAACTCTTAGAAACCAGATGGGATAATGCACAAGACTCAGGGACAGAAAATAAAGTTTATCACTTGGGTGAGAGCCATTGCTTAAGCTATGCCCATCGAAATATCACAATAGGTAGTTCAAACTTTAGAATAGCCCCCAGAATTACATTTGGGGCTAAAGCATTCCATTTCTCCCGTACAAAACACGACAGTTTCAAGGCAATTACGAAGGCTCATTTCGTATCGCTCCCCAAAAGCTCCAAGGTTTTCTTATCGTATGGTGAAATTGACTGCCGTCCAAACGAAGGCTTCATCTCTGCAGCTAGCAAACTTAATAAACCGTTGGAAGAGCTTATCGATCACACGACCAGTGGCTATGTTCAATGGTTTTTGGAGCAGAACGCAGGCCAAAGACACCACCTCTACTTTATAAATGTACCCGCACCAGTTTATGACGAAAACCTTACTACTGATTTAAACTCAGAAGTGGCAAGAACTGTGGCACTGTTTAACGCTGCATTAAAAAAATACTCTCTGCAGCATGGCTTTGATACGGTGGATGTGTTCAAATTTACAGTCGGAAAGGAAGGATTTTCAAATGGCCTTTTCCACATAGACAACCGCCATCTTGGAGCAAAAGCTCTCGTAGAAATAAAACGACAGCTTTCTTAAACCCACCGTCACCTATTCCTCCCGAAGGATTACTCAGGTAGTACCACCACCAGTATCTATACCCCGTGGACTGACGCTGGAGTACTATCCCATCTAACTACTGACTGGGAGAGATACTATCACTGGCGGCCCAACTAGATTGAAACCGACCTCATCCATTTCAGCTCCTGTTTTGTAGAATACCCCTCACCATAGCTCACACCCACACCACCAACTGATCTCCACCCACCGATCTGATCAATTATATCCATAGGGCACTCTACAGCCCTTAGGCGGTCTCTGAACGTATGTCTTAAGCTATGTGCTGTCAGTCCAGCGAAGTCTCGCTTCAGCCACTTGTTGACCGGATTAGAGGCGTGCGTGGCGTAGCAGTGACCTGCCTTTATATACTGGGGGAACAACCACTGATTATCCGCCTGTATTAGCGCCTGTTCCATTGCCAGCTTTGCATAACCAACCAACGGCAGCACCCTCTCACTGGTCTTGTTCTTCAGTCTACGTGCTGAGTTAGGCCTGATATGAATGAGGTCATGCTCCAGATCGACATCCTCCAGCCTCAACCCTACGATCTCCGCTAGTCTACAGCCTGTCTCCCCCAGTAGAGGCATCAGGAGTTTGACTGAGCTGCCTGATGCCAGTGCTTTGTCATAGCCCAACTTCAGTTGTTCATTCGTGAAGGTACCACGCTTGAATACGTCATCACCTTCATTGCAGATAAACAATCTGGTGAATGGATTGCGCTTATCTAAGTCCAATTCGGAATAAGCATAATTCATAATAGCTGAGAGGCTGTTGATCCTACGCCTGATGGTAGCTGTCTTATTGCCCTTCATTTCCAAGTGATGAACAAACAGCTTGGCATCTTCACGGGAATACTCGCTGACAACTCTATCTCCTGCCAAGGATATGAAAGTGGTCAAAGCTACACGAGGTGGAGTTTGATCTATCTGTTTCAATGCCAGGTATTCGGCAGCTATCTCAGATAGTATTGAACGCCTTGGTTGAAAGCTATCAATGATGGCAGAGATATTAACTGGACGTGTAGCTGTCGTAGCACTCCAAGCTCCCTCCAATACATTACCCAGACGTTTTGCTAAGGCTTCAGCTTCGTCAGGGTCTTTGGAGAGTACATGCCTTATGAAGGAACCATAGGTTTCAACTGCGTGTTTAGGCACACGACGATTGTAATAAATTCTGCCTGAACGAAGTAATGTGTACTTCATGTGTGACACGATGATCTTCCTCGATGATTAAGCTCGAAGGAATTTCAATAAGTTGTCTAAAACCCATGGTGCGGTCGGCGGGACTCGAACCCGCACGAGTGTTACCTCACAGCGACCTCAACGCTGCGCGTCTACCAATTCCGCCACGACCGCTTGCCACAGGAGATGTGATGGCGCATATCGAATGCATGAAACGGACTCAAGGGCTGTATTGCAAAATGATGCCACAAGATGAAACTTTTATAAAAATGGAGTGGAAAACCTCCGCTGAGCTTGTGCCTTACACCGATGCCGTGGCTTGGATGGAGGAGCGCGTGGCTCAAATCGTGGCCGGAACCGCCCCTGAAGTGATTTGGCTGCTAGAACACCCCCCACTTTATACCGCAGGCACCAGCGCTGATGTGAAAGATTTAACGGATCCCGATCGATTCCCAGTGTTTCAAGCGCAACGTGGCGGGCAATATACCTACCACGGCCCCGGGCAGAGAGTGATCTATGTCTTACTCGATGTCGGAAAACGCGGGCGCGATGTGCGAAAGTTCGTAAAGGACCTCGAACATTGGGTGATTGCCACTTTGGCCGAGTTCAATGTGGCCGGAGAGATTCGCGACGGACGGGTTGGCGTATGGGTACAGCGCCCCGACAAGCCCCTCACGGCCAGCGGCGCCATTGCGGAAGACAAAATCGCCGCCATTGGCATCCGCTTGCGCAAATGGGTGAGTTTTCATGGTATTTCCATCAATCTCGAGCCAGAGCTTGAGCATTTCAGTGGGATTGTTCCCTGTGGCATCTCCGAACATGGGATGACCTCCTTGGTCGATCTGGGACTTCCAGTCACGATTGAGGACCTAGACCTGGCCTTGAAACGTTGTTTTGGTCAAATATTTCCAAACACCTACACTCCCTAACACTGCAATGGATACAGTCAGAGCAGTCCATTCTGTTGTATTTACCTGAGTATTCATCCATCAGGCCAAGTGATTTGAACGCCCTACCGGCCCATGCCCGCCCGCAATAGGCGACCCAGATGCCCCAAGAGCTTTGCCTGCGCCATTTTAACCCATCAAAAACACCCATCGGCGCGTTGCGCTGTGGACTTGTGGGGGATAGAGACTAATTCAGAAAGAAATAGGACAGCTGCGAGTCGGTTGTTTTGTTTTGGTAGTCAATAAACGGGAGAGCCTGATGGCCGACGCAGCCGTACGCGGACACGATCACGAAGATAACCGCGGGTTTTTTACACGCTGGTTTATGTCCACCAATCACAAAGACATTGGTATCCTTTACCTTTTGACCGGCGGCTTGGCCGGTTTTATCTCTGTTGCCTTCACCGTCTACATGCGGATGGAGCTGATGGAGCCGGGTGTTCAATACATGTGTATGGAAGGCGCACGGATGACCGCCGCCGCCGTGGGCGATTGTACTCCCAACGGGCACCTTTGGAATGTTTTGATCACCGGTCACGGTATCTTGATGATGTTCTTTGTGGTCATCCCCGCCTTGTTTGGCGGATTTGGAAACTATTTTATGCCCTTGCAAATCGGCGCGCCAGATATGGCATTCCCGCGGATGAACAACCTTTCCTACTGGATGTATGTTGCCGGCACCACGATGGCAGTTCTGTCTGTGGTTATGCCCGGCGGCAATGGTCAAGCAGGCTCTGGTGTGGGCTGGGTATTGTACCCGCCCCTATCGGTGAATGAAGGCGGCATGTCCATGGACTTCGCCATTTTCGCGGTTCACCTCTCCGGTGCCTCCTCGATCTTAGGCGCGATCAATATGATAACAACCTTCTTGAATATGCGAACACCGGGCATGACATTGTTCAAAGTCCCACTGTTTTCATGGTCAATCTTTGTTACCTCATGGCTAATTTTGCTGGCTCTGCCCGTTTTGGCCGGCGCTATTACAATGTTGCTGACTGATCGAAACTTCGGCACAGCCTTCTTTGATCCAGCTGGTGGTGGGGATCCAATCCTCTACCAACACATTCTTTGGTTCTTTGGGCATCCCGAAGTTTACATCGTGATTTTGCCCGCCTTTGGCATCGTCTCACATGTGATCGCAACCTTCTCGAAAAAACCAGTGTTTGGCTACCTGCCAATGGTTTGGGCTTTGATCGCCATTGGCGCTTTGGGCTTCGTTGTTTGGGCGCACCACATGTATACGGTGGGCATGTCTTTGACGCAGCAGTCGTACTTCATGCTGGCCACGATGGTCATCGCGGTACCAACCGGGGTTAAGATCTTCTCTTGGATAGCCACCATGTGGGGCGGCTCAATTGAATTCAAAACACCAATGCTCTTTGCGGTTGGTTTTGTGTTCATGTTCACAGTTGGTGGCGTTACAGGCATTGTTTTGTCTCAAGCTGCCGTGGACAGGGCCTATCATGACACCTATTATGTGGTTGCACACTTCCACTACGTTATGGCGATTGCGGCGGCCTTTGGTATCTTTGCCGGTGTCTACTTCTACCTGCCCAAAATGGCCGGTCGATGGTACAATGAAACACTCGGGAAAATCCACTTCTGGATGTTCTTTATCGGCACAAACATCACCTTCTTCCCGCAGCACTTCCTCGGGCGCCAAGGCATGCCACGCCGTTATATCGATTATCCTGAAGCTTTCGCCTATTGGAACTATTGGTCAAGCTGGGGCGCATTTTTGTCCTTCGCCTCATTCCTTTTATTTATCGGGATCGTATTCTGGGCTGTCTTTGCGGGCCGCAAGGTGAATGCAAACAATCCTTGGAACGAATGGGCCGATACCTTGGAATGGACCATCCCATCTCCTCCACCAGAGCACACCTTCGAAATCCTGCCGAAACAGGAAGACTGGGACAAAAGCTCCTCGCACTAAATTGTGGATGTAAAAAACACTTTGAAACGGCCCTGGTTCTTCCAGGGCCTTTTTTTTGGTCATAAATACTTAAACAGCATGACATTTTAACGCAACGGACGCTTGGACTTTCCAGTCTAACGTCTTCGCATGCCCTATCACTGGTCCAGCCCTCTTGACGCCACCCAGCTCGCCGTAAAGTCCAACGGGCGCGCCGGGTGGCAATTGCACATCACCGCGCATAACGCCTTAAGCTCTGTGGGCTTCTTTTTTTATGCCAATCACAGCGGCCCTCATGGTACTTTCCATATTGGCGCTCTTGGATAATGGCGTGATGTGGATCATCGCTGCAGCCCTGGGAACGGCTCTCATCGCCATCTGGGTGGCGTTAAAAGCCAGCTGGCGGCGCGGCACTGTGCGTGAGGAGTTGGCGATTTGGATTGACAAGGTCCATCTACGGCGAATAGATCCCGATGGAAGTTGCCAAGTCTGGCAGGCCAACCCTTATTGGGTTGATGTCGAAATGCAGCAAACGGGTGGACCAGTTCCAAATTACCCCACACTGTGCGGCAGGGGCCGCACAGTGGAAATTGGTTCGTTGTTATCAGAGCAATCGCGCCCCGAATTGGCCCAATACCTTCAAGACACTTTTTTGAGTGCGGTTAAACGAAGCTGACACGCTAGCAAGCCAAACAGCCTGCCAACGGCTTAACTCAGTTGCGCTTTTACAACACCACCAACTTTTCCGAAATCAAGCTGGCCGGTGTATTTGGATTTGAGCACGCCCATCACTTTGCCCATATCGCGAATCGAATTAGCCCCAGATTCGGCAACGGCATCAGCAATGGCTTGCTCTGTTTCTGCATCGCTCAATTGACGCGGCAAGAACTCTTCGACGATGGTAATCTCAGACAGTTCTTTTTCAGCCAATTCCAGCCGTCCACCCTCTTCATAGGCGCGTGCGCTTTCTTGGCGTTGTTTGACCATTTTGCTGAGAATCGCCAATAAATCATCATCAGAAACCCCAGTATCGTTGCCCTCAGCCCTTGCATCAATGTCACGATCCTTGATGGTAGCATTGATGAGACGCAATGTCATCAATCTCGTTGCATCCTTGGCCCTCATCGCGTCTTTCAGCGATATGCTCAAACGATCCCGCAAACTCATGTTATGTTCATCCTCGAACTGTTCAGGTCACACTCTATACTGGCATAACAATCAATTTACAACGCCAAGAGGGCCTCAGTACCCTTGACCCGCGACGCTTCTGACTTTACCACCTCCGCAATCTTCCAGGGGTATTTTCATGACAATGTCATCGAACAAAAAACCGACTGCTTGCCTCGTGCTTTCGGACGGATCAATATTTTACGGCTATGGCTTTGGCGCTATCGGAACCACCGTCGCCGAGCTATGTTTCAACACCGCTATGACGGGCTATCAGGAGATCATGACGGATCCATCCTATGCTGGCCAAATCGTCACCTTCACCTTCCCACATATCGGCAATACCGGTATCACGTCGGAAGATGACGAGACCGCAGATCCTTTTGCGGCGGGCATGGTGGTGAAATGGGACCCGACAGACCCATCCAGCTGGCGGGCGCATGAGAAAATCGCACTTTGGCTGACCGCGCGTGGACGCATCGCTATTGGCGGCATCGACACCCGACGCTTGACCCGCGCCATCCGGCAACAGGGCGCGCCACATGTCGCGCTGTGTCATAACCCTGAGGGTGAGTTTGACCTGAAAGACTTGCTGGCGCAGGCGCAGGCCTTCGCCGGGCTAGAGGGGCTAGATCTCGCGAAAGATGTGAGCTGCACACAATCTTACAAATGGAATGAAAAGCGTTGGACCTGGCCTGATGGCTATGTCACCGAAGAAGCTCCAAAATATAAAGTCGTTGCGATAGACTACGGCGCCAAGCGCAATATTCTGCGCTGTCTTGCCTCCGTCGGTTGCGATGTCACTGTATTACCCGCCACCGCTTCGGCCGAAGAAGTTTTGACGCATAAGCCTGATGGCGTATTTTTGTCTAACGGTCCCGGCGATCCGGCAGCCACTGGCATCTATGCAGTGCCAATGATACGAACCATCCTCGAAAAATCCAACATCCCGGTTTTTGGGATTTGCTTGGGCCATCAAATGCTAGCCCTGGCGCTTGGTGCGAAAACCGTTAAAATGAATCATGGTCACCATGGCGCCAACCACCCTGTGAAAGATGTGGAAAGCAACAAGGTTGAAATAACCTCCATGAACCACGGTTTCACTGTAGACAGACAGTCTTTGCCTGTGGGAGTGCTTGAGACCCATGTGTCCCTGTTTGACGGATCCAACTGTGGTATTCGTATGGCAGACCGCCCGGTCTTCTCGGTGCAATATCACCCAGAAGCCAGCCCAGGCCCACAGGATAGTTTTTACTTGTTTGAAAAATTTGCCGCTGAAATGCAAAAGTCTCTCGCCGCGTAAGACTTTAAGGCATCTTTAATAACTCCCCCCCCAAACTTGGGCATTAAGGCTAAGGTTTGGGGGAAATTATCTTTAAAATTCAGGACATCAACGATGCCCAATCGGGATCGGTCGAACGGGATGTGGGCGGCTTTGGTCCTTCACCCCTGTTGAAATTTTTGATTGAAAATCGATATATTTCTGTCGCCGAAGTGCTGACTATATTGGACAGTGGCCAGCCCCATATCGCCAGCGAGCCGGGTATTTTAAGTGCGCGCGGGTTGATTGACCCAACCCAACTGGCTTAAGCCCAAGCTGATAGATTGGGCGACGGCTATATCGACCTCAAGGACTATCTCAGGAAATCAGAGCTGTTGCAGCAATTGGGCCCAGCGACTGCCCTGCGCATGGGTTTCCTGCCGTGGCATATCGGCAATGGGTTCACCGTCATCCAAAGACGCTACAAAGTCACCCTGCCCGTCTCAAGTAGTTTAGTCTGACAAGACCGCCCATGGGGTCTCTGAAGCGGATCCTATTTCCGATACTACCAAGACTGCTCGCCCGCATCATGCTTCAGACGGGTCACAAAGGCCTGGCTCAAATGTTGCTTAACCGCCTCATAGGCTAAAGCCCCATCCCGATCTGATATTGCTGTCACGATGGCTTGGTGCTCGTCCAATGCGACCGGGCCGCGCCCCTCCACCGCAAGGGATGTCGTCGCCAGGAGAGCCATCGAGCGGTAAACAAGATCCAGTTGCTGCACCAAAAAGCGATTATGGGAGGCCAAATGCAATTGTTTATGGAACCGTTTATTTGAACGCGCCAGTGCCGCGGCATCAGACACCCGCATGCGATCCGCATCGACCATCTGTTGCAATACATTGACCTCTTCCACAGAGGCATGTTGCGCCGCCAAACGTGCGGCCAGACCCTCAAGCTCTGTGCGCACCACATAGAGCTCTGCCATTTGATTGTGATCCAAAGATGCCACGATCAAGCTGCGACCGTCACGGGTCAACAGGCTTTGAGTTTCCAACCGCTGAAGCGCCTCACGAATTGGGGTGCGCGATACGCCGAAGCGCTCCGCTAGCTCGCTTTCCACCAAGCGACTGCCGGGCTTATATATGCCAACGTCAATGGCCTCCAAGATGAGTCCATAGGCGTCTCGTTGCGTGGGCCGCGATGTAGCGAGTGTCGACATTATTGGCTCCTCAGTGACCAGTCCCAGAACTATGGTCTAGCAGCCCCCCCCAAGCAAGCGTTTCACCATTGATCCTGCTGCGCCATTTGGTACCACTGCCTTATGAACTTTAACACATTCAGCCATATCAACACTTGGATCTTTGATCTCGACAACACGCTCTATTCTCCTGAGGTACGGCTGTTTGATCAAATTGAGGAGAAAATGCGGATTTTTGTCGCTAACTTTCTGAGCGTTAGCCTTGAGGATGCAGACCTATTGCGTGCGAAATATTGGCACAGCCATGGCACAACCCTAGCTGGTATGATGGAAATGCACGCCATGCCACCGGATGTGTTCCTGAGCGATGTACATGACATAGATTTTTCGGTTCTTACTCACTCACGCCCCTTGGCCGAATTAATTGCTGCACTGCCCGGTCGCAAAATTGTTTATACCAATGGTACGGAACCCTATGCCCGGCGCGTTTTGGCCGCCCGTGGATTGGAACAAGAGTTTGAGTCTGTCTATGGCGTCGAGCACGCCAGCTACCGGCCAAAGCCCTATGCTGAAGCCTTTCACGAGGTCTTCGCCCGCGCGAATGTGACACCCCATAGCGCTGTGATGTTCGAGGATGATCCCCGCAATTTGGAAGTGCCCGCTGGATTGGGGATGAGAACCGTATTGATTTCTCCAGACCTGATCTTTCCAGATTATATCAACATGGCCCATTCTGATCTTGAAACGCTTTTGTCACACTTGGTCGCAGCTTGCTTTCCAGACCGGGTTGCCGGCTTAGATGACATTAAATGATAGAGCATAAAGATATCGTAATTTCAGGTGGTGGCATCGCCGGGTTGGTTGCTGCTGCAGCTTTTGGCGATGCAGGGTTCGACGTGCTCTGCGTTGATCCAAAGCACCCCGTTACCAACCGTGACGCCGCTGGTGCAGATCTGCGCACCACCGCCTATTTGCAACCAGGACAAACCTTCCTACAGGCGATTGGCGTTTGGCCTTTGGTCACAGATTGCAACGCACCGCTTCAAGTTATGCGGATTGTTGATGCGGCGAGCCCGGATTTGGTCTCAAAGGATTTTGACGCTAAAGATATCTCAGATGCGCCGTTTGGCTGGAATGTTGGTAATTGGGATATGCGTGATGGGCTGTTGAGGCGGATTGCGTCGCTTCCCAATGTCGTCTTCGAGCCCGGCCTGTCCACGACCTCCACAAACACCCGTAGTACCGAAGCCCGTATCACTCTAAGCGATGGGCGGTTGATGTCTTGTAAGTTGTTGATTGCCGCCGATGGGCGCGACAGCGCAATTCGCAAAGCTGCCGGAATTGCCGCCAAACGCTCAGAGTTTGGCCAATTAGCCTTAAGCTTCGCTGTGACACATGCCATGGCCCATGATAATATCTCAACCGAGGTCCATAAAGGCGGCGGGCCCTTCACGCTTGTGCCCCTGCCAGACTTTGAGTGCAAACCCTCTTCGGCCGTAGTTTGGATGGATAAGATCTTGGACATTCAAGCGATGCAAGCCTTGTCTGTGGATGAGTTCAATGCCGAGATAACCGCGCGTTCAGCGGGCGTATTGGGGCCGCTCAGCCTAATCACAGCCCGAACGGCTTGGCCGATCATCAGCCAATTGGCCAGCAGCTTTTACAGTGAACGGACGGCCTTCATCGCTGAAGCTGCCCATGTGGTGCCCCCCATCGGGGCGCAGGGTTTAAACCTGAGCCTTGGCGATATCAAAGCCCTGTTGGAGCTGGCGAAAGCATCTCCTAGCAGCATCGGCGAACTTCCAATGTTGAAAAAATATCACCAGGCCCGCAGGCCCATTGCACAGTCACGAGTGATCGGCGTTGGCGCATTGAACCGCGCGTCTAAGGCTGAGGGGCCGGCGGCCACACGCGTGCGGGCTTTGGGGTTGGACGTAATCCACAGGATTGCTCCGCTTCGCCGTGCTTTGATGCATCTTGGACTGGGAACGCGTTAAGCGGCCAGAACTTGGTCCAAGGCGTTTTCCAATCGGGCCACGCTGGCATCCACATCATAGAGTTTGTCCAAGCCAAACAATCCCAGACGGAAACTGCTATAGGTCGGGCCTTCATCGCATTGCAGCGGCACGCCCGCTGCAATTTGCAGACCTAAGGCTGCGAAGGGCTTGCCCGTTTGCATTTCTGGGCTGGAAGCAAAGCTGACTACAACTCCCGGCGCGCAAAAACCATCGGCAGCCACTGACGCAAAGCCGCGCTCGGCCAAAGCCGCACGAACGCGATTGCCCTGCTCCCATTGCGCGGCTGCAAGTTTCTCAAACCCATAGGCTTTCGTTTCAATCATCGTATCGCGGAATGCAGTGAGTGCGTCAGTTGGCATCGTCGCATGATAGGCATGACCGCCGTTTTCATAGGCTTCCATGATGGACAACCACTTACCCAAATCCACAGAAAAACTGTTAGATTGGCTGGCTTTCACTGCCGCCATTCCGGCCTCAGACATCATTACCATGCCCGCAGAGGGCGAGGCGGACCAACCTTTTTGCGGCGCAGAGATCAGAAGATCAACGCCCGTGGCGCGCATATCAACCCAAGCACAGCCAGAGGCGATACAATCCAATACGAACAACCCGCCATAAGCGTGCACCGCATCTGTAACCGCTTTGATATAGGCATCGGGCAATATCATTCCAGAGGAGGTTTCCACATGCGGGGCAAAGACCACATCCGGTTGATCGGCAGAGATCTTGGCCACCACCTCTTCGATGGGGGCGGGGGCGAAGGACGCTTTCGCATCGTTGCAAGTGCGCCGAGCCTTCATCACTGTTTCGCTTGCAGGAATTCCGCCTGCCTCAAAAATCTGCGACCAACGGAAAGAAAACCATCCATTGCGCAGGACCATCACGCGCTTATCAACCGCAATCTGCCGTGCGACAGCTTCCATCGCGAAGGTCCCGCCGCCGGGTACCAAAGCCACCGCATCAGCGGCATAAACCTCTTTGAGAATCGACGAAATGTCGCGCATCACGCATTGGAATTTCGCGCTCATATGGTTCAGTGACCGGTCGGTAAAAACCACTGAATATTCTAATAGGCCATCGGGATCAACTGTGTTTAGCAAAGCGGGCATTTGGGAAACTCCTATATCATTAACCGCAACATAAATTCCTTCGTCCCGGTATGCACGGTCTATTTTCGCATGCCGAGCGGAGCATACCAGTTTTACAAAGGGCCGCTCACGCGTTCCTCACTCAGTAGCACATTGGCCTCAACATCCCCAACGCCCGGCAATGCCATGATACGACGCCGCAAAACCCGCTCAAAATCAGAAATATCCCGCGCCACAACCCGCAGCCGGTAATCATAAAGGCCCAATACATGCTGCACCGTTTGCACTTCGGGGATGGCCGTCACCGCGCGTTCAAAGTCTTCCAAACTCACCCGCCCTTTGGTGGCCAGTTTTACTCCAAGAAAGACGGTGACCCCAAATCCAAGTGCCTCTGCATCCAAATCGATCCGCCGGCCCGCCAAGACACCCGCCTCTTGCAACCTCTTGATGCGCCGCCAAGTCGCGGGCTGGCTTAGGCTCAAGAACCGTCCCAAAGAACCCGCAGATTGAGTGGCATCTTGCGACAGAGCCCGCAACAGCGCAAAATCAAGATCATCCCAACGAGTCATAACGGCAGGGCTTCCGCTGTTTTCAGCGTGGCCACATGCATCAGGGCTTCCAGTTCCAAGATGTGGGGAAGGTTCAAAATTTCATTGCGATACAGCTTTTGGTAGTCAGCCATATCTTTGGCAATCACCGACAGGCGTACATCTACACGGCCCAAAAACGTTTGAATTGCGATCACCTGCCGGATTTCGCGCGCCGCTGTCAAAAATTCGTCAAAAGCTTTGGCATTGGTTTTATCCAGCGTGAATCGAAGGCTCACCTCTACCGCATAGCCCAAAACTGCCCAGTCAATCACGGCATATTGCCCGCGCAAAATGCCCTGTACCTTCAATCGCTCCAAGCGACGCGCCACGGTGGCGGGTTGCGATTGACAGCGCTCCGCCACCTCCGCCATGGGAGCAGCAGGGTCAGATTGGAGAAAGCGCAGAATGCGCCGATCAAGATCATCAAGCATGAATATATTATAATATAATCTATATTAGAATACAAATTTCTAATATCTTTCTAAATATAAGTAAATTTACTCTAATCTTATCTTATAAGGGCTGATAGAAACAGGGCAGAGCAACAAACCAGGAAAGGACGCCAAAATGCGCGTTTATTATGATCGCGATTGCGATGTAAATCTTATCAAAGACAAAAAAGTAGCGATCTTAGGCTACGGCAGCCAAGGCCACGCCCACGCATTGAACCTGCGTGACAGCGGCGCCAAAAATTTGGTTGTGGCTTTGCGCGAAGGCTCTGCCTCGATTGCAAAAGCTGAAGGCGAAGGCCTGAAGACTATGGGCATTGCAGAAGCTGCGGCTTGGGCAGACGTGATCATGTTTACAATGCCAGACGAATTGCAGGCTGAAACCTACAAAAAATACGTGCATGACAACATCCGTGATGGTGCTGCAATCGCATTCGCACACGGCTTGAATGTTCACTTTGGCTTAATCGAGCCAAAAGCGGGTATTGACGTGATCATGATGGCGCCAAAAGGCCCAGGTCACACTGTGCGCGGCGAATACACCAAAGGCGGTGGCGTACCTTGCCTTGTTGCCGTAAACAACGACGCATCCGGAAAAGCGCTGGAAATCGGCCTGTCCTATTGCTCCGCCATCGGTGGTGGTCGTTCTGGCATCATCGAAACCAACTTCCGTGAAGAATGCGAAACTGACCTCTTTGGTGAGCAAGCGGTTCTCTGTGGCGGCTTGGTTGAGTTGATCCGAATGGGCTTTGAAACTCTGGTTGAAGCTGGCTACGCGCCAGAAATGGCCTATTTCGAATGTCTGCACGAAGTCAAATTGATCGTCGACCTGATCTATGAAGGCGGCATCGCCAACATGAACTACTCGATCTCAAACACTGCCGAATATGGTGAATATGTGTCTGGCCCAAGGATCTTGCCTTACGATGAGACCAAAGCCAAAATGAAAGCGGTTCTGACCGACATCCAAAACGGCAAATTCGTGCGTGACTTCATGCTTGAAAATGCAGTGGGTCAGCCCTCTTTCAAAGCCACACGTCGCATCAATGACGAGCACCAAATCGAAGCCACAGGCGAAAAACTACGCGGCATGATGCCTTGGATTTCCGCTGGGAAAATGGTTGATAAATCTAAAAACTAAGCTTGTGATGGGCTTTGGCTCATTCTAGGCAGACGGGCGCGGCTATAATGGCCGTGCCCTTTTCTATTTGCCCCACATGAAAGTACGCGCATGAAATCTCCTCTATTGATCAACTGGCTCCGCATTGCCTTCATCGCGCTAATTTGGGGCGGGGCGTTTATGGTTGTGCGGGTGGCGCTGCGTGATTTTGCGCCGCTGTCCCTAGCTGCGGGGCGGATCACCATTGGCGCATTGTCACTATATGTGCTGATGCACTGGCGCGGGGTTGCACTCCCGTCGCTCACCGATGCTCGGCTTTGGCAATTTGTGATCTTGGTTGGCCTTCTGTCCAACGCAATCCCCTTTGCCTTGCTCAGCTGGGGCCAACAGCATGTGCCTTCAGCTTTTGCCGGGATGACAATGGCGGCTTTGCCCATTTTTGTTTTGCCATTGGCCCATTTCTTGGTGCCCGGTGAACGGGTCTATATGCGCAAGATCATCGGATTCAGCGTTGGATTTCTCGGAGCTATTTTGCTGATCGGCACTAGTGGCTTGGGCCTTGCAGAAGGTTCGCTTGAGGCCACAGCCCGCTTTGCCTGTGTTGCGGCAGCCTTTTGCTATGCCTGCGGCTCTATCGCCACGCGCCAATGCCCACCGGTGAATGAGCTGGCCCTGTCCACCGCGTCTTTGATCGTGGCGGCTTCGATTTTGGTACCAATTGCCTTGGTGGTCGACGGCTGGCCTCCCATGCCAAGCACTACCGGTTTATTTGCCATACTCTACCTCGGACTGATCCCTACTGCGCTTGCCTTTACCATCAAAGTTGCAGTGATCCGCAGCGCCGGGCCCTCTTTTATGACCCTTACAAACTATCAAGTGCCCGTTTGGTCTGTCCTCTTTGGCAGCTTATTTTTAGGAGAAACTCTACCGGCCATCTTGTTTGTGGCACTGGCCTTGATCTTGCTAGGCGTGGCAATCATCCAAGAAGGAGTTCTCCGTTCAATTTTCAGTCGCGGACAGCCGCCCAAAGCTTAAGCGCTTGGACCGTTGGCAACACGTCGTGCACGCGGATGATTTGAGCGCCCTGCGCCACCGCAGCCAAGGCCACAGCCACAGATCCCGGCATGCGGTCTTCTGCCTGCTCAGCACCAGAAATTGTACCAATGAAGCGCTTGCGCGACGCGCCCAACAGTATCGGGCAACCAAGCCCATGGAACAGAGCCAACCCACGCAACAATACCAAATTGTGTTCTAAAGTTTTACCAAAGCCAATCCCCGGATCCACAATAATTTTTTTGCGCGCAATCGCATGACCCAAAGCAAATTCAATCCGCGTGGCAAGGTAGTCATAGACATCCAGCAGCACATCTTCGTACGTTGTATGCTGCTGCATGGTCTTGGGATCACTCGGCGCATGCATCAAACAAATAGGCGCGCCCGAACGCGCGACCAGCCTGGCCATATCTTCGTCAAAGCTCAAAGCAGAAACGTCATTGATCCAATCAGCACCTGCCGCCACAGCAGCTTCGGCCACGCCAGCCTTTCTTGTGTCGATAGACAATGGCAGGGCAATCTCTTGCCGCAACCCGGTCACGGCAGGGACTGTGCGAGTAATTTCATTGGCCACATCCACATAATTTGCCCCAGGCCGCGTGCTTTCTCCGCCAATATCGATTATGTCGGCCCCGTCTTGTTGCATAGTTTGCGCATGGGCCATAGCAGCGGCAAGGCTGTCAAACTGACCACCGTCAGAGAAGCTATCCGGTGTTGCGTTGACAATACCCATGACCTGTGGGCGAGACATCCCATCTGTGCCCAAATCTGGCCGGGGGACTGTCAGGCGCAGCAAAGCTTCTTCAGGGATATCGACAGCCCTGCAAACACGAGGCTCTGTTCCCCGCTCCAAAATTTCGATCTGAGAAAAGCGGCACCAACCACCGGCCAGTAAAAACTGGCCCCGCTCTTCAATCAAAGGGCGGTAGTAGTGCGTCATAGTTGAGCCTGATCTACCTGCGCTTCTCGGGCAATGGCCAATTCACCCGTGGGTGCGGCACCAACAAATACGACCTGCACCGCCTGCATTTCTTTGGCGAACCATTCCACCAGAGCAGGCATATCTACCATATGTGTCGGCGGCCCATCGACCGCATCCAAAACAATCTTTGAAGGGGCCCAAACACTGATTTGGTCATGGCGCATGCCCCAATCCAGCTCAGTCTTGGTGCCAACAACCACACAACGGTTATCATGGCTGGCCAACACCCAAGCATTTTGTTCAATCGCCAGCAAATCAATCCGGCGTTGCACCATTTTATGTTGAAATACTTGCGGTGGAGCGGTTTGCGTCGTGTCGACACAGATGATCACCGGGCGGTCATTGGTCTCAGCGGCTGCAATCCAATCCGAAAGACTATCGCCAGATACCACAGAATTGGCCAGAAACAACACGATGGGGTGCGGTGTATCTTCCAATTTGCGCAGCCCAGCATCCAAAGCCCGTGTCCGTGCTCTGACAATCTCCACGCCCAGATTGCCTGGGCCACGGTCGATTTTTTCAATTCGCACAAAAACTCGTTGCGCCTGTGGAGCTAAAAGAATGCGATCTGCCACCCGTTCCGCCAAGGTTTCCAACAAATTAAGCCGTTCCTCCGACAGAGATGCCTCAATGGCTTCGGTGACGCGATCGTAGGACAAAATCCGATCAACATCATCTTCAATTTCGTCGCTCAAGGGTTGAATTTCAACAACAACATCAAAGCGAATGCGCTGAGTCGTGCCGCGTTCGGCCTGAAATGCCCCGATTTCAACCGTAATAATGTGATCACGCACAGATATCCTGTCACATGGATCTATTGCTGTGGCCTCCGAGCGCGTCAAAGGATGCGCGAAAGCATGGTTGAGATCATCGATCATATCATTGCCCCCCGCCCTGCCATCACCAGAGTGAGCGCAGGCGCGAAATTACTTCTTAGCAACGCGTCTAACGGGTTTGTAGAATTTGTGCACGCCGATTGTAGCAGTATGCTCAAATCGGCGCGCCCAAGACGGGCGAACCGCTGTTGTGTGATAATAGGTGGCACCCTCGGTCAATCTCCGCGTGCCGCCATCCATCATCACCCGAGCAACCCGGCCCACCTGATCATAAGCCGCACCATTTGCGATATGCTCAAGCTTGCCGTCACAGGTATAGCTGAATTGGCAGGCATGCTTGCGGCCCGTGCCTTGATTCACCACCCTGCAGATGCTGTTGGGAAATTCAGGACTGGCCACACGGTTGAGAATCACCTCCGCCACGCCGAATTGACCTTTGACTAATTCTCCACGCGCCTCAAAATAGAGGGCTTCCGCCAGACAGGCCCATTGCTTGTCGCGTTTGGGGGCACCAAGGCTACGCAACCAGCGCGCAGAATATCTCAAACCTATACTTTTGGGACGATCTTTTGGACGTAAAGATGTCATTAAAACGATACGTTCCAGAGGGATAGAGCGCTCTATGAGGTGATCCTCGGTGGATATATCAAAATTGGCGGATACGAGCGGCGGCAATGCAGCGGGTTCTGGCTGCGTGGGAGTTGGGTTTTTCTCTAAAAATGTGGGCACACTAGCCGGATCC
>Ga0209712_10001793_pt1 | contig 18053 bp, 9 predicted proteins | sample ArcOceMetagenome_FD_187443 | JGI IMG/M metagenome (GOLD analysis project Ga0209712, IMG submission 187443) | Marine eukaryotic phytoplankton communities from Arctic Ocean - Arctic Ocean - Greenland ARC118M Metagenome (SPAdes) (version 2) | ecosystem: Environmental > Aquatic > Marine > Oceanic...
TGGGAAGACATCTCTAGCGATTTGCCAGACTTGTCGATTAATGAATTATTAATTGTTCCAGAAACTGGTGATTCCCTGATGTTTGTCGCAACTGATGGTGGGGTTTATGGAACGGTTTCGGCTGGTACGGCATGGGAAAGACTAGGGACGAATATGCCAATTGTAACCGTTTATGATTTAGTTATTAATGAAGAAAAAAATGAATTGGTGGCAGGAACTTTTGCTCGTTCGATTATGACTTATCCTTTGGATTCTGTTTTTGCGATGGATCCTATCATGGTTTCTAACAATACTCCTACAAGATGGGGAAATACAGGCATTAAAATAATTCCAACGGTTGCCACTCACTCTACTCAAATTAAAATTGAAAATATAGAACAGCATCGAACCGCTGAGTTAGTCGTGATTTCGATGGATGGAAAGTTAATGTATCAAGCAACTAAACTTTCAGGAAAGGAAATTAGTCATGATTTGGATATTTCTAATTATCCTGCTGGGCAGTATTTTGTTAAAGTGAAAATTAGACATAAGGTGATGAGTGCGGCTTTTGTGAAACAGTAGTTTTTTTTATAATTGAAAAGCAAAAAAGGTATTACGGTAAGAATCGTAATACCTTTTTTATTTTCCTTGAAAACTATTTTTTTGAGGTAGTTTTTTTTAATAGGCGGAATATCTATGTTTAATTATTTTTTTCTTTTGAAAAAGCTAAAAATATTTTTTCTCATTAAAGAAATTAAAACGATTAAAAACAAAATTGGCCATAGATTTACGAGACCAATAATTATATTTAATAGCAATTGGAATCCATTTTGAAAAGCAGATTTGATACTTTTAAAAAATGAATTCCCCGTTTCTTCTATTTCATTATATGCTGATAATTCAAGCATGACTGTTGAGAATTGAACTTTGTCATTTAGAAACTTAATTCGCCCTTTTTTACTATCGATCTCTTCTTCAAGGCTTCTAATTTTTTCTTGCACTTCTAAAATCTCTTTAATCGATTTAGCTTTTTTTAGTATTTCTTGATATTGATTGAGGTAAGCTAAATTGTTAGTCAATCGAATATTCAGATCCATATATTCTTCAGTTACATCTTTTGCTGAAATAGTTTTATCCAACAATTTTCCTTTTCCATTTTCCAAAAGAAGAATAAGTGTATCAAATCGTAAATTCGGAATTCTAATTTTTAAGGAATAATTATTTTGATTTCCGTAGGAACTAAATTGTTCATTTTCATAATAACCATTTAGTTTTTTTAGAATAGTATCAACGGAAGACTTAGAGTTTTTTAAGTCATCTACTTCGAAAGATATATTTCCATTCTTGATAATTTTGCTTCCTTTTTCGAGCTCGGTTTCTGGTGGAGGAGGAGCTTCAGCAGTTCGAGGAGATTGCATTTGTTCTTCCATATCATAGGAATTATCTCCCATAGCTTTTTCAGATTCCAAATAATTATCTTGGTCAGAACATTGGCTAAACAAAAAAACGCATAAAATTAAAAGGTATCTCATATTGATTTTTTATTGATAAGATGCATAAAAGTCGGTTTATGGTCTACGCAGAGTAGTTTTATTTGTTTTACGTATTTATAGTGTTTTAAACTTTCGCACTAGCATTCCTCAACCAAAAATCCGCCACAACCAACGCCGCCATCGCTTCCACAATCGGCACTGCTCGCGGCACTACACAAGGATCATGTCTCCCTTTTCCTTCCACAATTACATCTTCCCCAGCCTCATTGATCGAATCTTGTTTTCGAATGATCGTTGCCACAGGTTTAAAAGCAACTCTAAAATATATATCCATTCCGTTAGAAATTCCACCTTGCACACCTCCCGAAAAATTAGATTTCGTAGAAGTCGCGCCATTCTTAGTTTCAAAAATATCATTGTGCTCAGAACCTCGCATGGTCACACTATCAAAACCACTTCCATACTCAAAACCTTTGCAAGCATTAATTGACAACATCGCTTTTCCAAGATCAGCATGCAATTTATCAAACACCGGTTCGCCCAATCCGACCGGGCAACCTTGCACCACCGCCGAAACAACACCACCAATTGTATCACCTTGTTTCTTAATTTTTTTGATCAAATCAATCATTCGTTCAGCCGTTTCCAAATCAGGACAGCGAACTGCAGTTTCTTCGGTTTTGGAAAAATCAAAATTTTGATAATTTCTCGAAACAGCAATATCACCGACTTGACTCACATATCCAGTAACGTAGATTCCATGTTTTTTCAAAAATAATTTTGCAATTGCTCCTGCGGCAACTCGGGCAGCAGTTTCCCTAGCAGAACTTCTTCCGCCGCCTCGATAATCTCGCGTACCATATTTGTTTTGATAAGTAAAATCTGCATGCGATGGACGAAATTTATCAGCAATGTGAGAGTAATCTTTCGAGCGTTGATCTTGATTGTAAATGACCATCGAGATCGGAGTTCCCGTACTTTTTCCTGCAAAAATTCCAGAAAGAATTTGAACTTCATCTCCTTCTTTTCGTTGAGTTACAATAGCAGATTGACCAGGTCGTCGCCGTGCTAATTCACTTTGAATAAATGCTTCGTCAATTTCTAATCCAGCAGGACAGCCATCGATGATGACGCCAATTGCTTTGCCATGGGATTCACCAAAGGTGGTGATTTTAAATAATTGTCCAAATGAATTTCCAGCCACGTTGATTACTTTTTTAGTGAGGTGCAAATGTAGGTTTTTTTAACATTTGAAGGTAGGGAACGTTTTAGGTTTTTACGATTTGTAAAAAGTATATTTCCAACTCACAAGGTGACTCAAAGTCACCTTGTGAGCACCGTACAGTAAAACAAACTAAGGCGTGATAATTGTATAAAAAATACTAATTATCAAATATTACAGATTCTAAAATATCAAGCACTATTTTGTAAAAAAAAGCACTATTTTGCAGCGTTTTTCGCCCAACTAATTATGCGTCCATGAACAAAAAAATATTAATTCTGCTTTCCACAAGCATTGTCTGCCTACTTGGATGGATGATCTTTCAAAGTAGAATCGCCAAACAACAGCCACCAACTCATATTATTCCAGATCAAATAATAGCAGAAGAAGTCGAAGATTTTAGCGGAGCTGGAAAATCTTTAGATGCTTGGTCGTTCGCTCGTTCCTACCCTTTAGAAAAAATCAAAGTCAATAAGTTTACAGAAAGTCATGAAATTAAGCAGCGACTTTTGTCTACTAATTCTTCTAATCGTTCTGATTGGGAACCACTTGGTCCACAAAATTTTGCAGGTCGGATTTTAGCAATCACCGTTGATCCTAATCATCCAAACACACTTTACGCAGGAGCTGCAAGTGGTGGATTGTGGAAGTCAATTGATGATGGTGCTAATTGGAATTATCTCTCTACCGGCATGCCAGTTTTAGGGGTTTCGAGTATTGTAATTAACCCTGATGATTCGAATGAAATGTTTATTGGGACAGGCGAAGTTTATGGAGATTTCGACCCTGATGATATGGATCCTAATCAAAGCACTGGTCAAGGTTATACGATTCGATATCGAAGAGGGACTTATGGAATTGGAATTTTGAAAACGACCGATGGTGGTTTGACCTGGGATTATAGTTTAGATTGGTCGCAAGAAGAAGAATTAAAAGGAGTGAATTGTTTAGAAATTTCTAAGTTTAATTCTGATGTTTTATATGCAGGAACGACCGATGGACTTTTTCATTCAGTAGATGGAGGAACGACTTGGAACAATATTTTAAACTTGCCGAATGTGATGAGTTTAGCGATGCATCCCACGAATGATGGAACAATGCTAGTTGGCGTCGGAGTATTTGGAAGTGCAGGAAGTGCAGTTTATCGAAGTACGGATGGAATTAATTTCACACCTGTTGGCTTACCTGATTTTACGGGAAAAGCGACGATGGATTTCTCGAAATCTGATCCAAATATCGCTTTTGCGAGTATTGGAAATTACGATGAGACCGTCGGTTTATTTCGCTCCACAGATGGCGGAATCAATTGGACTTTGGCGAATGATTATGATTACGCCAAATACCAAGGTTGGTATTCGCATGATGTGGCGATTAATCCAACGAACCCTTCGACTGTTTTGGTAGGTGGAATAAATGTTTACCGTTCCACTAATGAAGGACAAACTTTAATTCCAGAATCTGATTGGTTGCTTTGGAATTTATCGGCATTTCCAGTTGAAGGTCCGGAGCAACTTCCAGGTGATTTTATCCATGCGGATATTCATCAAGTTATTTATCATCCGAATATTCCCAATAAAATTTATGTTGCTTCCGATGGTGGTATTTTTAAAAGTGAAAATGATGGACTCGCTTTTGTGAGTGCTAATTCAGGTTTACAAACCGTTCAGTTTTATCAAAAATTTTCTTCTTCTCTTTCTGATCCTGATTTTGCGATGGGAGGTTTGCAAGACAACGCGACCGCAGTTTATCGAGGCAATTTAGCTTGGGAAAGAAAAATTGGAGGAGATGGTTTTGGAACGGTCATCGATCCAAATGATGATCGAAGTGTTTGGGGATCATTATATTATATGCGGTTGTTTTATTCCGATGATAAAGCAGAAAATTTCAATAGTAATACTGGTATTTTACCAGGTTGTGGAGGAGTTGATCCAGCTTGTTTTTCTAATTTTTCAGCACCGATTTGTTTTGCTCCGAGTAGTCCCAATCAAAGACTTTATGGCGCTTCGAATATTGTTTATACGATTGAAAATGGAACGACTCGAACAGCTACTAATGGAGGAAATCCTCTAGATGGTAATAACCCCGTCAATTGCCTAGCAGCTTCTCCCACCGATCATAATTTAGTTTATGCTGGAGTTGCACCTTTGTACACTTCTCCAGCCAAAATGTTTAAATCTGAAAATGGAGGGGACACTTGGACGGAAGTGACGAATGGTTTGCCAGATCGATTTCCGATGGAAGTGATGGTTGACCCTTGCGATAATAATGTGGTTTATACGGTTTTTGGAGGCTACGATTTATTGTCTCATGTTTATAAATCTGAAGATGGTGGAGGATCTTGGAATACTTTAGGAGAAGATTTACCTGATGTTCCAACCAATACTATTTTTATTGATCCTGAAAATACGCAAGATATATATGTCGGAAATGATATTGGTGTTTTTGTTTCTACAGACGGTGGAGATACCTGGATGACTTATTCAACTGGCTTGCCAGATGCTTGCATGGTGATGTCGTTAAGTTACACCGCTGCGTCCCGAAAGTTACGCGTGGCAACGCATGGAAATGGTGTTTACGAAACTGATCTTTTGCATGAACAAGAAATTTATGTGGCAAAAACAGGTCAACTAGGAGAGTGGTATATGGATGATTTTGAAGCGAGTTTTGAGGACTTACCAAGTGCCTGTGTTTATCAAAATTGTTTTTACACGATTAAAGATTTTGATGGGACGGAATGGCGAGGGAATAATTTACGTGGCTTTGTTTCAGATGATTTTGAGCAACCTAATTTGAATGCAGAATGGGCCGAAAATGTCGGTACTTGGGAAGTGCAAAACGGAGAACTTTTACAAACTAATCCTGCTACTCAAAATACTCAATTAGATATCGATTTAACTCAAGATAATTCTACTTCATTTTTGTATCAATGGAAAATGAAGTTGGAAGGAAATGGAACGGAGAAAAGAGCAGGGGTACATATTTTTGCAGATGATTTATCGCAAGATTTTAGAGGTAATTCTTACTTGATTTATTTTTATGAAGATCAAGATCGTATCAGAGTTTTTAAAATAAATTCAGCGGGGGATTATGAAACGTTGTTGATTGAGGATGTTGAAATAGTAGCTGGTGATTGGTTGAATTGTCGAGTGATTTATGATCCTGAGATTGGGCAAATTTCAGTTTACTTGGATGATCGAAGAGTGGCGAATGTAGTTGATGATAATCCTTTGCAAATCGGAAATGGGTTGTCATTTAGAACAGGAGAAACTTTAGTTGCTTTTGATGACATCACAGTTTTTAAAGGAAGAGATTGTTCTGGATCTGAAAACATTCTGGTAGCAACTGATGGTGATTGCCGTTTTGAATCTCAAAATGATTCTACTTTCGTTTGCGGAATTCAATCAGTTGGTTTTTCCAATATGCGAGGTTGGTCAGTTCCAGATGAGTCGCAAGTGAAGATTGGTGAACATCCAGTATCATTGCAGGGTAGCATATTTACGGAAGCTGATGAAGCGGTGAAAGAGGTAGAGGTTATTTTAAGTGGCGGTGGTTCTTCAACTACAGTTACTGATGCTTCTGGCGCGTATAATTTTGAGGTGATGAGTGGAACTACTTTTGAAATCCGTCCAGAAAAATTAGATGACGTTGATAATGGCGTGAATACAATTGACATGGTGTTGATTCGGAAACATATTTTAGGTCTGGAAATTTTTGATTCTCCGTACAAAATGATCGCTGCTGATGTGAATAAAAATGGTTCGGTTACTACTTTTGATTTGGTAAAAATTAGATTGCTGATTTTGAATTATGAAACTGAGTTTGCAGGGAATACTTCTTGGCGATTTGTACCGAATGATTTTGTTTTTCCAACTCCTCTTGACTTAAATAATTTTGCAGAATCAATCGATGTTTTTCAAGTTTCAACTGATCGAAATGATCTGGATTTTGTAGGAATAAAAGTGGGAGATGTAAATTCAAGTGCCACACTTTTCACTACGAATACACCTGTTGAAACTCGAACTAATGATTATGTGTATTTCTTGTTAGAAAATAAAAAACTGATCGTTGGAGAACAAGTGGAAATTCCATTTTTCGCCAAAGATTTTAAGAAAATTGCTGGTTACCAAATGGCCTTAGACTTTGATGATTCTGTCTTGGAATTTGTAGAAGCAAAATCGAATAAAAAGAGTGATTTCCCCAAAGAATTTTTTGGGACAAATGATTTGGGAAAAGGATTACTTTTGATGAATTGGGTGTCAGGTGAAGCCGTTTCTGTGGAAAATAGAACAGAATTATTTACGCTAGTTTTTGAGGTGAAAAAAGAAACTACTTTAAAAGCGGTTTTAAAAATCACCGATCAAGAATTACAAACAGAAGCTTACAATAATCAAAATGATCAGTTAAGAATTGGGTTAGAATTTTTTGCCGAAAAAGAAAATACATTTTCCGAAATCACTTTTTCTCCAAATCCTTTTGCTCAAAAAACGCAGTTGAATATTCAATGTGAAATGGAAGAAGCGGCAGAAGTGATTTTTTACGACGAAGTAGGAAGGATTTTAAAATCGGAAAAATTGAACTTGCAAAAAGGAATGAATTTCCTAGAGTTTGATTTTTCTGGAAATGGATATTCTGGAATTATTTTTTATCAGATCAAAAGTGAGAATGGGAGAGGAGAAGGGAGATTGGTGAAGTTGTAGTTCTTTGAGAAACGTAGCTTGGCGAAACCCGTGAGATGGTTTAAAAAACGGCAAGGTTTCGTAAAGCGGTCGGAACTAAAGAGTGTTACTCTTTCGCAATTCCGCTTTACGAATCCTTGCTTTACCGCAAGCCTTCCCGCGGATTCCGCAAAGCTAAGTTTTTCAAAATTAAGTTCAAAAATGGAACTTTATCTCCGTACTTTTGTTTAAACATTTTTAGAAAAGAATAAAATCAAAAATAGATTTGAGTATTATGCAACTGGAACCGAAAGACCTTTATGAAAAGGTAGAATTTGATAAAGTAATTGAATTATTGCAAAAGGAATGTTTGGGTGAATTGGGCAAAAATGCCATTCAGCATTTGCCCATTTTGACTGTCCGACAAGAGATTCATCAACAGCTTTTAGAGGTGAGTGAATATAAGTTGAGCATTGATGATAACAAACATTTTCCGCTGACATCTTACTCCAATTTGTCAGAAGATTTAAAGCATTTAGGCATTATAGATTCTGTTTTGACCACCGAAGGGTTGCAACGGATCAATACGATTTTACTCTCCATTCGAGATATTTTTAGATTTTTCACGCCTACTCGACAAGATACATTTCCAAGTTTATATTTAATTATTCGAGATGTTGTTTTTGATGCTGACTTAATTTCAGCCATCGAGCAAGTGATTGATGAAGAGGGGAAAATTAAACCGGATGCGTCGCCTGAATTATTGAAAATTAGCAAAGGCATCGGAGCGAAACATAGAGAATTGGACAAAGTGTTTCGAGCGGTGATTACCAAGTATCGAACCCAAGGTTGGTTGACTGATAATGTCGAAAGTTATCGAAATGGTCGTCGAGTTTTGAGTGTGCCTTCGGAGCATAAACGAAAAATTCGAGGAATCATTCACGATGAATCTACGACTGGAAAAACAGCTTTTATTGAACCCGAAATTATCATTGATATCAATAATGATATTTTTGATCTGGAGACCGAACAGCGCCGAGAGGTTTATCGAATTTTAAAAGATTTGAGTACGACTTTACGACCTTATATTTCCTTGCTGAAAGACTACCAAAGTCTGATGATACGATTTGATATTATTCAATCGAAAGCTCGGGTCGCCATTAAAATGAACGCCGCTCAGCCTGTATTAAAAAAGTATCCTCACTTCGGAATTCATAAAGCGTTCCATCCACTTTTATATTTAAAAAATAAAGAAATTAAAAAGGAGACCGTTCCTTTTGATTTAGTTTTTGAAAATAAAAACCGAATCCTGATGTTGTCTGGTCCGAATGCGGGAGGGAAATCGGTGACGATGAAAGCGGTTGGCTTGATCCAGTTGATGTTGCAAGCAGGAATGTTGGTGCCCGTCGATCCAAAATCGGAGATGGGGGTTTTTACCAAAGTATTTTCGGATATCGGAGATCAACAATCTTTGGAAGATGACTTGAGTACTTATAGTTCCAGGTTGCAAAATATGCGAACGTTTTTGGAGCAGTCCGATGAAAATACTTTAGTGTTGATTGATGAGTTTGGTTCGGGGACAGATCCGAAAATTGGAGGCGCGATTGCCGAAGCAATTTTAAAAGAATTGAATCATAAAAAAGTGTTTGGCGTAATTACCACACATTACTCTAACTTGAAAGTTTTTGCTTTTAACAATCAAGGAATCGTCAATGGTTCGATGACTTTTGATAAAGATAATTTGACCCCAACCTATGAAATGAGCGTTGGACGACCGGGAAGTTCTTATGCATTTGAGATTGCGAGAAAAACTGGTTTGGATCCAAAAGTGATAAAATACGCTCGGCATAAAACTGGGAAAAATGAAAAAGCGGTCGATCAATTATTGATTGATTTGCAAAAAGAAAAACAAGAGCTCGAGGAGAAAATAGACAGTATGGGTGAGCGGGAGCGAAAGCTCGATAAGTTGATTAAAAACTACGAAAATCTTCACCGAGATTTAGAGTTCAAGCGGAAGAAATTAAAACTTCAGGTCAAGGAAAAAGAGCTACAACAAGTGGCTCGGGACAATAAGGAATTTGAAAAAGTTATTCGTGAAATTAGGGAAGAAAAGAACTTAGAGAAAGCCAAAGAGTTAGCTGCCAACGTGAGAGCACAACGAACAGAATTGGCGGATAATGTGGACGGCTTACGAGAGAAGGTTTACTATGAACCGACTGCTGCGAAAGCTGCGAGTGCAACTATCAAAGTAGGTGACTTTGTAAAACTAAGATCTGGTGGAGCAACCGGAACCGTCGAAAGTATCAAGAAAACTAAAGTGATTGTTTTGATGGGAATCATGAAAATGACTACTCACTTAAAAGATCTTTTGCCTGCAAATGAACCGCTGGAAATTATTAGTTCGAAAAGAGTGCAGACCGATGTGGTGGATTCTGGAACTACTTTCGAGTCAAAAATTGACCTGCGTGGAGTGACGACAAGTGAGTCGCTGAGGTTGGTAGAATCCTTTGTGGATAAGGCTTTGATGACAAGTGCTACTCATTTGCAGATTCTGCATGGCAAGGGAAGTGGTGCGCTGAGAGATGCGGTGAAGATGAAATTGAGAGAGTACTCGGATTCGATTTCTAAAGTTTATCATCCGCCGAGAGAGGAAGGAGGAGACGGGGTGACGATTGTGGAGTTTTAAACCCCCAGCCCCTAAAGGGGAGCTTTTTTCAATTATGCCTTCGGCAATTGAAAAAGTTAATTCGAGGTGTTTGACGACCTAGGTTTTTATATTACAGATTAAATCCTTGTTCGATATATAATAAAAAAGCCATTTGGAAATACTTCCAAATGGCTTTTTTTATTATATAACAACGTATTTACATTTTGATAAAACGGCGGATGATGCTGCCATTTTTATTTTTTAATTTTAGGAAATAAACACCACTTGAGAAGCTAGAAATATTCATTTCGATGAAATCATTTTTTCCAAGAGATCTATTTTCTGCTTGTAGAGTTTTTCCATCAATAGAGATGATTTCTATTTGAAAATCCATAGCCTTTTCCAATTCAATTTTTGCAAATAACAATTCATTCACGGGATTTGGAAAAATAGAAAAATCATTGACTGCTGCTAATTCATTAGTCGCAACTGTTTCGATTGTGATGGTATTTGAATTACCAAAACAACCATTTGAATCAACTGTCCCAACATAATAATCTCCAGGAGTCATTACATTTAATTGTTGATTATTTGAATTAGGAATGATGGTTCCATCTTGAAACCATTGGTAATAAGTTGCTCCTGTGGAAGTTAGTAAACTTCCATTCAAAATGATTGCTGGAATGACGGGTTCGTAAACCGTAATTTCAATTCCAGCAAATGCCTCACATCCTGTATCTGCATTAGTAACTGATAAAGAGTAAGTTCCATTTGCTGTAACTTCTACGGTTGTAGTAGAATCAATCGTTTGGTTATTCAAACTCCAGATGTAATTATAATTTCCATTTAGAGTAGCATCAAGGGAAATAAAGTTTCCTTGACAAAATTCTGTAGGACCACTTGGGACAATTACAACTGGTGGATCATTAGAGAATATGACTTCAAATTCTTCGCTATTCGATCCACATCCATTGTTCAAAGCCATCAATTGATAAGTTCCTGATTCAGTAATTAGCAGCGAGTTGGTTGTACTAATAGTTGTTCCATCTTTGAGCCAATCATATTGATCATAACCTGCGGGTACTTCATACGTAACTCCTTGTCCATCACAAATTATAATATCCTCAGTTGGTAAATTTGAAATCTCAGGCGATTCATTGATTATCACCACCATCTCATTAGAGATACTTTCGCATTGTTTGTTATTAATGGTAGCATAATAAGTTCCACTTTCTGAAATTTCAAAAAAGAAATTAATCGAATCTATTTTTACGAAGTCTTTGTACCAAGTGTATTTTTCAAAACCATCTGGCACTTCGAAAGTTTCATTTTCTCCCTCACACAATTCTAAAGTACTTGGGAAAATAGCGGAGATATCTGGAGTCGTCGGAGGGTCAATATTAAGAAGTGAAATAGATGGATCTAATTCCAAAACATATAACCCTGTAGAAACATCAGAAGCTAAAATTAATCCAGATGGCAAAAATGGATAAGCCCCCCAATTACCTTCAAAACCTGCATAAGCTGTATCAGTTGGATTAGTATCATAATATGCTGCTGTACTTGGATTCAAAGGATCGGAAACATCGAAGACTTGAATTCCATCATGGTAGTAAGAACAAAATAAATAGTCCCCACGAATGAATGGATTATGTGGTCGATTATTATCATCATTTGGATTCAAAGGGAACTTGAACGTAAGATCTATTTCGATAAAATTATTATCTAGATTTTCCAAATTAATCACTCCCAATGGTCTACCAATCGGCACCTCCTCAGCATAAATGGCAAAATCTCCTTCTTCTGAAACCCAACTACTGTGATTGTACCCGCCAGTATTTTGCGAAGCCAATAAAACAGGAGTCGTCGGATCAGTCATATCCCAAATGAAAAACCCTAGGTATCCATGTGAACCATAAGCAATATTATCCCGCACATAAATATCATGTGCGTAGCCTTGTCCTGTTGATGGATTTGCCGGGAAATTAACTGCAGCCATCAGGGTAGGATTATCAGGATTATTATTCAAATCTAAAACAATCACTCCACCGCTTTGTGTATTCGTTCCAACAGAATATAATCGCCCATTTTCTTCATCGATAAATATATTATGTGATTTTCCAAAAAACTCGGTACTCTGATAAGTCTTAGTGATGGAGTTTGGCAAATCACTCAAATCGAAAATCATCAATCCTTCATTTGTATTATCCGAAACAGCATAAGCTCGATCTTTATAAGTTTTGATGTCTCGCCAAATCGTTGTTTCTCCACCTGGAAAACTGTCAATCTGAACAAGATTGGTTGGGTCAGCTAAGTCAATAAAATGAACATGCGTGGATGATCCAATAATGGCAAATTCATTTCCTTCACAATCCGCATATCCCCAAACTTCATTAAACTGAACGCCTGATGGAGCTGGTCTAGAATCATCCTCCCAAGTGTCGAGCAGGGTCATATTCATTGATTGCTGAGCCTGTAAGTTGATAGCAGGTAGCGTGATAAGAATTAAACTCAAGTAAATTAATCGAAGTATCATGTTTTAATTTTTTTTAATTTGTTATGTTTTGTTGATGCAGAAATAATGCCAAGGAATTTAAGTTTTAGCGGCTCATTTCCATTCATAATTGTCAGACCATTTGTAGAAGTCATCCACTTTGTCGCCATTTTTTTCCATCCATGTTTGGATGGTTTTTTCATTGGTAGAAAGTTGAATCAAATAAGCCAAAGCTTCCGCATGTCCTGCGTCATATAATTTTTTAAAATAAGGCGCAAAATGTTCCCAGTAAAATCCTTTATTTGATTTATAATCAGCAAGCATTTTACAGATTTTTTCAATTTTTAATACAAATTTTTCTTCCTCGGTTTGGTCTGAAACTTCTTCGCTCAAGTCAGAGGCACCACTTAAATCAATAATCATTTCCACCATCGAAAAATCATTTTCCTTTCTTGGTTCGATCATCAAAGCATTCAACGTGATAGAAACTTGATTATCACCTGTTTTTTTTGCACTACCTTTCATTAAGTTGGTAATTCCTGCTTGCATGATTTTAGCTCGTTCTCCAGTTGGTTCTAAAATCAAAAATCGCCAACCTGCTAAAATTGCTGGAACTCTCATTCTCAAATCACTAGCAATCAAAGATTGAATATAATGTGAACTCGCATGATTAGCATTTAGTTGAGAGGATTTTTGAAAACACTCCAAAGATTTTTCCGTATCACCTAGTTTGGCTAAAGTAACTCCGTAGTTAAAATAAAGCATCGTCGCATTTGGAAATTTTTTGATGCCTTGCTTGTAGATTTTTTTAGCTTTTTTGGTATTACCAATGATGTCCAAAGTATTTCCATAAGTAACATAAACGGTCACCAACTGTTTATTTTTTTTATGATGCTTGATCGCTTTTTTACACACATTAATACAATCGGCATATTTTTGAGTGATGTGATAAGTTAGAGCCAACTCAGCTAAAGCTAATAGATTTTTACTATCCAATTCTAAAACTTCTTGGTACTTTTTGATCGCACCTTTATAATCGGAGGCATCATGTAAATCGATTCCTTCATTAACTAACGTGGTGATTTTATCGTCGTTGGTGTTTTGTGCATGGAGAGAAAAAATTAAAAAGGAGAAAAAAAAGGTAAGTAAGAATTGGTTCATAGCGCGATGAGTTGTTTTTTGGAAAAATAAAAATTCAAGGTTTTTTAGATAAAGGAAAGAGCCAAAGATAATGAATAATTTATATGATTTTTTGTTGTCAAGTATTTTATATATTTGCGTAGGGGCAATTCCTTGTGGTTGCCCAAAATGAAAAGATAGTTTACAAAAAATAAAATTATAGCCACTCAATTTCTAAGATCAAACTATAAAATGGCAAAAGAAAAATTACTAGAAGTCATCGATTTACAAACTCATTTCTCTACCGAAGAAGGAATTGTAAAAGCAGTAGATAAAATAAGTTTTACATTATATCGAGGAGAAACTCTTGGAATTGTTGGAGAATCAGGATCTGGAAAATCTGTCACTTCTTTGTCCATCATGCAGTTAGTTGCACAACCTCCGGGCAAAATTGTAGGTGGGAAAATTCTTTATTATCCAAAGGGTCAAGGCGAAATAGATTTGCTCCAACTATCCGACAAGGAAATGCAGCATTACCGAGGCAATGAATTGGCGATGATTTTTCAAGAGCCAATGACTTCTTTGAATCCAGTTTTTCGATGTGGAGATCAAGTAGCCGAGGCAATTATTTTACATCAAAAACTATCAAAAGCGGATGCAAAAAAACTAACGATCCAACTTTTTGAAAAAGTTCAATTACCTGATCCAGAACGAATTTTTAATGCTTATCCTCATCAACTTTCAGGTGGTCAAAAACAACGAGTCATGATTGCCATGGCCATGAGTTGCAATCCAGATGTGTTGATTGCTGATGAACCAACCACGGCTTTGGACGTGACTGTTCAAAAAGCTATAATTGATTTAATGAATGATTTGAAAAAAGAAATCAATGCTTCTATCATTTTTATTACCCATGACTTGGGCGTGATTTCAGAAATCGCAGATCATGTGATTGTGATGTTTAAAGGAAAAATTGTGGAGCAAGGAGATATCGGAAGCATCTTTTTAAATCCTCAGCATCCTTATACGAAAGGACTTTTGGCTTGCCGGCCTCCGTTAGATTTTCGCTTGGAAAAATTACCCGTGGTGAGTGATTTTATGGATTTTGAGAAAAATGAAAATGGTGAAATTATCATTACTGAAAAAGTAAAAAGTATCGATGAGGTAACGACAAATAATAAAGTTGACCTGGCGACTCGGGTTAAGCGACAAGCATTTTTACCTACTCAAAAACCAATCCTAGAAGTTAATAATTTAGAAACTTGGTTCCCTGCTAAAAAGAATTTTTTTGGAAAAACGACTGCTTGGGTGAAGGCGGTGAATGATGTAAGTTTTAAAGTTTACCCTGGAGAAACTTTAGGATTGGTGGGAGAATCAGGTTGTGGGAAAACGACACTCGGAAGAACTATTTTAAGATTAGTGGAGCCAAGATCAGGTGAAATATTTTTTGATGGAAAAAATATAACGGAGCTTCCGAAAGAGGAAATGCGAAATTTGCGGAAAGATATGCAGATCATTTTTCAAGATCCATATTCATCGCTCAATCCAAGAATGACCATTGGAAATGCAATCATGGAACCGATGCAAGTGCATAAAATTTTAGCTAATGATGATGAGCGAAAAGCGAAAGTGATCGAGTTATTGGAAACGGTAAGTCTGGAAGCGAAACATTTTAATCGTTATCCGCATGAATTTTCGGGAGGTCAACGACAACGAATTTGTATTGCCAGAGCTTTGGCCTTAAATCCAAAATTTATTATTTGCGATGAATCAGTTTCTGCTTTGGATGTGAGTGTGCAAGCGCAGGTGTTGAATTTATTGATGGAGTTGCGAGAGAAATTTCAATTTACGTATATTTTTATTTCCCACGATTTGTCTGTCGTGAAATTTATGAGCGACCGAATGATTGTGATGAATCAAGGAAAAATTGAAGAGATGGGCGATGCTGATGAAATTTATCATCATCCAAAAACAAAGTATACGCGTGATTTGATTGAGGCGATTCCGAAGGGGAGGAGAGAGGATTTGGAGGCACGATTAAATAGTTGAATTGGTAATTGGTTGAATAGGTAATCAGGCTACTGCGAAACTAGATGTAATTTTTTTCAAATCAAGATTAGATTACTTGGTGCCCTGATTATACATTAGACTTGTTACCCTTTGAAAAGTGCTTAACTGAAATTCAGATTTTCTTGATATTTTTTCTAAAAAAATCATTGAATAGTCCTTCTATTGAATTATTTTTTCAGGAAAAATAGCAGAAAAAGATGTTTTCAGATGAGTGCTTTTTAAAGGGTAACAAGTCTATTAACCAATCAACTGTTTTACTTTTTTCCATATGCACAATGCCGGCATCCACTTCCACAACAATTTCCCCGCAGCAAATGATAAAATTCCGTAAAAACAAAATATCCATTTTCCATATAAAAATGAAAACCTTCTTCTAAGTCACCTGAATACCTAGGGAACGCTTGTTTTTTTGCCATTTCAGTCAACCGATTAATATCGCTCAAGCAATTTTTACACAAACAATCGTATTTCGTTTTTTTTAAAAAATCATTTCCCGCGTCAGTTATAACAACACTTTTACATTGACAATTGGTAATGTCATTCATCCTACAATCGAAGGAAGTTTGGCAACGTTGGCAGACTTTTATTTTAGGTTCAATCATTTTTTGAAATGCTCCGAGTTTAAGAACTCACAAGGTGACTCGAAGTCACCTTGTGAGTAGACTACTATTGTAAGGTACTTTATCTTATTGCTTAATCAATAATTGAGAAGCTACTTTCTCATTACTTAGCACTTTTACCATATAAGTTCCTTTGGCTAAATTTTGAATATTAATCTCGTTTTGAGTTCCTGTAAGTATATTGTTATAAACTAATCTTCCAGTCATGTCAAAGATAGAAATTTCTGCGTTTTCGTTTTCCAAATTTTTCAAAACGAAAAACTCATTGGCTGGATTTGGATAAACTTTAAACAAAGATTTTGCTTCTACATTCTCAACGGCAACCACTCCGTCAGAAGTCACTACATTATCAATTGCAAAATAAGCAGGTGTATTCATTCCATAATTTCCATTATCAGTAGAACTCAAAGAGAAAGCCAAACTATCCGCTTGCCCCAACGAAGTCAAATCAATCCAAGTCCACTCAGTCACAATATAATCTAGAGAATTATCTGATGCTCGGTAATCTGCTAAATAAAATTCAACTGACTCAGAAGAAAGCGTTCCACCCAAATATTTTTTAACGGTCAATAAAAAATAATCTTCATCATCACCAGTTGCGCCACCAAATTTTTTGGCAAACTGATTTCCATCTTGGATGATACCGTGGGCTACCGTCAAATTGTTAACATACATTCCACTCACCACTTCGCCAGCAGCATCGTTATCCAAGTGCATGATATTCTGATCAGAAGTAAATGATACACCATAAGTATTTGAACCATTATAGCCAGTTCCATTAATCGTACTTAAGTTTGCAAAATTTACTGAATCAACATTTGTTCCTGAAGAAATTGCCCAACCTGACCATGAGTCTCCCCACGTGAAAGAAGTAAATTGATTGTCCAATGAGATATTTCCACTTGTAAATAAGTTAGTTCCGTCACTTCCATTTAAAAAGGAATCAACTCCGATACTAGCGTATTCTTCGAAGTCAGAAGTCGTTTGTGCGAAAGAAAGAATCGCAGAAAAAGTAAAAATTAAAGTAAAAAATTTGTTCATAATTTAATGTGATTTAATTGATTTTGAAAAAGAAAATTTATCCCTATTTGATAATTGGTGCCGGGCATAGGTCGCCTTTCCACCACTAAATAATTAGTATTCCAGATGTTATTAAGATTAAAAAAAACAATGCTTTTACATTTTTTCCAATTGGCGGAATATTGGAGGCGAGCGTTGGTAACTTGGTAAGATGCTAAATCTCCATATTGACCCCTAGCCTTACTCGTAAAAGAATGTTGGTACGAAAATTTAAGTTTTTTCCAAGTCAAATTTGCTCGGCCAAATGCTTGATGAGTAGGCACATAAATTAATTGTTGACCAACTTCTCGCTTCGGTAATTCCATCGCAATTTCATTAGTTGATTTGATGAAATCGTAACCTGCATCAATTTGTAATTGTATTGTTTTTATTTTTTGAGAAAAAGAAAAACGAGGTTCCAAACCACGACTCCAAACTCTGGTAATATTAAAAGCAGCCCAACCTGATTGATCAGCAGCAGGTGCCCACAAAATCCATTGGTCAATATTTCTATTAAAACCTGTGAGTGAAAAAGTGAAAGAACTTTGACCAATTTTAAGAGGAGAATGAATCGTGGCTTCTTGACTCCAACCCGATTCTGGGTTTAGATTTTCGTTGCCGCCGCCATTCCAAAAACGGTCGTTCAACGTTGGAACTCGATAATTTCTACTTACTTTTCCTTCAAATTTAACCAA
>Ga0209712_10001794_pt1 | contig 18050 bp, 19 predicted proteins | sample ArcOceMetagenome_FD_187443 | JGI IMG/M metagenome (GOLD analysis project Ga0209712, IMG submission 187443) | Marine eukaryotic phytoplankton communities from Arctic Ocean - Arctic Ocean - Greenland ARC118M Metagenome (SPAdes) (version 2) | ecosystem: Environmental > Aquatic > Marine > Oceanic...
TCACTCCCAAAAACTGCAATCTACATGGAAATAGGATTCATTTTTCTTCTCATCGGATTATATGCCATCCGCAAATACATCAAGCGTAAGAGATATGTAGAGCGAGTCACAAGGTGGTACCGGGGCAAGCGGTCTGCTTTGATCATGAAATACAATCGCTTTATTGATCGCGTGGCGCAGACGTCAATAGTGTTTGCTTTATTGCTGCCGCACGTTGTATACATGTTCATCATGGCTTCGATGAAGTGGTTCCTTCCTAGTGTTGTGAGATATTTTGCATGTAAGACTCTACTTGCCGATCTCGTCAGTATCTATATTCCTTTCGTCAAAACTATCATGGTAATTCATAAATGGCGAACTTTCGGGTTTAAAACTGATGAGAAGTCGGGTGAAAGTAAGGACAATGTCGATGATAATGGCGAGCATACGAGCTCATCCAACACTGGTGGATTCATGTCCATATTTCGAAGGAGACGTGTCGGGAGTGAATATAAGAATGCAATCGGCAGAGAGGTCAAGGGAACTGAGAAAAAGAAGTCACATATCACCAGAACTCGTTTATCAGAAGATCAAAAACAAGTGGTCGAAGAAGCATCTAAGTTGCTGCAATATTGGGTCGTCTATGCTCTGATCTATTCAGCTGTGCAAACCTTGATGCTCTTGCCTTTCCTTGGCCGTGTTCTAACTAATGTGAATATCAAGTCAAAGCCTGTTTCATCTTTGCCTTGGAAACAAAAGAAAAGTTTATGGTTGAATCGTATCGATATCAAACCTTCGGCAGAATTCTTCGAGGAATGCAAACTACTATTTTTCATTTGGTTGCGCATGCTACCCACATCCCTTACTGGAAGCAATAAGCGTGATCTTGGAAAGAGTCAAGATGGTAAATCTTCTGCAAACAGCAACAATGTGAAGAAACGCGTTGCGGCATTTGAAAACACAAAGACCAAGGCGCGCAAAGACAACAAGATTCCTTTCTCAAATCTCCCGGTTGATATAATCTATGAACGCCTGTCACCAATGGTAATTGCTTTACTTTCATCATCGTCTCGTCTGCTTCAGCACGGCAGTACAGTTTCTACCAATGGACCACAGACGCTTCTCATGCGTGCAGTAGCCTTGTGCAGAAGTTTTCTTGATGCCATGGTATGGACAAAAATGATCTCAGCAAATACGAAGGACCGGATCATTACGATTTTAGTAGAATGCTCAGATTTGCTACCTGCGTCAGTGACACTGTTCATGCCTGCCTACTTTACAAGTTATGGAATCGTCTTCGTTTCGCTCCTTGTTCCAAGCGGTAAATCTGCCATTGCATATAACTCTCTCAAAGGCACGAAGACCAACACCGAAACTGTGAAGATTATGGAATCTACTTTACGCTATTTGCAGTATTGGGTAGTTCAGAGTATCATCTCTTGGATATTGTCCGCATTTTCGCCAATTTTGGCATGGGTTCCTTTGAGTACACACATGGCTTTACTTGTATGGGCTTACGCGCAACTAGAAGGGACGACTATCTCACTGTATAATATCCTTGAATGGGATCTAGTGGCATTTGGTTTACTAAATACCAATCCTCACCAGGAAAATGCAGAAAATATGAACGTGGAAGATTCCGTAACAATGAAGGTATTCAACTCAATTGCGAAACATGTTCCTTCAAGTCTGCCGAGCCAGGATTCAATTGCAAGTTGTGATGATGAGAAAGATGGTAAAAAAGGTGCAAAAAACACAACAGAAGTAGTAGATTCAAGCAAGATTGATGTACACGAGCCGCTGCTTGAGGGACACGATAAAGAAGAAGACCAGAAAGTCCAGTCAGCGACAAAGAATACGAATGAAAACGAGAAAGGTGAGAATGAATAAGAAGAAGACCGAGACTAGCAATAAAAAGTGATATGTACATGTAGAATAGATTCTGAGTAAAATGGACGTAAAATCAACCCATCTATCAAGTGTGCTAGATATGTTCGCGCTCCTCAGGATATTCATCGAAACAATCATCATTTGAAGCTTCGAGTATCTCCCCATATTCTCTCCACTTGGTCTCATCAGCCTCCGACAATATTCTAAACCCTGACAATGATTCAAGAAGCTCATCTTCATCTCTTGCCGAATGCAATACTGCCTCTACAGGAGGTTACGATTTTGATCCAAAAACAAAAGATAAACAATCTGCCGAAGTCGGAGCATCGCCCAGAGTCCATCGATCGTCGGTAGTACCACCTTGTAAAGAATTCCATCGCGTTGATGTGAAGGCAATGATAGCCTTGCCATTTTCTTTTGCCGCTGGTATTGAAATATTTTCTGCGGCATCCTTGTGCGACATGCCGTAACGTAGCATTAAGTATATCTACTTCGGAAGAAGAGGAAAGAGCTTTTCCGACCACATGAGAATGCGTTGAAATTCCAATATATCGAACAGATCCATTCTCTACCCATTGTTGTGTGTGCTTCAAAGCGGCAGCAAGTTCTGGCCCTGGTTTCATTGAGGATGAACGACCGTCATCATCCAATTCATCGGGTACAATATATTCCAGCATAAAAGTATCCAGGTATTCCCCTCCGCAATATTCGAGGCAGACAGAAAGCCGCTGATCAAGACCATCACAGGAACGATCGGTGCCTCCACTAGCCACAAAATATCCTCCCGATTTTGAGTTGAGCAAACCTGCTTTATTCCAGACATAAACCCTGGATACCGATGAGGATTGTAATAAAAATAGAATGGCGCAACATTTTCTTCCTGTCTCTTGATTTCATCGAAATAAAGAGACGCTAGAGAAGACGGTTGTGTGCTTCGTGCCGCTCCCCCAAGACCGTAGCGAGAAACCGGGAGACCAGATGCTGTGGTAAAAGATTTCGTTGGTGCTAAAGGTAGGGAAAGTCCAAATTTTGATAAATTGATATGTACATGTAGTAACAAAAGGAACACACTTTCTTGATGGTGGTATGAAGTAGGACTTGAACATGATAGGAAAAGTGTTTGTTGGAACGAGTGACGAGTGTCCAGATCCTGCCTGTGCTTTTTCAACAAGTGTCAAATGAAGCTTGGATGAAGATCCAAAAATACCTCTGTAGATTTTTGTGTTGCAAATTAATAAATTTGTTAAAAACCGTTCCTGAATGGCCGTTGTCGGAATAATGCTTGCTTGCACGTTTTCCACCTATTTTAATGCATTCATGAGAACTCGATGTGTGCTAAAAAGAAAGTGATGCATAAAATTGCCAGAAATGGAATTGAAGTAATGACGATGATGCACAGATACGAGTAGTCGAGTTGGTTACAAATATTTGATTAGAATTTAGGCCTCCTTCTTCTTGGGTGTACGAAGCTGAGAACATGCAAAGTAGAAAATAGCTGCAACAATGTGTCCAAAGAAGTAGTGACTCTTCCACGCAGCAAATGCCCAATCAAAAGCAAGAAGCTGGAATGCTATGACAGCATACTCCGCAAAAAGGGAGGTAGCAATGATGGTGGCAATTCCATAGAGACTCCACTTGTTGGGAGAAAATCTAGGGCTCAACTTTTTCTTTCCAATACGTTCACAGAAAGTCAAAAGTGGAACAGTAAGGAAGAACATGTAGTAACCGGGATAAAATCCATGCCAGAAAGCACTCATTCCGTAGGTAGCAACAAGACTTCCTCCAGTACGCATGTACACATAACGTCCCAACCAGTTTGCTGTCTTCTTGTTCCATGAACCTGAAAGGATCTTCAAGTTGGGAGCAGTCTCAAAACTGATAATATCAACATTGTTCGAGTTTTCCCATCCCTTTGGCTTTCCTTCCTTGTCAAATCCCTCGAAACCTCCGTACCAGATATTACAGGCACCCTCGGCGTTCTTCCATGCAAAGTAATACTTCATACGGATACAGAAAAGTGAAAACCAAGTGTAAGCATAACGATTGATCCATGGACGCTTCAAGAACTCCTCAGTGATGACGACAGGAGTGAAGTTCTGGGGATCCGTGGGGTCGAGAAGAGGGTATGCAGCATTTCCAACAACAAACGCTCCAAGACAAATAAGACTTGTAATGAAAGGCTTCAAAGTAGGCATGATCTGGCTGGGGATCTTTCCCTTGGGCTTTCCATCCTTATCATAAAGGTTGGTTCCATTACAAGCATCTTCGTATATTTTGTACTCAAAAGCAGGTCCGGCAAGAATGGTGGAGAAATTGAAAGTGTATCCAAGGAACTCAAGGATTCCGGGGACCTGCATAACAGCGAGATGTTCACACTTCTTGGTCGCTCTATCAGGCTTACCCTTCTTGAGCAAATCTCCATCATACAAGTTGTAAGCGAGGGAATAAAGCTTCATACTCAAAACCATGTGTGATCCAGTGAAGTCCAGGTCCCATCCGAGGTAATTAATGTACTGTCTGTGCAAATGTCCGAGAGTTACGTACATCATGATGAAAGTTGGCACGATGGTCTTGGACAACTTTGGTGGCAAGATAAGCAACAGAACGTATGAAATGACGACAGCCAAGAGGTGGTGGATCCACTGCTTTCCAATGGTGAACTGGAGAAGAAATGCTCCGAGGAGGAAAGAGAAAGCGTGTTTGATCTTTCCATAGGGAAGACTAGCCATGATAATTCCAAGCGGGTAGCAAAGGAACATTCCCAGGGTGTAACTGAGGGTCTCCATGTCGAAGCCAATGGCTTCGGAGAGGCCCTCAACTTGAGAGGTTACGAAGCCAGGTACTATAAAGAATGACAAAAGAAAAAAATGAGAATGATAACATGAGTGATCGTGCAATATGAGCAAACGAATTCTTCTTGGGTGACCACCTTTCAAGACACAAACTCACCGAGCACGACAGTCTTCTCAGCAAGAGGACCATACGAGTAAACATACTCAATCGCTTGAGCGATTGGAGCATTGAGTGCGACGGGCAATACACGATCCATGATCGAAACTATGAAAAGACAGTGTTTATCCACATGCAGGAAAAAGATCGATGATGATGAAAGAGAAAACGGGAAGCGTAATAGATGGCATGATGGACATTCGAAGCAAATCACCCACGTCGCCATGTCATTTGGTTTGATTGTAGATACGTCATTTACCAACATGGTAGAGATAACATTCAAGTCCCATCCTCGGGCGGCGCGGAAGCGAAGATTGAAGATTCCGTCCGATCTAAGATTCATTTTGTTCTTCAAGGGATGCGATGACCTGACCCCTGCCCTAACTTCGTATTGAGCAAGCTTGCAAGCACAAGCAAGCGCACCTTTCTCAAATATTCGTTGAAGAGTTGACATCTTCAATCTTTCCTTCACTACACGTACACGTACCTGCAGCCATGAAGTACATTATAAATCTTACTCTAATTTTATCACATGCGTGGCTTGTATCATCCTTCGTCACACCCAAACCTAGTTTAAGTCCGCCCATTGTTGTAAATACCAGTACATCTAAAGCTGGGGGCTTGCAAGTGCCGGGATCTAGCCAGCAGTCAAGAACATATGATGTGTCTATGAATATGGATCTTGGAATTGATCCAGCGGCTTCCGCAGCCATCGTTAGTGCTGCAATTATTGTATTCGCTGGGCAGAAAACCAACGAAAAGAACGCTGAAGATGATGTCGAAACCAGCACTGAAGATGATGTTGCTGTTGCTGGGGAGATCGAGACAAAAGAAGACGTGGGCGCTGAGAGCACCGCGGAAGCAGTTGATGAGGGGGTTTCCACAACGGATGACTCGGGTATTGATAATACCGTGAAATCGGCAATGGAGGACATGATCAAAGAGTACGAAAATGACCCAAAGCCTGCAAAGAAGTCTCGCCCAACATCACTTCAAACACCAGATGTTGACGCTGCCAAGAAGAAGGTTGCTAGCACTCTAGCAGGCGAAATGGCGATGAAGGAGAGACTTACGAGTAATTCTAGTGATCTTGATATTGACATTAAAATCATGGAGCCGGGACCGCAAAAAGCTATTCCTAAACCGATGGCAGTCAGCAGTCCTGAGGGAGAATCAGAAGAGAAGGAAAATTCTCATGCTGCCGTCAGAATTTTGAAGAAAGTTTTCATGCCATGGAGGAAATTTTCCAATTTGTTCTAGGGGTGGTTTTGATAGGTTCACGACGTATGAGCTGTAGTATGTTTTCTTTTTGACTCGCGTCATCATAGTGGAATCTGCGAGACGCCTGAGTTCTTAAGATATCAGGGATAGGAGCACTTATTATAGAGTGGAAGAGTAGAAAAGCCCTCATCGCCAAAAACCCACATTAAATATATTGTATGTTATTTAAAAAATGTTCTTGTGGCTATCTCCACTTCTTTCTATGAATGAGTTGTCTACAAATTGTGGTGCGCATAGTACACATAAATGCAGTGATCTCGAATGTTATGAAAACTGACTATCAGGGAAACTTCGTCGGCCTGAGTGTTCTGAGTTTCCTATGGATTGAAGATACGAAAGATTCACGGCATCAAAAGATTGTGCAGAGAGGATCTTTAGATAATATTTTGCTATCGCCACCTTCGATTCCCATACTGATCTCTTCTTCTTGCAAAATTTCATAATAGATGCCAGAAGGATATGTTGCGGTTGCCGAAACCGCGGACGATTTAAATTACTGGGTTGTATCTAATATCACCCTGACAGATTTGGATGGTGTCAAATTTCCAGATGATCCCGACCCATAGTTTGTTGCTATTAAAATGAGAAGAACGTTGCTGTCGTTACCCTTCAAGAAAACAATGATATTGTTCTCATTGGCCTTGCTTCCAAGACTGCGCCAAGACTGTACTAAACAGTTTTTCTGCAGGAACTGTTAATCTCACGAACATTGAGACGGAGGAAGAGGACCTCATCAACCGAACCTCGTCCATTGAGAATATTCCACGTGAACTCGATGGCGTTACTTTCATTAGAAATGTTTACTTTGCAGCTGCCGACGAGGGTGATCTTGACGGTGGATCCCGTGGGTTCAATATATTCAATGCTGACAGTGGTGAAATTGTTTACACCTCCAGATCAGATATGGATCACATGAGTGCAGCTGTAGGACCGGAAACAAGGGAGTCGAGCCCGTGAATGTCGCATTGGAAACATTTGTAGCCCCGCAAAACATTTGGGTTGTAATGAGACGAAGGTTTCTTCTTAATAAACCCTTTTGTGGTCGATTACCATACATTTAGTCGATAAATCTCAGTAAATCATTGAGTTATTTATTTATTTACAAATGCCAGGGCCAAATATGAATCGGAGATGGATCTCAGGAGCTCTTGCTTTAAATGGCTGCATCTACTATCATATCTTAAAATTAGACCCCGAGAATGAATCTGTACGCTGTGTTGGAGATGATTTTGGACGAGGACGAAACAAATGCATGGGAACAGTTCTATGTTGTGATGGATGCCTGTATGGTATCCCTGATAATTCAACACGCATCATCTTCTTCGATCCTGCCAATCACACTTCAAGCATTCTAGGGGACGAAGCTAGAAGTGATTTTCGATGTAATGATGGTAGTGTATTTGGCAGAAATGGATGTATCTATTCCCTCAGTTATGAGCATGGTACTCGTAAAGAGCTGAAGATCGATGTGGTAAACAACACATATACTCTCATTGGAAACGAGGGTTACCTCCCTCATAACTATTGGGGCGAGGCTGTCCTGGGAAATGGCGCTTGCATGTATTGGCCACCATTTGAAGCCAAATGCACAATGAAGTTTGATGTCGAGACTCAAACTACATCTCATCTAGGACACAACTTTGGAGTATTTGATTTAAAATTGTTTAGTGGGGCGGTAGCATCCACTGGAGCTATCTACTGCATCCCAAATCACGCAGATAAAGTCCTTAGAATCGATACATTTCAGGAGTTCGCAACGAAGCTGGAAGCAGATATGAAAGAGCATTCAGAGGTACTCGGTTTCCTTTTCGAGATAAATAACATGGGGATGAAATTATGACCCAGCCATAGTACCAAGATTCTTTCTTCGCATCACTACCTCAGCAGATTTCAAGGCGTGCCTCAGCAGATTTCAAGGCATGAGTAAAAGCATCCACCAAAGCTTTAAGAAATTCCATAATGGAATCCAGCTCCAATTCTGATATCTTTACCATTTTTCTCTTGCTGTTCATCAAATATCTAAGACGCTTCAGTTCTTTTTTCATAAAATAAACGTCAGCCTTTGTCGGTGGTTTCACAAAGTTCACCTCCAATTCGTCATCCCCGTGACCTTCCTTTTCATCTATATCGAAAATCAAATCAACATTATCAAATGCCCACCTCTGCGGCAAGGTCTCCACAAAACCATACTCAAAAAACAGATCTGGCGTAACGAAAGTTCCTTGCTCAAAACACGTACAATAGCTACAACGATTATATGAATAATTCAACTGTTCTCCCTTTTCAATAGCTCTTGTAGCGATAAACTCAAATTTTTCACCCAAGACATGATTCGCGTCAGTATTTGACCTTTTTCCATTTGCATGATTGATTAGATCCATAAACGGCACGAGAGCTCTTCCTTCTAAACCTTCACTACGGGTGTAGGTTAGAGATGTGGCATCTGCGAATTTGGAATCCGTTGCCATATTTTCATCAAACCCACCACAAATTTGGATAAGTTCCTTCCCGTCGTGAAATTCAAATCCAAATAGTGGTGCTGTTGAGGGTCCGACCAACTGCTTCAGCATTCTCTTCGCTTGTGGAGACCAATTCGAAGGAATGTGATGGTGGGTTCTGCTCGTGAGATATCTTTCGTAGGGAGTTTGGATAGTATCATTCTTGATGATAGACGAGTGGACATTGTGCAATAGATGACACGTTTCCTTGTCATAATCGTCTTCATCGTCCAAATATTCAGATTGGGCGGCAGAGATGGTGAGATTCAAGGGAACTGTGATAATGATTTTCCCCTTTGGAATGGATTGAGAAGCGAATAGTCCACTAAGACCTTCATCAATGTATCGTATTTTGACATGTTCACGGATGAATGCTCCCTGGATTTTGGCCCATTCCATGACGTTGAGGTTAAGTTCATGATCGATTTGGGGGTTGCCTAGCGTCACTGAAATATTGGATGTCGCCAGCAACACAAATAGAGAGAATGTGGACGGATTGAGGATTGGAAATGTGAAACGAGGTGGGAGAATCATGGTGAAAATAAATATTGAAGCGATATCAATAAGTATGCCATAATTAATAACTGAACAAAGCTGGGCCGAACTACGTGTAGCTATGGTACTCTACTCATACAAATTCCAGATCAGCAGCTTTTTTTGGCACCTCGACCAAGAGCTTTTTTGAGAACCTTTTTCACTTTTTCTGGTTCTGATTGTTTTGGATTTTCTTATACGAACCTCTCAGTACTCTACTGCCCCCCAAATCACGTTAAGTCCTTGGAATTGATCCATTTCAGGAGTTCGCAACGAAGCTGAAAGCAGATATGGAAGAGCATTCAGAGGTGCCCGGTTTCCTTTTCGAGTCTGCTATCACAAAATATCGAAAAGCCAAAGTCTTTCAAGGACGAGTGCATTCCTACTGGTATAGTATGGGAAGGCAAAGACATCGAAGCGTTCATGGTGATCGCCTCGTGCGAGAATAGTGATGTTGATGTCTTTTATCATTTGTTAAGGAGGGGTCTAGATCTATCGCCATTAGCAAGTTGTAGTATTGCCCGACTCTTGTTCTTCAAGAAATGGTCATCGCGAGATGACATGATTTGAGAATTTTCTTCCTCCTTTCAATAATGAGCAACCACTGTATTTTAATGCAAACTTTATTCATCACAGTATATATTTTCGAATAAATATTATAACTGGCAAGTAACTGGTACATTTTATGAGTGTTGGACTTACGTATACGCGTAATTGAATGTAGTGGGTGGACTCTGTCATCTATTGGAAATCGTTAACGTTCTGAATTGTGACGTTTGATGAACTTCCATGATGCCTTCAATCCTACCAATAATCTTCAATCAGCCTCAACCAACGCCTCGTCAAACCTTGATTGATCATAAAACTACCATTGTTTACGTACGAAGAACTTGATTCCTTGCTATAGGATACGCAGTCTCTATTTAGGAGCTGACTGCCTTTTCGTTGATGCTGAACGTGCAAATCTTGTCTTCGTGTACGATGCATCGAATCCAATGAGCCCTTCCTTCAAGCAATTGCTCCCAGCCACTGTCGGTCCAGAGGGTTCCAAGGCCATTCCATAAGAAACCTCTTGGTTGCTGCTAGAGAAAAGGATAACAGTGATGAGGACAAAATACGCTCCGCCATCACGATACTCTTATCTCCAAGACCTCGAAGAAGGTGAGAGACGTGTTGCAAATGATGACATGAATTTTTCTGCACAATATCTTCAATCTTTTGCTAACAATTTTTCATTGTCGCAGGCAAAGAACTCTATTCCTTTTGCTGCCTTGTCCGGACTTGCAAATGATCCTAGCGACCCCACTTGTACTCTGTCGAAGACAGCAATTATATCAAGAGCCGTTTCTCCACTATTAAGACTGGCAAATACCCGATGGTGCTTACAAAGGCAACCTGTATCAAGGATTCGAACGGAGTATTCACTGTAGTTGCTCCTCAAGGTGAATTCTCGGCTGATAATAAATGATGATGGCAAACATCGATCCTGAAGGCATTGCGGCTGATGGTAAAGGAAACTTGTACATTGCTTCCGAGGGAAGAGGCAATCATGGTGACGGCGGCAGGCCCCGGATGAATATGTCAATGTTATCTTCAAGGTTCATAGTGATGATTTCATTCACCAAGTCATCACTTTGCCTGAAGATTTGATCATGATCCAGGAGTGTTATGGACTTGAAGGGATTGTTTACTATCCCGATGAGATCCTCGTTGTCTGTCTCCATAGGGCATGGGGAGATTACGATGGTCCATTGATTGGTATGTACGATCTTCAAACCAAAGATTGGGAGTTTGGTGTATACCCCCTTAGTCATCCCGACTCTCAGAATGACGGATGGGTTGACCTCTCTGACATTACTTATGTCGAAGGTAAAACCTTCTACATTCTCGAACGTGGTAACCAAGGCCTTTTGAATGCAACAATCAAGAGAATGTATTCCATTGAACTCGATGCGGTCCTAGGATCCTCAGGTGATGGTTACCTCTCTATTGCGAAGACTTTGGTCAAGGATTTGGCAGCCGCTCGAGGTCCTTTATAGACAGATTGCGAACGAAATCAAACTGGAGCAGAAAAGTGGGAAGGAAGGAAACCTGTCTTTTGATTGCACTACAGCGACTGGCGAAAGCTTCTCCGATCATAAACTTGGTTCAGGCCTATCGATTCCTTAACCAAGCCCTAAGACCTCCCCATCAAAAAGATCAAGATCCCTCCGTTACCGATACCAACAGCGAACAAGATCATTTCTTCCACCATCAGATTTGTCACGGCATGACCTCTGTCGAAAGCCTAGTGTAATCGAAGAAGAGCTCGGCGGCGAGGATGATTATAAAGAACTCTCTCACGATACTTTTAGTCTCGTGATTCTTGCGAAACCATTTACCAAGCAATGGTGGTTTGGATTTTCAGTCTTTCTTCTGCAGGTCACACTCCTTTTGTTTGGAATGGATCTACCTTGCGAATAAGCCCTTTGGGGTCGATTATATTCACATTAAAATCGAATAATCTTGAGTTATTTCTTTATTTAATTTTGTTTGGAATCTAACTTGTGATTTGTAGGAAGTTGGAGTAGGTTACTTTTTCAAGACTTGTTCCTACTATTTGAAGTTGTTTTGCACTACTATCACTGGACATATCTTCAATCTAAGCGTGATGAATGTAGGATACTTATTTTTGGCCAAGTATCAGGGAAGTTCTTTTACATGAAGAATCCTAAATGCCTCATTGCGAAGTCTGATATAATGAAGTTGAACAATGGTATTTGCGAAGGCGGCATTTTAAACACCTGGTTTTGTGGTTTTGATGACGGGGACTGCATCACATTTAACTTGGGATATACGTTGAGTGTAAGTACAATTTGTTTGAATATACAATGAAAGCCCCCTTGACTTTACTTCACCAGCGCACAGGATTGGGATTATCTCAAACTAGCTATCTGCCATTAATTAGTTCGATGAACAACATCCTGCGAAGATTGGAAATGGTGTATGTGATCAGTAATACAATAACGAGGCCTGTGTGTATGACGGAGACGATTGCTACTATCCATGTATTGCAAATGATAGCGCTGCCAAGGATTTGTATGGAGGTAAGGTACATTGACAGCATCAAAACACTTTTTCAAAGAAACCTACACTACATGTTCATTTTAACACACTTTTTCGTTGCAGATGGTGAATGCAATGGAGGCTCCCTAAACACTGAATTGTGCGAATACGATTGAAGCAATTGTCTTGCTATCAATCAGAAATATCCAGGATGTCCAGTTTTGGTACAAGATATAGTGCACGAACCAAGATTGGACTTTAGCGGCTCTTGGAAATGGGAAGTGCGATGGCGGAATTTTCAACATCGAGGCGTGTTGATATGGTGGTGGCAACTGTCTAGAATGCAATGCTGCAGTGCCAGACCCAAGCAAAATTGGTGCGATTGAACAATTGACTGTCTTTTGCTTTTGTGAATGAAGTAATGATATACAGCGCGCCTCACCACTGCTGTTGTGATTTTCTCTTCGGTGATGGAATTTGTGATCTTGGACCTTCTGTAAATGTGGATGCATGTATGACGATGGTCAAGACTGTGCTCAGTTTCTACTATATTACCCTGCTTGATCTGTGCCAAACGCTAGCAAAGTTGGAGATGACTTCTGTGATGGCGGTGACTACTTTTACCTGGAATGTGGGATGGACGGTGGAGACTGTGATAACTGTGATGTCCCTTACACAGAATGGATAGGTGATTCAGTTTGCGATGGAGGTCCATATATGACCGAAGGATGCTCCGTCAGCTTGTCTGCAAGAGATTAGTAATAATACAATACTAGCACGATTGGAGATGGTAAATGCGATATTGAGCTGCATACGACAGCCTGCAGCTACGACGATGGGTATGCCTGTATAACTTCGGAGAAGCCTATTCCATGCGTTGTTGAGTATGAAGAATATTTAAATGATTGGTATTGCGACTGTGGTGCGTACGATACACCTCAATGCGACTACAACGGGGGCGACTGTCTAGAATGCAATGCTGCAGTGCCAGACTCAAGCAAATTCGGTAAGATTGAACAATTGACTGTCTTTTGCTTTTGTGAATAAAGAAATGAACGGCAACGGGCCTCACGACTGCTGTTGCAATCTCGCAGGGGATGAGATTTGGGATCATGGACCTTATTATCGAGAAGATCTTATTCATAGACTTGCATCCTCAATCAAGTCGCTAAAATTACGCGAGTACGTGTACAAGCAATTTACTTCAATTTGTTGCCGTATTTATTACAACTTCAAACTCTGTCTACTATCTAATTCATAATCTGCTGCATGTACACATTCACGTACTGCATACGGTACACTACCAGGTACAGTACCTAGTACCATCCTTCCATGACGTCTCTCATAATTTCCATTCCTAACCCACTTCGATTCCAGACTTTTTCTGTCTCACAAAAATAAAATTAAAATACAACACCTACTCCCTCAACTTCGCGATATTCCTTCTTCAATATAGAACTAAACTCAGGCCATTTTCCAGACTTGACAACCTCATCATTACTCAACGCTTTCCCCTTGTTAGTAGGAATCCCATCCTCCCCCACCACAAGCTCTCCCATAAGCGGAGTCTTACCACTCACAACACTCCCGGTAGCCTTGAGAGCCCCCTCCACATTCTCCGTCGGACAAAGCATATCTGAAAGAGGAACCATACCAGCCTTATCCGTATAATCAAACCCAGTATGAACCGCAAGACGAAGATGCGGAAAACGGGGTGAGATAAAGGGCATACCATCATCCACGTTAAAAATACGCGTTTCGGGTATGACATCTTCGACGAGGCGGACGTAGTTGGTGTCATCTCCTGCTTCTTGGGAGATGAGGATGTTGGCTTCGGTCAGTTCGAGGGCTTTGGCGAGGGCTTGTTTTGCGGAGGTGGTGTTTGTGGTTGCGAGGGATGGGTCTAGGGTGTAGAGGGTGAGTCCTGCTTTGGAGCAAGCGAATTGGAGAACGTGCTGTTTTGTTCATGTTTGTATAGTTGGATCAGTGGATGCATGGAATAGATAGATAGATAAGATGGATTAGACACGAGGCAACGTATTGTATTGTTGACATGAATAGATGAAGTATAGTTTCGTGATTCATTCCTAACAAATCACTTCACAAAACACATGACAACTCGTACACATACCTGCTCAGCAAAATGTGAGGGCAACCAACTCAAAACAACATCCCCAGGAACCAACCCACAATCCAAAAGCCCCGCAGCCAAGGCATCAGCATTATAATCGACACCCTTGAGAGTCAACTTAAGATTCTTATGCTCGTACCGCACCACGTCCACATGCGGCGATTCTGCAGCCAGTTCAGCGAGGGATGCGCCGGCGGTGGTCGACATGGTTCGGCATGCTAGTGCTGTCGCTGGGCGGAGGAACTTGGTGATGCGCGGTGCTTGGCGGGTGATTTGTCGTAAGAACATTTTTGCTTTGATTTATATTGAGAGATGATATGCTTGGGCTTGGGTACAAGTCAGTACTCGTACTTGTAGACTACTAGCTTTTGATCATTCTGCCGTCGTCGTCCGTCGTTGGAGGTTGAAGGCCATTGGGGGAGTTTTTCAAGTGGGGGGAAAAATGCGAGATTTTGATGATACAAACTCCCTCATCGGATTGGGAGATTTAAAATCGCTGGGCTCATTACCACACATCTTGTGTGAAAAAAGAGACTTCGATAGCTTTCCACGAAAAGAGATCTCATCTCTGTGCTGGTTTGTTAATTCATTCATTCAACGAACATCATCCATCGTCCATCCACCTCATCTCATCTGCAGTAATTCAAGACAGACGGAACTAATTCATCACCTATAACATTGATCAATCCATCCATTGCTCAAAGTTACATTTAGACGGCATAAGAAACAATCTGCTAAATCATCGAAATCTAAAACATCCACCTTTCTAGAACAATATCACAAAAAACATCTCATCATGGCTGACAAAGTAAGAGAAGCAATGAAGCGCTTATCAAAAAACATCCCCTCGGGAGGTATGCCCTCCGGAGGCGGAGCAGGAAATGCAGCAGCTGCAGCAGGAAAAGCAGCCACCGCCCTCCTCACAGCCGGCGCTCTCTCCTACGGAGCCTACAACTCTGTCTACACCGTCGAAGGAGGTCACCGCGCCGTCGTCTTCAATCGTGTCACCGGTATGAAGAAAGATGTCTACGGGGAGGGACTCAACTTCAACATCCCCTGGTTTGAACGTCCCTACATCTACGATATAAGGACCAGACCCTGTAATCTCCAGACACTCACCGGATCCAAGGATCTGCAAATGGTCACCATCGGAGTGCGCGTCCTCCACAAGCCCAACCCATCAGAGCTCGTCTGGATCTATCAGCACCTCGGGAAAAATTACGATGAGCGAATCTTACCCTCTCTCATGAACGAATGTGCCAAGGCCATCGTGGCCAAGTATAACGCGAATGAATTGTTGACTAAGCGTGATATTGTCAGTCAGGATATTAAAACGGAGCTGATTAGGAGGGCGCAGATTTTTAATGTCAAGTTGGAGGATGTGGCTATTACGCATTTGGCTTTTAGTCCAGAGTATGCTAGGGCTGTTGAGGCCAAGCAGGTTGGTGAGTAGTCATGGTGGATAAATGATGATCTTGTTTTAGATACTTTTGATGTATTCCACATTTTCTCATCCATGAATCTTGTTTGTCACAAACCAATCAATGCCAACCACATTACAGCCCAGCAGGATGCTGAACGAGCAAAATACATTGTCATCGGAGCCCAACAAGAAAAACAAACCATCATCACCAAGGCAAGGGGAGAAGCCGAATCCGCGACTCTCATTGGACAATCCGTCAAAAAGAATCCTGGTTTCATGAAACTTCGTCGTATCGATGCTGCTAGAGATATTGCTGATATCGTTAGTCAAAGTGGAAATAAGGTTTATTTGAATGCTGATTCGCTTTTGTTGAATTTATTGGGTGATGAAGATGAGAAATTTGACAAATCTGCCAAGGGGCGTTGGGGTCGTTAAAAGAAATGATTGGATTGCATTTATCAAGAATGAATGCATGCATCAACATGCATGGTCAAATTGTTATTTTGATGGAGCATGGAGGAAGTGAAGAAATCAGTGTTGATATGTAGTCATTCGTTACACGCAGAAATGGAAGAAACTGATCTGAAAGTACAAAGTTGTGATGGAATGAAATTATAGCTTTTAATTTGCAGGTAAACAAACCTATATTGAATATTCAATTGTTCTTGATTTCCCGACTTCAGTACACTTTCATGCGAATTACGAATAGATTCCATTCGAAATTGTTGCATTGCATTCGAAGAAGCATACACTGATACAATATTTTCACCTGCCTTTTCCAGGCAGGCTCCACAACAATATTTTAATCATGTTTCAACTAATTTTACATTATTGTGTCTATTGTACGTATTCCCATTATTGCCATCCCTATTACAGAGTGTTTTCCCCATCTCCAAATACCCCCTTTACAATTCATCCGCAGACACATATTGACATGGCACGTAGTACATGAATCGTCCAATTTCTGGATTGAGAGTCACATCCAGAACTAGCATTTCATTCTCCCACATGCACAAGACTGCCGAGCTGACATCTCGTATTCCCAATGATTGCTGCCAGTGGAGACTTGTATGTAATTTTCTAGAGTCTACCTTCACCGTACATCGTTCCGGTTCATTTACAGTCGAAGCGCGACCCGCATTGGATTGCGGTTGAGTCTGTGATGCTCCTCCCTCTCCATTCGCCCCCTCCTCTTCATCATTCTGTTGACTTTGACTTGATTTACAATCTTCATGAATAGGAACAAGCTTATTAAAACTCGTTCTAATGCTCGCCCCATCACTTTCAATCCTCAACGTCAATATCCCCTTTGCCATGCAGCCCTCCAAATAAACTTGATTTGAAATTCCTCTCAACCTCTCCACGACATTCCTCAAGGGTCGATCCCGCGGCAATCCAAGCTGCATATCGGGCATTCCCAACCGCGGCGGCACGTGGTATTGTAATTCATCCACTCTCATCATTTTCACCGGTACGGCATAGTTCACCCCGATCCCACCTTTATTCTTCCCGCTCCCATCAGCGTTGTGGTTCGCACCATTCCCAACATACGAGGCATCCTTCACCTCAAAGCAAAGATGCGGAAGACCCCCATTCCTCTTGGCGAGTTTAATCGAAACTTCATGAGAAGATCCCAAAGATCCAGCCAACGATGCCTCCTTCTGCGTATCCAACACGCCCTTGAGCGCCGTTTTGAACTGGATGATACAGACTTCCATGAGAATCGCATTGTCGTGCTCGAGGGAATCAATCACGTGGGTGTTGAATATTCCGTCGCGGGTGATGAGTTCTGCAAAGCAGAATATACCTTCGGAATCGTTTTTTTCGGTTGATCCCCGCGTGGAGAGTACTAGTTTGTCATTGTCGAGGTAGAGGATTGAACCTCGTGCGTCTTCTTCGGAGGAAGTTGATTGGTGTTGTAGCTTGGAGAGGGGATTGATTAGATTGTATAGTAGCTGCGTGTGCGTGAGTGATAGTTTTGCTTTGAATTTCATTGGAATGTGTATGCTGTGATGTGGTAGTCGACTTTATTTATGCTGCCCATACATGGTCATGATGGTAGTGTATTAGTGGGTGGTGGTTTTGGTTTTGTTTTGACGAAAGCAAGACGATATTTTTGGATATTTTTCTTCCAGGATTTCCAGCGCTCCCTTTTTAGAGCGGGGGCGGGGAAACTCCCAACCCAAATGGGCCTGTAAATCAGGACATTTTGACTTCCCCCAAAATCTGAAAAGTGGCCACCGCACGCGCACCGGCCGGGGCATAATAAAAGCAAGGGAAATCCCAACCCAAATGAGCCTGTAAAACGAAAGCAAAATCT
>Ga0209712_10001795_pt1 | contig 18049 bp, 12 predicted proteins | sample ArcOceMetagenome_FD_187443 | JGI IMG/M metagenome (GOLD analysis project Ga0209712, IMG submission 187443) | Marine eukaryotic phytoplankton communities from Arctic Ocean - Arctic Ocean - Greenland ARC118M Metagenome (SPAdes) (version 2) | ecosystem: Environmental > Aquatic > Marine > Oceanic...
AGTGCTTTGCCAGTGACTCACCCAATCCGTATCTAGCTGTGGTCGCGCGATCAGCCGCTGTTTACGCAGCAGCATTGGCGTATCCACAAACAGTGATAGGTGTATCATGTCACGCAAGGGTTCGCTAAAAGAAAACACGCCATCAATTAGCAGCACTCCTTTTGGCAGTAACTCGACCACCTGATCTGTTTCGCCCTCTAACCAATCATAGGGTTGGTAACTTACCCCTGTGCCTCTACTCAAGGGGGCAAGCACATTTTCTTGGAACTGGGTAACGTCAAAATAGGCTTGGCGAGCTTGCGTATGTTGCAACTGTGATCTTTGCGTGGCATTGAGTGGATGATAGAAGCGATCCAGGGTAAGCACCTGGGGCTGGGCCCAAACCTCTATTTCTGCCGCTAACGCTTGACAGAGGGTCGTCTTGCCTGCACCACCACAGCCATCCACAGCGATCACTAACAGTTGATCTTTGTGATAGCGCAGTTGAGCTAATTTGGCGATGCGTTGGATTTGTTCGAACCACATTCTCCCTCCATGGAAAATATCTGACCAGCCGTTAAAAATTTTTGCTCGGCACATTAGATTGATCGGTACATTAAATTGATCGGCGCATTAAATCGCGCACCTTTATGTGCACAATAGACGCACACATCTATGTGCATGATAGACGCACACAATAACACACCCTATGCACATGTTCATGAGTCACTGGCCAGCCAAACCTTTGCAAAGTTTAGCCTTAGTACTTGCACTAGGGGCATTAGTTACCTAATATCGAGGCCACTGATCGTTATTATATGTTTATCATTTATTGCTTATGCTTCTAGTTATCTCACCCGCCAAAACCTTAGATTTTGAAACTCTCAGCCACACGCAGCTATCTAGTCAAGCAGACTACCTGCCCCAAGCGCAGAGTTTAATCGATTTACTGGCCCCCATGCCACCTCAAGACATTGCCCAACTGATGAAGCTGAGTGACAAGTTAGCCGCACTCAACACCGCTCGTTATGGTAGTTGGCACACGCCTTTTACGGCGGATAATGCCAAACAAGCCATTTTGGCTTTTAAAGGCGATGTCTACACGGGCTTAGAAGCCCACACTTTAACTGAGGCTCAACTCAAATTCAGCCAATCACACTTGCGTATTTTGTCTGGACTCTACGGCTTGCTGAGACCCCTAGATTTAATGCAACCCTATCGCTTGGAGATGGGCACTAAACTAACCAATCCTAAAGGTAAGGATCTTTATAGCTATTGGGGCAACACACTGACCCAAGGTTTGAACCAGCTACTCAAGCAACAAACCAACCCCATATTGGTTAATCTGGCTTCTAATGAATATTTTAAAGCGGTCAGCACCCAACAGCTGGCTGGTCGCATCGTAACGCCAGTGTTTAAAGACCGCAAAAACGGTCAGTACAAAATCATTAGTTTTTTTGCAAAAAAAGCCCGCGGCATGATGACACGCTACATTATCGAAAATGAACTCACAGATGTAGAAGACCTAAAAGCTTTTGATCAATCTGGCTACTACTATAGTGCCGCCGAGAGTAACGATAATCAGTGGGTATTTCTCCGAGAAGAGATGTAACTTAAACTAACTTAAGTTAACCTAATTTAACCTATGCTAGCCTATTCTGACTTATGCTGGCTTATTCTGGCTTATGCTAGCCATAGCCATAACACCCCGTAGCGGGCCGCTTTACCTATGGCAACCAGACTCAAACTGAGCCTCTTTGGCCAACCTAAGTAACCGGCGGCTAAACAAAAACCATCGCCAATAAAGGGCACCCAACTGAGCAACAATAACCAGGCACCATAGTCATTGAGTTGCTTAAGACGCACAGCTGATAAGGTGAACTGATTTTGTAAACGGTGTTTGATGTTTTGCAACGCAGTAGTTGGAGGCTCGAGTGAGGCCTGAGATGGTTTAGACTTGAGTCTAAGCGCCAATAAAGCACCCATAATATAGGTAACGCAGGCTCCTAAGGTATTACCCAAAGTGGCTATAAGCCAAAGCCAAAAGGCATGCTCTGGCTGCTCTATTAACATGGTAACTAACAATATTTCTGAGCCACCAGGCAGCAGTGTTGCAGCTAAACCGCTGTAAACAAATAAAGCCAGCCAAGACACCCGATTAGCTCATTGGGTAAATAGATTCTGCATACATATGCAGCTCTTCGAGAAGAGCGATTTGAGCAGGATCTTTGATCTTTTGACCTAACTCATTCAGCTCTTTCGCAAAGTGTTCGTAGGTGCGGGCCCCAGAAGCGCTGTCATCTAGTAATCGTTCACTTCGGAACGCTTCCCATGCCTGCATTTCATCCCCACTTAAGAGCTGTGGATAGTTGCGAGCTTTTAAGCGGAACAACATGGCTTCTAAACGGCTGTCAGCAAAAGCAAAGGCACCTTCACTCCACGTTTCTGGGTCTTGTTGATGCACTTTGTGCATCAATTTACGGTCATTATCACTAAAAAATCCACCACCATAAAGCCCCGCATCAGGGTCTACTGCTGGGAAATCAGGCCGCTGTGCAAAAGCTTCTACCAAAGCTTGGCACAAAGATTCATCTTGCTGTAGAAGCTGCAGATGTTTCTGGCATTGGGCTTTATCAATGTTAAATCTGTCTGCTTGGGCATCGGCTAAAGTTTGCAGTGGCGCCACGACAGGGCATTTATTAACATGAATTTCCTTAACCGCGGGGCGCACAGTCCCCAAGGGCAAGTCGGCTTTACGACTAAACAAAAGTTCTTGCAGCTGCACCGAACTGAAGCCCTGCCACAAACTAGGATCCTGGCGCAAATCGAACACCAGTGCACCATTGTTGTTGCTCGGGTGTTTTGCAAAGGCTCCTACTAATGACATATACCCATTATCGCGTCCATACATGGAAGACACGTGCAACACAGGCTTACGCATTTGCAGGTCTAACTGCCCCCACACCTGAGCCTTATGTTTAAGCTGAAACACGTAATTGTAGAGACGTGGCTGGGCTTTTTTGAGCAAGCGAGCCAATTCAATCGTGGCTCGCACATCGGCCAAGGCATCATGGGCATTGGTGTGCTCTATGCCATTGGCAGGTGCCAACTGGTCAAGTTTAAGCACCAGTTCGCCAGCTTCGTTATGGGGCCAATTGATACCTTCTGGGCGAATCGATGATGCCGTTCTCACAAGATCGATCAAATCCCATCGACTATTACCACCTTGCCATTCTCGACCATAGGCGTCAAAAAAGTTTCGATACAATCCAAACCGGGTAAACTCATCATCAAATCTTAAACTGTTGTAACCTAGACTGCAGGTGCCAGGCTGACTCATTTGTTCATTAATGAGCTGCATGAATTCAACTTCTGGCAAGCCTTCTTGTAGGCACTTTTGGGGGGTAACACCGGTCACCAAACAGGCCTCTGGCGATGGAAGGTAGTCGTCCGCAGGACGGCAATACCACATCATGGGCTCACCAATTTGGTTAAATTCTAAATCAGTGCGAATCGCAGCGAATTGTGACGGGCGGTCCCAACGCGGATCTAAACCAAAGGTTTCATAATCATGCCAGAGAAAGGTTTGAGTTTGATCCGTTTGGTAAGCCACGCAAGCGCTCCTTAATTGCTGTGCCAGCGTTTACCGGCGATAGGTTTGTTCTACGAATGGCATTTTACACACTCTGCAGGGTAATTGCTTGCCACGCACTAGGGCAAACACTTGCGTCTCCATGCCACAGTAGGCACTGTCAAGATAGCCCATGGCCAGGGGCGCCAATAAGCTAGGGCCAAAGCCTCCAGAGGTCACCACCCCAATCACATCACCGCTGGCTGTCACCAGCTCTGCACCCTCACGCACGGGCGCTTTACCTTCGGGTAACAAGCCAACACGTCGACGTGCTGCGCCGTTAGCCATTTCTGAGAGGATGATGTCTGCACCAGGGAATCCGCCTTCACGGTCTCCACCAGCCCGACGGCTTTTTTGTATACCCCAATTTAAATTAGCTGCAACGGGTGTCGTGTCTGGGCCGAGATCGTGGCCATACAAACACAGACCCGCCTCCAGGCGCAACGAATCACGTGCACCTAGACCAATCCACTCCACTTCATCAAAAGCCAACAAGCGTGTAGCCAAGGCCTCTGCAAAATCATTGGCCACAGAAATCTCAAACCCATCTTCGCCCGTGTAACCCGCACGACCGATAAAACAGTCATGACCTGAAATGGAGACCGCTTGGGCATCCATAAAACGCATGCTCTCAACTTCTGGCGCCAAACGAGCCAACACTTTACCCGCCATCGGCCCTTGCAGCGCTAGTAGCGATCGACTATTCAAGACTTCGAGTTTAATATCAGTATTAAAGTGAGCACGCATATGGGCAATATCCTGCTCTTTACACCCAGCGTTGACAACCACAAAAAAATGATCGCCTGCGTTGGTCACCATAAGGTCGTCCAGTATGCCACCGCCGGCATTAGTGAAAAAGCCATAGCGCTGGCGCCCTTTAGCTAGGCTCACATAGTCGGCAGGAATTAGACTTTCTAAGGCCAGAGCCACTGCTTCCATAGACGGTCCGGTTAGCCGCACTTGTCCCATATGGGAAACGTCGAATAGACCTGCTTGAGCGCGGCAATGGAGATGTTCTTGTTTGACACCCATAGCGTATTGCACCGGCATATCATAGCCAGCAAAAGCCACCATTTTAGCTCCTGCATTAATATGCATGGTATGAAAAGGGGTGGTTAACAAAGAATCAGACATGGGCTTCTCGCAGCTTTGGTTGGAGTTAAGATCAGAGTTAAGATCGGAGTTAGGATAAACCACGATTATAAGCACGTTTCCTATAGGAAACAAATTTTCTTTGTTAGCTTGCTAAGATGTTGTGATTTTATCGAGCCACTACCCATAATACTAGAGCATCCTTGTCACTTAGACTAACCAAAGCATGACCCATGTTGGCATCGTAGTACATGCTGTCACCCGCGACCATAGAAACCGGTTCATAAAACTCAGTGTAAAGCGCCAACTCACCCTCTAAGACCAATAAAAACTCTTCACCTTCATGCCGCACCCAATCACCAAAGTCATTAAAACTTCGGGCCCGAACACGCGTTTTAAATGGCACCATTTTTTTGCGTGCAAGATCCGTGGATAAGAGCTCGTGTTCGTAAGTACTGGTTGGATGGGGCGTGCCCTCACCCGCCTTAGTAAGCACTCTGCGGCCAGAGGTCATAGTACTGCGTGGCTTAGCGAACAGCTGAGGGATATCAATTTGCAGGCCATTAGCTAGTTTTTGCACGGCTGTAAAGGTGGGTGAAACCTGCTCATTCTCAATCTTAGAAAGTGTTGAGCGCGCCAAGCCTGTTTTTTGGCTTGCTTCTTCTAATGTTAAATTCAAGCTCTTACGAATTTCCCGCAAGCGCTTACCTAATTGCAATGGCTCCACATTTGTTTGCACACCAGACCCAGACTCAATTTTTAATTCAGGCCTATCGGGTTGTTCTAGGGACATGATATCGCTCGTTAACTTAACATAGTAAAGCCTATGCTATCACGGCGCCTGCCCGTCGTCATGCGACAGCATTGGGCCTTCTATTCAGATAAAAATAAATAGGGAAATATTTCCTATACGCTAATTTATTGATTGGAATCAATCAAAATGATATGCTTATCCCAAGATTCATGGGTGTAGCAAGTGCGAACCCTTGAGTGACTTAATAATTAATATCAGGAACCAAAAATCATGAGCAACATTCCTGCTGAATTGCTTTATACCAACTCCCACGAATGGTTGGCTGACAATGGCGATGGCACTGTTACTGTGGGTATTACCCACCACGCCCAAGAACTACTGGGCGATATTGTTTTTGTTGAAGCTGCAGACGTTGGCCGTAATCTTGACGCTGGCGAAGAGTACACGGTGATTGAATCTGTGAAAGCGGCTTCAGACTCATACGCTCCTGTAGCGGGCGAAGTCATTGCCTTTAACGAAGCCTTAGAAGATGCTCCTGAAACGGTGAATGATGACCCTTATAACGAGGGCTGGATCATGCGACTTAAATTAGCAGACGATGCTGACTTGAGTATGCTGCTTAGCGCCGAAGCCTACGCTGATGTTGTTGCTAGCGAAGATTAGCCACAACGCCTAACCTACAAAGCCCGTCTTGAGTGGGCTTTGTAGGTTGTTAATTGCACCCTGCAAGGATTCCCTATGTCTGCACCAACTTTTGCTAGAACACCCATTACCCAACTGCTTCAAACCAATGCCTTTATTGACCGTCACATTGGCCCTAGCGCGGCTGAAAATGAAGCTATGCTCAGTCACTTGGAGGTGGCCAGCATTGCTGAGCTGCTGGACCAAACTGTGCCTGACAGTATCCGCTTAGATCAACCGTTGGATTTACCAGCCTCGCAATCTGAAGCAGACATCTTGGCGCAACTCAAAGTAATGGCTAGCAAAAATACAGTTAACGTATCCTGCATTGGTATGGGCTATAGTAATACCTTAGTGCCTAACGTTATTTTACGTAATGTGATGGAAAACCCGGCTTGGTACACAGCCTATACCCCCTATCAGCCCGAAATTGCTCAAGGCCGTTTAGAATCACTGCTTAACTATCAGCAGATGATCATGGACCTTACCGGCATGGAGCTGTCTAACGCTTCATTACTTGATGAAGCGACTGCTGCGGCAGAAGCCATGGCCCTTTGCAAACGTGCCAACAAAAAGAAAAGCGTTACTTTTTTTGTCGATGAGAATACTCACCCACAAAACCTTTCGGTCATACGCACCCGCGCAGAGTACTTTGGGTTTGAAATTGTGACGGGTAACCCTGCAACAGATTTAGCTCAACACGACGTATTCGGCGTCATCGTTCAGTACCCTGGTAGTGACGGCGCTATCTGTGACTTAAAAACCATTATTGATGCGGCCCATGAACAAAAAGCCCTCGTCGCTGTGGGCGCAGACATCATGAGCTTGGTATTGCTCAAATCACCAGGCGAGTTAGGCGCAGACGTTGTGTTTGGCTCTAGCCAGCGCTTTGGGGTACCTTTAGGTTTTGGTGGCCCACACGCTGCATTTTTTGCCAGCAAAGACAAATACAAGCGCTCTATTCCGGGTCGCATTATTGGGGTCTCTATCGACACCAAAGGCAAACCTGCATTGCGTATGGCAATGCAAACCAGAGAACAACACATCCGTCGCGAGAAAGCTAACTCCAACATATGTACGGCGCAAGCACTATTGGCCAATATGTCGTCTTTTTACGCGGTCTACCATGGCCCAACTGGCCTGCGCATTATTGCTAGCCGTATTCAACGTCTAACGGCCATTCTTGCTGCTCAATTGGATACTTTGGGCTTTCCAGCTAGTAATCAAAGCTTTTTTGATACCTTGACCTTAAACGCAAATGGTCGGCAAGAGGCCATTTACCAGCGTGCACTTGATGCCGGTTATAACTTACGTAAAGTAGGCACCGAAAGTTTAGGTATCAGCCTGGACGAAACCACCCAAGTCACCCACATTCAGGCTTTATTGAACATTTTTGCAGGCGCTCAAGTCGATTTTGATTTAGCAGCCACAGACAGCTTATGCAGCAGTATCAATATGGGCATGGCGACTGAATTGATGCGCGAAGATGCAATCCTTCAGCACCCTGTGTTTAATAGTCACCACAGCGAAACTGATATGTTACGCTACCTAAAGAAGTTGGAAAATAAAGACTTCTCTTTGGTCCATGGTATGATCCCACTGGGCTCTTGCACCATGAAACTCAACGCGACGGCACAAATGGCCGCAGTGACCTGGCCTGAATTTTCTAATATGCACCCATTTGCGCCCGCTGATCAAACGCAAGGCTATATGCAATTGATTCGCTCTTTAGAAGCCCAGTTAGTAGAAATAACGGGTTACGACACCGTTTCTATGCAACCCAACTCTGGTGCTCAAGGAGAATATGCAGGTCTTGTAGCGATTCGTAAATACCAACAGAGTATTGGCCAAGGCCATCGCAATATTTGTATCATCCCAAGCTCTTCCCATGGCACCAACCCCGCCAGTGCTTCCATGGTGGATATGAAGGTGGTGGTCGTTGGTTGTGATGACCAAGGTAACGTTGATGTTGCGGAACTGAAAGCCAAGGCTGAACAATACGCAGAGCAATTATCATGCTTAATGATTACCTACCCTTCTACTCATGGCGTGTATGAAGAGAGCGTGGTGGATATCTGCCAAATCATTCATGACAACGGTGGTCAAGTGTATATGGATGGCGCCAATATGAATGCTCAGGTTGGCATCAGTAAGCCGGGGCTCATGGGGTCGGATGTCTCACACCTTAACTTACACAAAACCTTCGCTATTCCTCATGGTGGGGGCGGCCCTGGCATGGGGCCCATTGGTGTCAAGTCGCACCTAGCACCGTTTTTACCTAATCACCCAGTCATCCCTGTGCACGGCCAAGACAATGGTAACGGCGCCGTTTCTGCAGCACCTTATGGCAGTGGCTCTATTTTACCCATTTCTTGGGCTTACATCAGTTTGTTAGGTTCAGAAGGCTTAACACAATCAACATCTCAAGCCATTTTAAGTGCCAACTACATGGCTTCACGTTTGAGCGAACATTTCCCAATTTTGTATCGGGGCCGCAATGATCGTGTCGCCCACGAGTGCATCATTGATATTCGTCAACTTAAAGAAACCACGGGGATCAGCGAAGAAGATATTGCCAAGCGCTTAATGGACTACGGCTTTCATGCCCCGACCATGTCTTTTCCAGTGGCCGGCACACTTATGATTGAACCGACAGAGTCTGAGCCAAAACGCGAAATTGACCGTTTTTGTGATGCCATGGCAGGTATTCGTCATGAGATTGCCAAAATTGAGACGGGTGAATGGAGCCCTAAACATAACCCACTGAAGATGGCTCCCCATACCCAATCTGACTTAGCTAGCCATGGTTGGAATCGAGGCTACTCTCGTACCGTTGCAGCTTTTCCAACTGCCGCCACCTTAGATGCGAAATTCTGGCCTACGGTTAACCGCATCGACAATGTTTATGGCGACCGCAACCTTATTTGTTCTTGCCCTCCAATGGAAGCTTACGAAGTTTAGTCAAGCGTCCATACCCAGCCTCAATAAAGTCATTATCTTCGCTTTATTGAGGCTAGGTGTTGAGGCTCTTATCTAGCTCTAAACACCATTCAATTGTCTGTCTATGAATTGTCCGTCTATAGCTAGTCAATGCTGTGTTTTTGGCCACACTTTGCCCTAGTGGTAACTAGCCCTAGTGGTAAGTATACGTAGAAGCTAGAAAGTTATGCCTGTGGCTTTAAAAGGGCATACTGTAAGCCCCCATAAACTGGCCTCACTAAAGCTCACGTTATGAGCTGTATGAGGTTTTTTGATGCTAGCCAATCCAGTTAAATTAGCCCTCCTTCACAATGCCCCAATTTAGTCATTGACCCACACCAACATTTACGATATTTTGCGCCTAAATGACCCACTTAATTTGAATCATTAATAGGCCACCTGTGAGAGCACTGAATCAACTATTACCTTTATACTTAAGCTGTACGCTTTTGCTGATGGGTAATGGCCTGCTGTTTATTATTATACCCATGAGCATGCGCTTAGATGGTCAGGATACTGATGCCATCGGCCTTGTCATGTCACTTTATTTTGTGGGTATGCTATTAGGTTCTTTATACGGCAAGCACCTGATAAGTCGTGTCGGTCATATTCGCATTTTTGCCGCCTGTGCGTCGGTGGCGACCATGTGCGCCTTGTTACACAGCATTTGGTCTGTGCCCCTTGTGTGGGGCGTGTTAAGAGTGCTGATTGGTTTTACCAACGCGACTTTTTTCATGACCATGGAAACATGGTTGAGCGAGACTTCAACGAGTGAAAACCGAGCTACAGTGTTCGGTAGTTATCAATTTGTGACTTATTTTGGTATGGCTCTGGGCCAACTCATGCTTAATTTTGCTGAACCACAAGACCCCATTCTCTACATCTATGTGGCCATGCTATTTTGTTTGTGTATGATTCCAGTACTCATGAGCCGCTCTGGTGGCCCCCGCATTAATGAACCCGAATCCATGCCATTAAAGACCCTCTACCGAACCTCGCCTTTGGGGGTTGTGGGCATCATGATTTCTGGCATTTGTTTAGGGGCCTTTTACAATATGAGCAGTGTTTACGGTGCCGATGTGGGTATGACCAAAAATCAAATCGCCACCTTTATGAGCGCCACCATGGTGGGCGGTTTTTTACTGCAATTCCCTATCGGTAAACTAGCCGATCTATTTGACCGTCGTACCGTATTGGTCATGACCCTACTGCTGGCCTGCTTGGCAGCCATGGTACTGCCAATTATGGCGGCACGTGGAGAAATGGTTATCACTATCGCTTGCGCTGTTATTCTTAGCGGCGCCTTGGCTTGTGTCTATCCCATCGCCTTAGCTGATGCCTTTGACCGACTCAAACCTACGGAAATGGTAGCCGCCAGTGGTAAACTTATTTTGGCTTATGCAGCAGGTGGTGCCATAGGTCCCTATACTTCTTCGTTGGTGATGAATCAGATGGGGGCAGAGGCCCTATTTGGCTACCTGATCGTAGCCAGCTTAATATTGATGGCCTTCGTTATGTATCGCATGAGCATACGTTCGGCCGTGCCCGATGCGCTGCAGGAATCATTTGTGGTGCAAGGCATGACCCCCATGGCGACTGAGCTTGACCCCCGCACAGAATATAACAGCCTTGATGAAACTGGTGTGGCGGCTGAGACTGTGCTCTTATTAGCAGAAGACAACCCAGACGATGTAGTGGAAATCGCGGTGAGTGTCGCCCTCAATCAGCCAGAAGAAGCGGTGAATATTGCCCAAGCCACAGCCTATAATTACCCAGACGAAGCCATTGCCCTAGCCATTGCCTTGGCCGATGAGTTGCCTCATCTTAAGCTTGACATCATTACTCATGTCGCCGGTTCTGCACCGCAATCAGGTGCAGCTTTAGCGCGTTATATGTGTAACTTAATCAAGCAGCAGAAACTCGATCCACAAACCAGCTTCACGGCTCTGAGCCGCTTTACCCTTAAGCTGTTGGATGTAGCGCCGCAGCAAGCGGCGGCCATTGCCGCCATAGTGAGTCAAGAAATAGCCAATGATATGCCCGAGTTGGTCGCCAAGATTGCCGTGTTAGCTGCCCAAGCTGCACCCGATCAGCGCATAGAAGTCGCCACAGCAGTGACCCATGAAGTCCCTGAGGCCGGTGTTGAAATAGCCGCCGGTGTTGCTCAAACTATCGCCGCAAGCCGAGAAGAAGAATTACATACTTTCTTAGCCGCGGAAGAAGATGAAAACTACCTAGGCGAAGGCACGGAACTAGCCATTGCATTAGGCCAACAAGCGCCAGAGCAAGCCTTCGATATTGCCACTGTGGTAGCTGAAATACTGCCTGAAGATGCGGCTCAAGTCGCTGAGCACATCGCTCAAATAGACCCTGAGCACGCCTCTGAACTGGTAGGGAGTATCAGTGACGCGGTGCCAGAAATGGCTGTTGAAGTTATGTATGCTGTTGCCAGCTCCCTGCCAGAACAGGCAGAAGATCTATTACAAGAGGTGTTATCAGAGGCTGAACTTAGCCATCCGTTAGACAAGGATTCTGGTTATTAGTTGGTAGTTGGTAGTTGGTAGTTGGTAGTTGGTAGTTGGTAGTTAGCAGTTAGCGCTAGTAGGCCAAGCAGCAAGCAGTGCATCAGCGATAGGTTTATTGGCCTCAGGTATAGTCATTAATGGTAATGCCTGAGCATCAGCCCAGATCACTGGCTGACCTTCCAAACCTTTGGCAATACCTGAAAAGTGTTTCACTAGGTAAAAATATAAAGACACTTGCTTATCACTATAGTCGTGATGTACCGCTTTAAAAAGCTCACAGGTTTGCACATTAATCTGCAACCCAACCTCTTCTTGAAGTTCACGAGCTAGCGCTTGTAGGTGGGTTTCGTTGGCCTCTGTCTTGCCTCCAGGAAATTCCCACTTGCCGCCTTGGTGCTGCCAATCAGCCCGCTTAGCCATGAGAATACGCCGTTGTGAGTCAACAACAATGGCGGCAACCACTTCCACACGTTTAGTGATCATGATTGGCTTTAGCTACGATAATCAGCATTGATTTTAACGTAGTCGTAGGACAAGTCTGTGGTCCACACCGTTTCTTTAGTATCACCCCGCTTTAGGTCAACGCGAATGGTAATTTCTTCTTCATCCATGACCTTCTGTCCAGCAGCCTCAGTGTAGCTATGGGCACAAGCCCCCGCATCAACGAGTAGACTATCGCCCAAATGAATAGTAAGTATGTTGACGTCTAGATTGGGTACACCAGAATAACCTACCGCTGCCAATATACGGCCCCAGTTAGGATCGCTAGCAAACATGGCAGTTTTAATGAGTGGAGAGTGGGCAATGGCATACGCTACTTGCAAACATTCTTCACTATTAGCACCCCCTTCCACTTCTACACTGATGAACTTAGTCGCACCTTCTCCGTCGCGCACAATGGCGTGGGCTAGCTGTTGCATAAGTTGAGTCAAAGCCTGGCTAAACTTGGCGACCAATGTGCTGTCTTCATCTAAGCACAAGTCACTTGCACCAGTCGCAATGAGCATACAGGAATCATTGGTAGACATATCGCCGTCTACTGTAATCCGGTTAAAACTTTGATTGACCGCTTGATTTAGTAGGTCTTGAGTCAAGGTGGGGGAACATTGCACATCCGTTGCCACAAACGCCAACATGGTGGCCATATTAGGCCTAATCATGCCAGACCCTTTGGCAATGCCCGTAAGGCTAATGGTCTGACCCAAGTGTTCCACTTGAACACTTGCACCTTTGGCACGGGTATCTGTAGTTAAAATACCTAAAGCAGCCTCTTGCCAACCATTAATATCTAAGGCTTCAATTGCTGTGGGTAAACTTTTGACAATTTTATCAATAGGAAGTTTTTCGCCGATCACACCAGTGGAAAACGGCAGTACCTGAGAGCTTTTCAAATTGAGCGCTAAAGCCAACTCATTACAACTGGTGAGGGCATCGGCATCACCGGCTGCGCCCGTGCCTGCATTGGCATTACCTGTATTAATTACTAACGCCAGTGGACTGTCATCAAGTAAATGACGACGGCATAAATGCACCGGAGCGGCACAAAACGCATTAGCGGTGAAAACTCCCGCCATACTAGAGCCAGCTTGGGCTTGCATGACCACCAAATCTTGTCGCCCTGGGGTTTTAATTCCCGCAGCGGTGGTGCCCAATTGAAAACCTGCAATCGGGTGATATTTCACTGCGGAAAAGGGTCCAACTGCCATAACTTTATGCCTAATTCATTGCCTGTGTCTAGCTAAGCTTGCCATGACACTGCTTGTATTTCTTACCTGAACCACACGGGCAAGGTTCATTTCGCCCTGTCTTGAATGAAGGAATTGCAGGATTTTTGGGCGTGGCTTCACTTTGCAGTTGGGCTTGGCTCTGCGCTTGTGCTTGCTCATGCCTGAATTGCATTAACGCTTGAGCTTGTTCACGCTTTTGACGCTCTTCGGCGGCAACTTCTTCTGGAGATCTCACTTTGACGTGACTGAGGATACGAATAACGTCTTCTTTAATGGCGAAAAGAAGCTGCTGAAACAGGTCAAAAGATTCCCGTTTGTATTCTTGCTTGGGGTTCTTTTGGGCATAACCACGCAGATGAATACCTTGTCGCAACATGTCCATGGTGGCTAGGTGTTCTTTCCAACGGGAATCTATTACCTGTAACATCACCTGTTTTTCAAAACCACGGATAGCTTCCGCTCCCACCACCTCAGTTTTGGCCTCATAATTCTCACTCAATTTAGTTTGAATTTGAACACGCAAACCCTCTTCTTCAAGGCGGTCGTCATTATCAAGCCATTCTTGGATTGGCAAAACCATACCAAATTGTTTTTCAATTTCTGCTTCTAGGCCACTCACATCCCACTGCTCTGCTAGGCTTTGTGGGGCAATGAACCCATCAATGGCACTTTCCACCACCTCAGCACGAACATTGGCAATGACGTCTGCAATATCATCAGTAGACATAAGCTCGTTACGTTGATCATAAACCACTGTGCGCTGATCGTTGGCCACGTCATCGTATTCAAGCAATTGTTTACGCATGTCAAAGTTACGACCTTCAACTTTACGCTGAGATTTTTCTATGGCGTTAGACACCATACGATGTTCAATGGCTTCGCCTTTTTCCATACCTAACTTTTGCATTAGGCCTTTAATGCGTTCGGGGGCAAAAATACGCAATAAGTTATCTTCTAAAGATAAAAAGAAACGTGATGAACCTGGATCGCCTTGACGACCGGCTCTACCTCGTAACTGGTTATCAATACGTCTAGATTCATGACGTTCGGTACCGATAATATGCAGTCCGCCAGCGGCTAATACTAGATCGTGACGTATTTTCCAGTCTGCTTTAGCGGCTTCTTTTTCAGCATCTGAGGCATTTTCGCCCAGGGCTGCCAGCTCAACTTCTAACTTACCACCCAAGCCAATATCAGTGCCACGGCCTGCCATGTTGGTAGCGATAGTGACCGCACTAGGCCGTCCTGCTTCAGCAATAATAGTGGCTTCACGCTCGTGTTGCTTAGCATTCAGCACGTTGTGGGCCACTTCAGCTTTGGTAAGCGCTGCAGATACCAATTCTGACATTTCGATGGAGGCGGTACCAACTAAAACGGGTCGTTCTTCTCTTACGCAAAGACGAATATCCTCAATAATGGCATCAAACTTCTCATCCATAGTTAGATAGACTAGGTCATTCATGTCTTTACGTTTGACATCTACGTTAGTCGGAATCACCAACACATCCAAATCGTATATCTGATGCAGTTCAAAGGCTTCAGTGTCAGCCGTACCGGTCATTCCAGCAAGCTTATCGTATAGACGGAAGTAGTTCTGGAAGGTAGTAGAAGCCATCGTTTGGCTTTCTTTTTGGATGGTCACACCTTCTTTGGCTTCGATGGCTTGATGAATACCTTCTGACCAACGGCGGCCCGGCATAGTCCGACCAGTATGCTCATCAACAATAACAATTTGGTCGTCTTGCACGATGTAATCTATATTGCGAGAGAATACAACCGAAGCCTTTAATCCGGCATGCACATGGTGCAGCAAGTTCAAATTGGCGGCAGCATAGAGACTTTCACCGGCTGCTAGTAACTGCGCACCAACCAATAATTCTTCAACAAATTGATGACCTGCTTCTGTCAGTTCAATGGTCTTTTGAGACTCATCGTGAGTGTAGTGTCCCGTAGGCTCTTCACCTTCAACTATGGCTGGTTGAATTTCGAGCCTAGGTATTAGACCATTGATGGCGATGTACATTTTGGTATTATCTTCGACGGGGCCAGAGATAATCAAAGGGGTGCGGGCTTCGTCAATCAGTATTGAATCGACTTCATCAACAATGGCAAAGTTTAGACTGCGCTGAACCTTATCAACGGCACTGAATGCCATATTGTCACGCAAGTAATCAAAACCAAATTCATTATTAGTGCCGTAAGTCACATCACAGGCATAGGACTCTCGTTTACTAACGCCGTCCTGACCCGACAGTATAATACCCACAGATAAGCCTAGGCCTTCGTACAGTGGGCGCATCCACTCAGCGTCACGCTGGGCTAAGTAGTCGTTTACCGTAACCACATGAACACCGTTAGCTGGGATAGCGTTGAGGTACACCGCCAAGGTTGCCACTAAGGTTTTACCTTCACCTGTGCGCATCTCAGACACTTTACCTTGGTGTAAAGCAATACCACCAATCATTTGTACGTCAAAGTGACGTAATTCCATAAACCGGATGGAGGCCTCTCTGCAAACAGCAAACGCTTCAGGTAGGAGGTGGTCTAAACTTTCACCAGCCTCATAACGCAGGTTAAATTCTGCACGTTTAGCCGCTAGATCAGCATCAGACAAAGGTTGCATGCTAATTTCTAATGCATTGATCTTGTTTACAACTTTATTAAATCGCTTCACTTCGCGATCGTTTTTACTGCCAAAAAGTGATTTAAAAATCTGTACCATTGTCTTGTCTTTTTATATGCGCTGAAGCGCTTGTTAGGGATAAGTGAGACCTTTCAAATCTCTTCTACTATCATGGGGTCTCAGGTTTGTTTTGAAAGGCCTAAAACGTAGAAAAGCCGGAGTTCGTTATGAACACCGGCTCTTTCATTGTTATTGGTTAGGTTGCCGCGGCTAGGCTCATATAGGCAATAGGCGAGTCGGCCTCGTTGTCAAATGTAACCACTTCCCAAGCATCCTCTTGGGATAATAATTCGCGTAGCAACAAATGATTTAAACCATGACCCGATTTATGCCCTTGAAACTTACCAATTAAGCTCAGGCCTAGGAGGTACAAATCACCTACCGCATCGAGCACCTTGTGTTTAACGAATTCGTCTTGATAACGTAAGCCATCTTCATTAAGCACGCGGTAGTCATCCACTGCAATCGCGTTGTCTAAACTGCCCCCTAATGCCAAATTTTTGGAACGCAGGTACTCAAAGTCTTTCATAAAACCAAAGGTGCGAGCTCGACTGACTTCTTTCACATAAGAAGTGCTCGAAAAGTTTAAATGCGTGGTGCAATTTTGGCTTTCAAAAAGCGGGTGGTCAAAGTCGATGGTAAAACCAACCTGAAAACCATCAAACGGTTCTAGTGAAGCTTTTTTATCGTCTTGGGTAACACTGATGGCTTTTTTGATGCGAATAAATTTTTTCGATGCATTTTGCTCTTCGATACCGGCCGATTGCAACAAAAAGATAAATGGTGCCGCACTGCCATCCATAATCGGCACCTCTTCACTACTTAACTCGACATAAGCGTTATCAATACCCAGCCCTGCAAAGGCCGACAGTAGATGTTCTACCGTGCACACTCGCACACCATCTTGCACTAGATTGGTAGATAACGTGGTATCGCCGACGTTAGCAGCTGTGGCAGCAATGCTCACCACTGGATCGAGATCTGTTCGGCAAAATACGATGCCAACATTGGCCAAAGCTGGTTTCAATGTAAGATAAACCTTCTTACCCGTATGGATACCAATACCCGTGGCTCTAATAATATTTTTTAATGTACGCTGTTTGACCATTATGTCCTGGACCCTAAACTCGAGGATAGCCGAGTATTATAGCACAAAAAATCTGTTCCTGAGGGGCATCAGACCCTCATTACAGTTGAAAAGCGCCACCCTATAAGACCAAAATCTTAATCAGCTTGACGCCGCAAAAATGCAGGGATATCTAAATAACCAATATCACCTTCGGAGCTACTAGCCGCATCCGTGCCCGAACCACTCACCCGAGCATCACCTACGGACGTATCTTTAACTGCTGGTAATTCCATTTGATCGACCGTAGGCCGTCTCATAGTATTATTGACCACAGCTTTCACCGTTGGTTCAATCTGTTGCCCATAACCTTGGCCTAAACCTGTAGCAACAACGGTGACTTTGAGCTCATCAGACATTTCAGGATCAATTACTGTTCCAATAACTACGGTGGCGTTATCTGACGCAAACTCTTCTATAGTATTACCTACTTCCGAAAATTCACCCAAATTCATATCTAATCCGGCAGTGATATTAACCAAGATGCCTTTTGCACCTCGCAAATCAACATCTTCCAACAGCGGACTACGCACTGCTGCCTCTGCTGCTTCGCGGGCTCGATCCTCACCTCTAGCGACGCCCGTACCCATCATCGCCATACCCATTTCGGACATCACCGTGCGTACGTCTGCAAAATCGACATTGATCATGCCTGGGCGAGTTATTAGGTCGGCAATACCTTGTACCGCACCCAAAAGCACGTCATTTGCTGTACTAAAAGCGGTCAGTAAACTGCAATTCTTGCCCAACACAGGCAACAGCTTTTCATTGGGTATAGTAATCAACGAATCAACATGTTCTGCCAATTCCTTGAGGCCCTGCTCAGCAATAGCCATGCGTTTACGACCTTCAAAAGGAAAAGGCTTAGTCAC
>Ga0209712_10001799_pt1 | contig 18033 bp, 16 predicted proteins | sample ArcOceMetagenome_FD_187443 | JGI IMG/M metagenome (GOLD analysis project Ga0209712, IMG submission 187443) | Marine eukaryotic phytoplankton communities from Arctic Ocean - Arctic Ocean - Greenland ARC118M Metagenome (SPAdes) (version 2) | ecosystem: Environmental > Aquatic > Marine > Oceanic...
AAGGTATATAGTTAGGAAGTTTGTTCTCATTCTTCAATTGTGTATGAAAAATTTCTGTTGTAGAACTTGCCGTAGGAGGAATGAGCCAACTCCAATCACCGGTCACTTCCCGACCTTTATCAGATTCTTGATGCATGAATTGCATAAACTGATCTACAGCTGTATGATGATCTACTATTGTTGCTCCTGCTTTATTATATGAATAATAAACCGCTTCATTGAGAACTAATAAAGCTTTTTCTTTCCAGAAAGGAGAAGCAGTATCCAGTTTTAATTGTCTAGCTATTTCAGGCAAAACATTGTACCTCTGTTTATCTCCAAAGTTACGAGTAGCCACTTCGTCAAGCATATACCAACCATTGAAAGGAGCAGCAGGATAAATAACCCCTCCTATGTCAAGTTTCATATTGGCTAAGATTGGTAACTTATACCATTTCAAATTCAAAGTTTCAAACCATCCATATTCTGGGTGAGAGATTTCTATTTCTGTGATTAAATCCTTAGGAAGTTGATGATATTTATCTGCTCTGCCATTAAAGTTATAGACAACTGGGAGTAAGTCAAAATGAGTTCCTTCACCTTCCCAGCCTAACGATTGGCAATAATTTGTAAACTCTATGTTGGCAGGATCACCTACTATTTTATTATCTATACTGTAGCCAGCATACATTATCAAAGTGTAATTTTTGATAGTAAAAACTGATGTTGATGAATTGTTTGTGGATGATGGAAATATTGAGATAGTACTTCTAACCTTGTTTTTGGAATCAGCCACTTTGATATGATTATGTAAAGCCTCTATAAAGGTGTTTTCATGATTAGTTTCCCTTTGGTCTAAGACTTTAAGAGTTTTCCAAAATAATCTTCCAATACATTTATTACTGTTTCTCCAGGCTAATTTTGCCCCATAATTTAGTTCTTCATAAGTATGAGTATAGGTTCCTGTACTATTAATTTGTGCTTCAATTTCAGCCCATCTTTTATCAAGTTCTATTATATCTGCCTCTTCATAATATTGATTAATGAAATTTCTTGCTTGTTCAAGCATTTCATTTCGTGATTTTATGTTCATTATTATTTTCATTTTTTTGTGATGATTCAAAAGGGGTAAACAAAAGTATAAAAATATTTTTGTTTGCCCGTTCTTAACAACTATGATCTTGGCATGTCCAAAGAAAATATAATTGAATAATATTCTTAGCCCTAGTTCTCAAGGAATGCGAATAAAATAGATTTAGAATTTTCGGTCGCTTATTTTGTTCTTAGTTTTTGCTTTGAAAGCATGAGTTTATCTGGGTAAATGATTGATTTAAAAGGGGAAAATAATGACAAAAGAAGTAGTGCAAATTCTGGATCTATTTAGTTCGCATTATTAAATCACTAAAACTTATAAGTAATTCATTTTTACCTACCTAAAAAAACATGAATTAATACCTAACATTCGGTATTGGTGATCTCGCAATTGAAAGCTACTTTTGCATCACTATTTTTATTTAGATTAAATCCAGTTAAATAATTAACATTGTAATATGAAATCACAAATTTTTCTCCTATTTATCGCAGGTTTATTAGCTTTTTCATCATGTAAAAAAGATGATGATATGGAAATTGAAGAACCTACCTACACCATTCCAACGACTTATAATTTTGAAAATGTAAGTTATGGTGGTCAAACTCAAAGAATCGGAATGCTGACTGAAATGAAAGCTTACATGAAAAGCGCTAACACTTCCGGAACTGCCCTCGATGCTTCAAAACTAGCAGCAATGTTCGCTAATGATGCAGCAAATGCAGGCTGGGCGGCTACCTATGAAGATTCTAAACAAATTAGAAGTAAAACGTTTGGGCCTGTTCAAGTAACTTTTGATGATCTTCTAGTAGATCTAGCCGCAGCTAGTCAATCAACTGTTGCAGGTACCGATGGAACTGCAGGAGTTGTAACAAGTAATGATGGAGCAAAAAATTACTTGCTCGATGACCAAGGAGTTGAGTTAGGTCAAGTTATTGAAAAAAGTCTCATGGGCGCATTATTATACTACCAATCAGCCGGAGTTTATTTCGAATCAGGAAAAATTGATACTGATAATGAAACCGTAACTGCTGAAAGAGGTACCGAAATGGAACATGCTTTTGATGAAGCATTTGGCTACTTCGGCGTTCCAATTGATTTTCCAACAAATACCGATAATATCGTTTTTTGGGGAAATTATAGTAATGGTAGAGATGACGTTTTGGAAAGTAATAAAACTATCATGGATGGTTTCTTAAAAGGTCGAGCTGCTATCTCTGGAAAAGATATTCTTGCTCGTGATGAAGCAATCAAAACAGTTAGAGATGGTTGGGAATTAGTAATTGCAGGAACTGCCCTTCATTACTTGAATAGTGGCTTGGGAAATTTCGCTGATAATTCTCGAAGAGGTCATGCCTTATCTGAAGCAATCGGATTTGTTTATTCTTTGCAATTCAGTCCAACTAAAACTATTACAAATGCACAAGTGGAAGAACTATTGACTTTGATCGGAGGTTCTGCTAGTATTTTGGAATCAAACTTATACAACGTAACTGAAGCTAACCTTAATTCTGCAAAAGATAAGTTAGCTGATTGGTATGGTGTAACTGATCAAAAAGACGAATTTTAAACAATACAACTTGTATTGTTGAGCATGCCGCTTTGTTGTTCTCTTTTAGAGAACAGCAAAGCTTTTTGGTATCCTTAGATTTTATAAAAACAATTTAAATGAAGAATTTAAAATTATTGATTATTCTACTTCTTGGTGGAACCTTTCTATTGGTTTCTTGTAAAGATGATGATGAACAAGATCCTTGCAGCAGTAATTTTGATCAGGTAGCGCTGTTTACCAATGTGGCTGATAACATTATACTTCCAAGTTATGAGGAACTAAACTCAGCGGTAGAAAACCTGTCAACGAAAACTCAAAACTTCGTTGCTACTCCAACTGAAAATACTTTAAGTGAATTACAAGATGCTTTTAAAGAAGCATATCTAAGCTGGCAGAACGCAGCTCAATTTGAGTTTGGTCCAGCTGAAGACGTTTTCTTACGAAACAGCTTGAATAACTTCCCAGCCAATATTAGTCAGATCGAATTTAACGTCGAGAATGAAGCTAATAACTTTGACCAACCTGATACTTATGATCAAGGATTTCCAGCGTTGGATTATTTATTATTCGGCGTAGCTGGGTCAATTGACTTGGCAGTAACTCTTCAGGTATACACCGAGAATTCAAATAAAGAAAAGTACAAAAGTTACCTCAATGCAGTTGTTTCAAATATTGAAACTAAAGTTAATGAGACCAATGATAAATGGACTTCATCCTATCGGAATTCATTTATTGCGAGAACTGGAACTGCTGCGGGGACTTCCTTAAGTCAAATCATTAATGGTTGGAATGAAAATTATGAATTGTTCAAAAGAAATAAGATTGGCGTGCCATCAGGTGTATTGGATCTAAATTTTCCTTTGCCAACTAAAGTGGAAGCATATTATAGTGGAATCTCATCTTCCTTGGCAGTTGCGGCATTGAATGCTTCTTTGCGATTATATTTAGGAATGGATGGAGATGGAAATAATGGAATTGGATTGGATGATTTCCTAGAAGAAGTGGATGCAGAGAAAAATGGAAAAACCTTGGATGCTGTTATTCAAGAACAATTTGCAAGTGCCATCAATGCAGTTGCAGCATTGCCAGATCCGTTGTCAGCATCTATCGAAAATGATGAAACGCCAACTGTTTTAGCTTACAATGAAATCACCAAACAAGTAGTTAATATCAAAACAGATTTACCTTCGGTACTTTGTATTTCGATTACTTATGTGGATAATCCAAGTGATAGCGACTAAGCGTGACTAGTGGTTTTTTAGAAAAAATAGGATGGCGATTTATTGATTCGCCAGTTGGAATTGCACCACTTGTCAGATTTAGGATTCTTTTTGGAGGACTAATGATGTTGGGCGCAATTCGATTTATCGAAGAAGGATGGGTTGAAAAATTATACCTCGAACCGCGATACTTTTTTAAGTTTTATTGGTTTGAGTGGGTGCGTCCTTTTGATGAGTCGGGCATGTATCTTTTGTTTTTTACCATCATCGGAAGTGCCGCAATGGTCATGTTGGGATTTTTATATCGCATCGCCATTATCATGTTCTTTGTCAGTTTTACGTATCTCGAATTGATTGATGCGACCAATTATTTAAACCATCATTACTTGGTTTGTGTGTTGGCATTTCTTTTGATTTTTTTACCAGCCAATAAATCTCATTCTGTAGATGTATTGTTGTGGAAAAATCTAAAAGCGACTCAAGTACCCAGTTGGACGATCAATATTTTGATTTTACAATTGACGATAGTTTATACCTTTGCAGGAATTGCCAAGTTAAATTATGATTGGATATTTCATGCAATGCCCTTGGCAGTTTGGTTGCCCGAACGACAAGATTTACCCATTCTTGGATATTTCTTCCAATTTAAGTGGGTTGCATTTTTGATGAGTTGGGCAGGGGCATTTTATGATTTAACGATTGCTTATTTTTTGATGAATACTCGAACTAGGCCGTTCGCTTATTTCTTGGTCATCATTTTTCATTTGATGACTTGGTTGCTATTTAATATTGGATTATTTCCTTGGATTATGATTGTTAGTACGTTGATTTTCTTTCCAAGTAAATCTTTAGAAAACAACTTTAATGAAAAATTATCCACAGTCCAACTAACCGCAAGGTGGAAGGTAAGATCAATAAAAAAGCAAGTTATAATTCCTTTTTTATTGGTTTTTATGTTGTTGCAAATAACCATTCCCTTGCGGCATTTTTTATATCCTAGTAATGTTTTTTGGTCAGAAGAAGGATATCGTTTTTCATGGAGAGTGATGTTGGTGGAGAAATCTGGACAAGCTACTTTTACGCTCAGAGACCCTGAAACCAATCGACAAACTGAAATAATTAATTCGAGATATTTGACTGCTTTTCAAGAGAAGCAAATGAGTATTCAACCAGATTTTATTTTGCAGTTTGCGCATTATTTGGAATACGAATATCGACGAACCCATGGAATTGAGAATCCAATCATCACCGTCGATTCACATGTTGCGATCAATGGAAGAGTCAGCCAACAATTCATCGATCCGACCGTAAATTTAGCAGAATTGAAAGATAGCTTTTTCCCAAAGAAATGGATTTTAGAAATTAAGAAATAAATATAATTAGCTGATAGTCAGTATTTTATGTTTTTAAATAATAAAATGATTTTTAAAAAATACCTCTTACTTTTTTTTGCAACAATACTTTTACAAAGTACTGCTTTTGCACAAGTTGGAATTATATCTGGTAGAGTATTGGACGCTTCAACCAATGCACCAATCGCTGATGTAAGTGTATTTTTAGAAAATAAAAACGAAGTAATTGAGACGAATGCCAAGGGAGTGTTTACATTTATAAATGTAGCAAAAGGAGGTTTAGATTTTATCATTTACAAAGAAAATTATACGACAAAAACGGAAGTAATCGTTTTTGAAAAAGACACTTTGACCAATGTAATTATATTGTTAGAAACACTAAATCTTAACCTGCAAGAAATTGAAATCTCCGCAAAATCAGGGGAAGATGTAGGACTAAGGAAATTAAATAATGTAGAAGGGACCGCGATTTATGCGGCAAAAAAAAGTGAAGTAATTGAGCTAGGGAACTTAGTGGCAAATCAAGCAACTAACAATGCTCGACAAATTTATAAAGCCATTGCAGGTGTAAATGTTTGGGAAAGTGATGGAGCTGGTTTGCAACTAAGTATTGGTGCAAGAGGGTTGGATCCTAATCGTACTTCTAATTTTAATACGCGCCAAAATGGCTACGATATTAGTGCAGATGCACTCGGTTATCCTGAAAGTTATTATACGCCTCCGGTGCAAGCTTTGCAGCGAATTGAGATTGTACGAGGTGCTGCTTCCTTGCAATATGGTTCGCAATTTGGCGGACTCTTAAATTTTGTTTTCAAAAAAGGAAATGAGAAAAAACCGTTGGAGTTTATTACAGAAAATACGGTAGGTTCATTTGGTTTGTTGTCATCATTTAATAGTTTAGGTGGTGAAAAAAATGGCTGGAATTATTATACTTTTTATCAAAGAAAACAAGGCGACGGTTGGCGAGACTTTTCCAAGTTCGAACAAAATACTGCTTTTGCAAGTGTCTCCAAATCCATCACGGAGAATTTAAAAATAGGCGTTGAGTACACTTTTATGAACTATACTGCGCAGCAAGCAGGAGGTCTAAAAGATTTTGATTTCGCTCAAGATCCTCGACAATCTCTGCGTACCCGAAACTGGTTTAAAGTCAATTGGAATTTAGCTGCCTTGACCTTAGATTATAAAATTTCAGATAAAACTAAATTCAACTCTCGTAGTTTTTTTCTGGCTGCACAAAGAGATGCTTTGGGTGAGTTGGGAAGAATTGATCGACCTGATCCGATGAGAGAACGAGATTTGATTCGAGGGAATTATAATAATTTTGGCAACGAAACTCGCTTAATTACACGATACGATCTGGGAGAACAAACTTCCACTTTTTTAATCGGGGCAAGATACTACCAAGGTTTTACTACCAATGAACAAGGCGATGCTGATGCTACTAGTGATGCCAATTTTACTTTTCTAAATCCAACTGATTTGGAAAAGTCAGCGTATGACTTCCCGAGTAGGAACCTTGCCTTCTTCGCCGAAAACCTTTTCAACATAAATGATAAATGGACAGTTACTCCGGGCGTTAGATTCGAATATATCAAAACAGCATCGGAAGGTTTTTATAAAAAAACATTTTTGGTAGGAGGTCAAATTCAGTCAGTTCGAAGGTTTGAGGATTCGATGGAAAATCCTCGTTCGTTAGTTTTAGTAGGTCTGGGAGTAGGGCATAAGGTTTCAAAAAATACAGAAGCTTATGCGAATTTTTCTCAAAATTATCGCTCGATTAATTTTAGTGATCTTGCCGTAGTCAATCCAAATTTAATTGTAGATAGTTTGTTACAAGATGAGAAAGGTTTTAATGCTGACTTTGGAATTAGAGGCAGTTTTTGGAAAAATAATATTAAGATTGACGCAAGTGTTTTCTATTTGCGCTATCAAAATAGAATTGGAATTGGAGAAATAATTATCCAAGATCCTGTAGTAATTGAAAAAGCGGTAGCCTTTAGAACCAATATTGGTGATGCTAGAATTCTAGGATTGGAATCATATATTGAAGCAGATGTTTTGAGTATTTTAAATAAAAAAACAAAAGACTTACATCTTTCGATCTTTACTAATTTTAGTGTAATTAATGGTAAATATTTGACTGGACAATCATTTGTGATTGGCAAAGATGTAGAGTTAATTCCACCGTTAAATTTAAAGACAGGAATTAATTTTCGTTGGAAAAAATTTAAAGCGTCCTATCAATTTACTTACGTTGGAGAGCATTTTTCCGATGCAACTAATGCAGAATTTGTTTCCGATGCAACCCGTGGAATTATACCAAGTTACCAGGTGCAAGATCTGTCCTTTAGTTTTGCTTGGAATCGATTTCAATTTCAGACGGGGATCAATAATTTGACCAATGAAGCTTATTTTACTCGTCGAGCAGTAGGGTATCCTGGCCCTGGAATTATTCCATCGGATGCTCGAAGTTTTTACGGAACTGTAGCTATTAAATTTTAGGAATTAATTTTTTATAAATCGTTAAACGAAAAAATATGACTCCTTCCTTAACTGACAAACGGCATTTTAATCCAGCACAAAATCAAGTGATTCTTCCTTTTGCTTTGGCGATTGTGCAAGGTAAAAAGATGAAAAAGAAATGCTGTAAGAAATATAAAAAGAAAGGGAAAAGATGTAGCAATTGTCCAGGACGATTAGCTTGGGAAGATTAGATGTTGAAGAGTAAAAGAGGCTAGTTAATATCTACGGAAGTTAGCTTTATACTACCTTTTGAAGTTTGTGGATTATTGGAACATTGTCCTTTTTGCATTGGCAAAAAAGGACCCAAAACCCTAGACGAAAAAATAGCTATGCTCTATGCAAGCTCCCGCACCCTCATTTTTCGCCGCTCTCTGCCCGCTCCTTGCATCTCATGGTTTTCCTTTCAAATATAAATTTTCAAAAAAAGAAGATGGATTTCCTTTTGTTAAATTGAACTAAGGGTTGTGAATAAGATCATTTATAAAAGATTGTTTTACTGTTCTTAGGATTGCTTATGTTTGTGAAAAAAAAATCATGCAAGCAATCTTATTTAGAGAACACGGCGGTCCGGAGCAATTATATTTAGGTGAAGCAGAAAAACCAACCCCTTCCTCTCACGAAGTTTTAGTCAAAGTAAAAGCAACGGCGCTCAACCGTGCAGACACCTTACAGCGCGAGGGGAAATATCCACCACCTCCAGGGGCAAGTCCAATTATTGGTTTAGAAATGTCAGGCATCATCGAAGCGGTCGGAGAGGAAGTGACTGAGTGGAAAGTAGGTGATAAAGTCTGTGCATTATTAGCAGGTGGAGGTTACGCTGAATTTGTAACAATACATTCACAATGTTTAATTCCGATTCCTGAAGGCTTTGATTTTGAAAAGGCTACAGCGATTCCAGAAGTTTTTTTGACAGCCTACCAAGCGATTTTTTATTTATCAAAGTTACAAAAAGGCGAAAGTATTCTAATCCATGCTGGTGCAAGTGGAGTAGGGACGGCTGCGATTCAGTTAGCTAAATCGTTGGGAGCCAAACAAATTATTGTCACCGCTTCTGCTGGGAAACATCAGATTTGTCGAGACCTTGGAGCAGATTTTACCATAGATTATAAAACGCAAAACTTTGAAGAAGAGGTCGCAAAAATTACCGAAGGAAAAGGCGTCGATGTAATTATAGATTTTTTAGCAGCGCCTTATTTCCAAAAAAATATTAATTCATTGAACTTCGATGGGCGGATGGTGATGTTAGCTTTGATGGGAGGTTGGAAAGTGGAGGAATTAATTTTGGCGAATATTTTACGAAAACGATTACACATAATGGGTTCGACTTTGCGAGCTAGAACCTTGGATTATAAGATTGGTTTGACGAAGGATTTTTCTGATTATGCTTTGCCGAAATTTGAAAGTGGAGAATTGCAGCCAGTAATTGATTCTGTTTATGATTGGTCGGAAGTTGCGGATGCGCATCGGCTGATGGAGTCGAATGTGAATAGTGGGAAGATTGTTTTGAAGGTTTCCTAATCTTAGCTTTGCGTCAAGAAAGAGTTCGTAAAGCGGTCTATGGAAAATATAAATATTTTAGTATAACCACCTCTGGCTCCTCAGTGGTTAAATATTATAATTTAAACTTCATACACGGCTAGCTTTGAGCGCTAACAGCCTAATCCAACTCTATTCAATTCGGGAAAAGCGGAGTGTCCCGTCCCTGCATTATTCCACGCATCAGAACTTTCCGAACCAACTTCATCAAGTTTTTCGAAAATAGAGATGGTCGCTTCGGGCATTAATTTTTTAAGCATTACGTCAAGCGTGGCACTTATAATTCCTGTTCCAATTAGCGTAAGGTCTGAGTGGTTTCTGTTTTTTTTTTCAAAAAAGAAGTTTTCGATTTTTTTCAAAATAACAAATGTAAATGATTAAATTAGATTCTAAAATATTTTTTTTAGAAGAAAGTTTTCTTTGATCGTTTGACGTAGAACGTTAGGCATTTTACGATTGGGTAGATATTTTTTGGAGTGAAATAAATATTCTATTTGTCGGGAAAAGAAATCAAATAGTCGAGAAAAAATGCGAATAGAAAACTAAAAAAATACTTTAGAGTTTATTAGTTAAAATGTATTTAAAGCAGATGATGAAAGGCCTCATGTTTAGTATTCAAGGAAAAAATAACAATACTTTTACGAAAAAAATAATATCAATTTTATGAAGAACGAAAGAATAGAAAGTGCAGATAAAATTATTAGAAATCATATTGTGTGGTCTATGGGAGCAGGGTTGATTCCAGTTCCGATTGCTGATTTTTTTGCCGTAAGTGCGATCCAATTAGACATGGTTCGACAGATGTGTAAATTGTACGATGTGGACTTTAAAGAGACTGAAGGGAAGGCGGTAATTTCATCGATGACCGGTTCTGGACTGGCAAGATTAGGTGCACGAGTAGCTATCAAATTTATTCCTGGAATTGGATCGGTAGTAGGCGGAGTGACGATGGCAGTTTTGTCGGGAGCTTCCAGTTATGCTCTGGGAGAGGTATTTAAAAAGCATTTTGAAACAGGTGGAACTTTCTTAGATTTTGATATAGATCGATTGACGAAAATGTATAAAGAGAAGTTTGAAAAAGGGAAAAAAGTGGCGGAGAAAATCAAAAGGGAACAAGAGCGGAAACAAGAAGTTGTCGAAAAAGTAGAATACCAAGAAGCTGCTCAGAAAGAGCAAAAAGATGTCATTTCTAAATTAGTAAAATTGGGAGAATTGAAAGAAAAAGGGATTCTCTCTGATGAGGAATTTGCAGCGATGAAGAAGAAATTGATTAATGAATTTTAGCTGGGGAATTGGTTTATCGATTTATCAGGTAATTAGGGCAACTGGTTTCCTAATTACTTGATAAGCCGATTTCCTAGTCAACTATTTACAAAGAAAATCATGTTCATTTCCAGTCCGTAAATGTCTTGTTTTTTTTCTTTTGGGAATAAAAAATCAAAGCCATATTTTAGTCCTAAATACCCAGTTACCGCTAAACCTAATGAATCCACTAAGTCATCTGACTTTACCTCTTTTTTCAAAAACTGAGTATTTCCTCGCTCGAAAATTTCCTTCGATTTTGGAAAAATACTCTGCAATAAATTGATTCTTTCTTCGATTCCTACCTTTTCTTTTTTCTTAAAAATCATTGGAATTTGATTATTCAAACTAGCAAAACATACCTCTGGATGTGCCTCGAAAATTCGATTTTTATAGTCCTTATTTCTCAGAATAAATTCATCAACTTCCCGCATTTTTGGAACAATATTCCAAGCTTGAATTGAAAATGATTTACCTAAAATAGCTATGTTTTTTTCCTTCGCAGCTTCATAAGATTTTTCATAAACCGCCGCTCGACAAGGAGGAGTAAAAACAGATGAAGTCCGCTTGGGTTTTAATTTTTGCCTCGCTAAAACTTCAACTTCTCGCGAATGATTTTCATCTGCTAAACCAATTACCATGTCCACCAAATACTTTTCGGCATCTGGATATTCTTTAAAAATAGAAGTAAAATCGGAATGTTTACTGATAGAAAACTGAGTGTCCTCCCCAATTTTTACGGCAATCCAACCATATTTACAGCCATCAATTCCCACGATATACTTTTGATTATTTTTCAAAATAATTATTTCTTTTTTATAAAAACCAAATTCTATTAATTTTGTTTAAATGAAATAATAATTGGTTGAAATTATTCCATTCCGAATAAAAGTAAATAATGGCAATTAGAAATGTCTTTTTACCAAATTTTTTAAAGTAAATTCTTTTTTGACCGAACAATAAGCGTATTTTTCATGTACATTTGCAGGAGTAAAATAAACATTTTTTTAATTAAATTTTAATATGAAAGAATCGTTCGATAAGATCTGGAAAATGCTTGGCTTGAGATATAAATCACACCCATGGCATGGTATCTCCATAGGTGAAGATTCACCTAATGTGGTAGCGTCATTTATTGAAGTTATCCCTTCCGATACTGTAAAATATGAAATAGATAAGAAGTCTGGATATCTTATGATTGATCGGCCTCAGAAGTTCTCAAATATTGTTCCTGCTCTTTATGGTTTTGTTCCACAAACATTGTGTGCGGATAATGTTGCTGAATATTGTATGGAGAAAACTGGACGAAAAGGAGTTGTCGGTGATGATGATCCGTTAGATATTTGTGTACTGACTGAGCGGGAAGTTACTCATGGAAATATAATTGTTACCGCGATCCCAATTGGTGGATTTAGAATGATTGATGGGGGGGAAGCAGATGATAAAATTATTGCTGTTTTGAAAAATGATGAGATGTATGCTCAATGGAATGACATCGCTGATATTCCTGAAAACATTTTAAATCGATTGAAGCATTATTTCTTGACTTACAAGCAGTTACCTGGAGAAAAACCTAAATGTGAAATTACTCATGTTTATGGAAAAGCAGAGGCGCATGAGGTAATTCGAAGAAGCTCTAAAGATTATCAAGATGCTTATGGTAACTTGGAAGAAGTACTTTCATTTACGATGTTGGAAGCGATGAATTTCGGACAAAGACAACAGAAAATGTTAGAAGATTTAGACTAGATTTTTAATGGTGAATGATTAATGGTCAGCTGTTAATTTCACTATTGTAAATATGTTGTTATAATTTTTAGTATAAAGTAGCGGTGTTAGGGTTTTGAACTCTAACACCGCTTTCTGATATAATAAGATTGATGAATTTTTTTTGAAAAATACTAGGATTGATATTCTGCTGGATCTTTGATTCCTAATGCTGAAAAACCTTTTAATCTGAGTACACAAGAATCGCAAATTCCACAGGGTAATCCATCTTCATCCGGATCGTAGCAAGTAGAGGTTATGGAATAATCAACTCCTAATGCTAATCCCATTTGTATGATTTCGGATTTCTTCAAATCAATTAAAGGAGTGTGAATGGTTAATCTTGTTTCACTTTCTACACCAGATTTTGTGGCTAAGTTTGCCATTTTTTCATAAGCCTCAATATACTCTGGTCGGCAATCTGGGTAGCCACTATAATCGACCGCATTGACTCCAATAAAAATATCGTCAGAGCCAATTACCTCTGCATAAGCTAAGGCAAAAGAAAGGAAAATGGTGTTTCGAGCTGGAACGTATGTAATTGGAATTTCACCATCCATTTCTTCTTCTGTTCGTCCTTTTGGAACATCAATTTCAGCGGTTAAGGCAGAACCGCCAAAAACGCGCAAATCAATATGAGCTGTTTTATGATCTTTGACTCCGAGATGTTCCGCTACTTTCTTGGAAGCTTCTAATTCGAACTTATGTCGCTGTCCATAGAAAAATGAAATCGCATAAATATCAAATCCTTTGCTAATCGCATAGGCTAATATGGTAGATGAATCTAGGCCACCACTTAATAGTACTACTGCTTTTTTATTCATTGCAAATTATCTTATATAAAAATGAGTGCAAAAATAAAAACACTTTTGAAAAAGGAAGTATTTTTAGGTATGGATATTATCTTTGCAGTCAATTATTTTGAAATTTTTTAAAACTTAAAATATGTCTTCTAAGGAATTTGAACTTTTAGGAAAAGCAGTCAACGAATTACCTACTTCGCCAGACGAAGCACAATTGGATTCTTTTCCCAACAAACATAAAATGCGAAATTATATTGTAGAATTTCATTGTTCAGATTTTATGTCCATGTGTCCAATTACGCAGCAATCTGATTTTGCCACAATCCATATTCGATATATTCCAGCGGAGGAATGCATCGAGACAAAATCATTGAAATTTTATTTACAATCTTATCGAAGTCAAAAGACTTTTAATGAGGAGATTGTTAATCGAATTTTGACGGATTTAGTGACAGCTTGTAATCCAAAATGGATGCAAGTAAAAGGTGCTTTTGTGGCAAGAGGTGGAATTAGTTTGACAGCGATTGCGGAGCATCCAAGTCTTGAAGTGGATAGCGTGGCAGGGAAATAACATGTGGCGGTCTGTTGTACCAAGCTTAAAAAAATGGTGAACGGTTAATACTTTCGGGGAATTAACCGTTCACCATTAAGCATTATACATTAGACATTAAACAAAAAGTGCATGATGTCGCCATCAATTACTTCGTAAGTTTTTCCTTCAATGCCCATTTTACCTGCTCCTTTGGCAGCAGCTTCTGAGCCTAATTCTACGAAATCATTATACTTAATTACTTCTGCTCGAATAAATCCTTTTTCGAAATCAGTATGAATAACTCCTGCAGCTCCAGGTGCTAAAGTTCCTCTTTCGATGGTCCAAGCTCTAACTTCTTTTTCACCTGCGGTAAAATAAGTGATCAATCTTAAGAGTTTGTAGCAGGCTAAAATTAAGCGATTGACGCCTGGTTCTGTCAAGCCCATTTCTTCCAAAAACAAATCACGATCTTCTTTAGTATCCAATTCTGCAATGTCTGCTTCTAAGCCTGCACAGATAAAAATAACTTCTGCTTTTTCTCCTTTCACACATTCCATAAATCGAGTAGTATGTGCATTTCCTGAAATCACGGAATTCTCATCTACGTTGCATGCATATAAAATTGGTTTGGAAGTTAATAACATCATTTCATTCATTAACTCCAATCCATCTTCATCCAATACAATCGTTCGAGCAGGTTTCTCAGCTTCTAAATGTGCTAAGATTGCCTGTCCTTGTTCCATTAATTTTACAGCAGATTTTTCGCCAGCTTTAGCATTTTTCTTTAATTTATCTACCCGTTTTTCGACAGTTTCGATATCTTTCAAAATCAGTTCCATGTCGATGATTTCTTTATCCCGAACAGGATCAACTGAATTATCTACATGGATCACATTGTCATTGTCAAAGCATCGAACCACGTGAACGATAGCATCGACTTCTCGAATATTTGCCAAAAACTGGTTACCCAAACCTTCGCCTTTACTCGCTCCTTTGATCAATCCTGCGATGTCCAAAATCTCCACAGTTGTTGGTTGCACTTTCTGTGGAACCACAATTTCTGCTAATTTATCTAACCGCTCATCAGGAACAGTAATGATTCCTAAGTTAGGTTCTTTAGTTGCAAACGGATAATTAGCTGCCAATGCCTTAGCAGAAGTTAATGCATTAAATAGCGTAGATTTTCCTACATTTGGCAAGCCAACAATACCACATTTTAAAGCCATTTCTTTTGATTTAAAATTTATCAATTTGGTGAAAAACGCGGCAAAGATATAATTTTTACCATAAAGAACTCACAAATATTTTTTAATGAATTTTTTAGCTCATATTTATTTGTCTTGCGATAATGAAGATCTTTTGATTGGGAACTTTATTGCTGATTTTATTAAAAATAAAGAAGTACCCAATTTTTCCCCAGCCATTCAAAAAGGAATCATTTTGCATCGGCAAATCGATACGTTTACAGATGAACATCCTTTGGTGAAAAAAGGAACGCGTCGCTTGCAAAAAGCCCATCATAAATATGCTCCGGTGATTGTGGATGTGTGGTATGATTATTTGTTGGCGAATAATTGGGAACGATATTCTGGGGAAAGTTTGGATGATTTTTGTGAAGGTGTTTATCGGATTTTGGAAAAAAGGATGGATGAACTTCCTGGGAAATTACAAAAACGCTTGCCCATGATGATTGAACATAAATGGTTACAGGCCTATGGAACGGATGAAGGGATTCGATATACTTTTAAGCGGTTGACGGAGCGATTGTCGAAGCCAGAATACTTGGATGGGGTAGTGGATAATTTGTTGCGTTTTAATGAGGAGATGACGGAGGAGTTTAATTTGTTTTTTCCAGAGGTGATTGAGTATGTGAGGGAGAATTGTAGGTGCGATTAGAATTATTATGTTAAAGTTACTTCATATCTTTTTTTTTTCAATATTATACCTTTATTGTACCCGTAACAATATCGTTACAAATAAACGACTCTGCTTCTAGTTAGATGGAGCGGTAACTTAAACATATTTTATTATGAAAAAGATGTCAAAAAAATCATTAAAGGATTTCCAAAATGGGAAAAGTATTCAAACACTTTTGAAAGATCAAAAGGTGAAAGTGAAGGGTGGGATTGTTATTGATGATCTTAATGGAATTTAATCTTTTAAGAATTTACCCCGTGGCTTTTGGTTGCGGGGTTTATTTTTCTAGTTCGGCGATTCGTTCTTTTAGCCATTTAACATCAGCGATATTATCTGATTCCTCCATTTCGGTTTTTATTTTGTCTATCGCCTTTTGATCTCCAGGTACAATCCGTATTAGTTTTTTTGTAAATTTGATTAGGTTTCTTCTACTTCTTTTCCAGTCTTCTGGAATGTCGTTTCTCCTATTTAAGTATGCTCTAAAACTTTCAAGAAGAGAATATAATGGTTCTATTTCATCGCTTTCGTAGTAAGTTGCAATTAAGAGAGACTTTGAACTTAAACTATAAACGATATCTTCGTATTCTACTTCTTGAAGAAGTGAAATAACTTTTTCATAATCTTTTTTATAATAATATAATCGAGCTAAGTTAAATGTTACAGCATTTTCTCTAGAGGATTCAGGAAGTTTCTCTTTGTTAGAATGAATGAAATTTTCAGTCCAATCATATTTTTCTAATCTGAGAGCCATTACAACAATGTTTTTGAAATGGAACGGATCTAATTCGTCTTCAATATAGATTAGTCCTTTTTTTAGGTAATCTTCATATATGTCAAACGTTTCTAGAAGGAAATTGCTATTCCCTTTATTAAGTTTTTTTACACAATAATTTATTGTAGAATCATAAAGAGTTTTTCCCTCAATTGAATGAAACTTTAAACTATGTTCCTTTAATAAAGCTTTTAATTGATAATAATGGCTAACATTTTCTTCTTCAACATATGTTAAATATATTTGGAAATAGATAGCTTCTGCGGGGGATAAGTTTTTCCCTCTAACTGTAATGATTTTTAAAACTTCTTGATTAAAAGATAAATTATATACATGTGAGCCTCTTTGCTTTTGACTTAAAGCAGCACACATGTATCTTAGCTTTTCAGCAAAGTAAAAGTTATCTAAATTTTTATCTATTGCTTCTAAATTTTGCCTTTCAGAATGTTTAAATTCATGTTGAATTATCTCATAATATTTTTTTTGAATTTGATATTGTTTAAGATAATAATCTGCATCTTCATATGGATATTTTTTAGATTCGTTTTTTGCAATTCTAATAGCTGAAGAATATGATTTTTCTATTCCTCTTAACCCAAGAGATTCAATTAGATTAGCAGCTTTTTGAAGATTATTAGAATCAAAAATTTGTTGAGAAAGAAATCCTTCAATCATTTTTAATAAGTCAGAATTTAACTTCCTAAATCGAACATCATTATATTTTAGATCTTTAAATAACTTTTTCCAAACCTGTTCTTTTTCTAAAAGTGAAGCTTTAGGAGAATTAATTCCCTTTAAAATTATCTCATAAAACTGAATTAATTGTTTGCTTTTATTAAAGTATGGAGAGACAATATACTTATGGAACTGGTTTAAATCAGGCTTGTTAAAGTGTTTTAGTATAGTAATTAATTTATTATTGTGCATTTATTACATTTTTTAGTATATTGTTGGGTGTTTTGATATGGAAAAAATTCTATTCAAAATTCCCTCATCATATCATTAATAATTTTCAATTATCTAATTGAATTACTACTATTAATTTTAACCTCGGGAGTTTTATTATCCTATCATTCTACCAACCTAATCGCAAAACCGTTTTCTGAAAAATAATATTAACCATTAATTGAACGAATGTGGATTTTTTCCTATTAAAACCAAATCCTTTAAGTTATTTTTATCGAAAAATACGTAAAAATAATTCACAAATTTAATGAATTATTTTTATTATAAATTATAACTCATTGATTTCCAATGTCAATTTATATTTTTTTTAATATATTATGCATGGAAATATGTTACAATTGTGTATTTTTGTACTAGAATCCAATTATTTAAAACCTATATATTGTAATTAATCTAATTTATGCACCTAAAAAAACTTCACCTGTTCAATTTTAAAAATTTGAAGTTGGACTCAATCTAACAGCGCAATGAACATATCTTTACAACATTTTAAATTTATCTTAATCTTAGCCTTTCTTGGTGGAGCGATTGTGGCGGTCGCACAACCTAGTAGCTATGAGAATCAAAAGATTCCCATGAATCAGGAGTATATCATAACTGATGTACCTAATGGGATTCCTAATATCCCATCCCTTGGTCATCCTGATCACGGTTCTTTGTGGATAGAAGTAGTCGGAGGAGAAGAGCAAATACACTATGTGCCTGATTCTAATTACATG
>Ga0209712_10001800_pt1 | contig 18029 bp, 12 predicted proteins | sample ArcOceMetagenome_FD_187443 | JGI IMG/M metagenome (GOLD analysis project Ga0209712, IMG submission 187443) | Marine eukaryotic phytoplankton communities from Arctic Ocean - Arctic Ocean - Greenland ARC118M Metagenome (SPAdes) (version 2) | ecosystem: Environmental > Aquatic > Marine > Oceanic...
GAAAGTACAAATATTTTTTCAACTAAAGGCTTCTTAAAAACAGGCAACGATTTTTTTAAATACTTAGTAATCGATTTTAAAACTTACCCGAAACAAGCGAAGCAATTTTTCCAAAAACTTGTAAATCAAATAGGTTTAGGAAAAAATCACGACCTGAAAATTACCGCAAACAACATTTCAAAGAAGAAGAATTTTATTTCATTTAACAAATCTAAAAAAAATAACAATATGAGTAATCTAAGAAACAATGTCCAACTCATCGGACGACTAGGAAAAAGCCCAGAAGTAAAACAATTAGAAAGTAGCAAATTTGTCGCAAACGTTTCTATCGCAACTAACGACATTTATAAAAATGCAAAAGGCGAAAAAGTGATCGAAACTCAATGGCACAATTTAGTGGCGTGGGGAAAAAATGCGGAGAACTTTCAAAAGATTTTAAATAAAGGGGACGAGGTGGCGATTCAAGGAAAATTGACGCATCGCTCGTATGAAGATAAAGATGGCATCACTCGCTACGTAACAGAAATCGTAGTGAATGAATTTGTCAAATTATCTAACAAATCACAAATCGCCAACGTCGCATAAATTTGGGCTTGACAACAAGAGTTTCTTTTTAGTAATCCATAGCTATTCTTTGAGTGGGTGCAGTTCGGAAGAGCTGCGCCTATTTTTTTTGTTTTTTGCCACAGACTTGGACTGACTTTTATGTGTCCGTATGGATGACTTGATATGACTTTTCCCCAGCGTGATAAATTAGGATAGGTTTTAATTCTTTTTATTAAAAAAAACATTACGTTTGGGAGCGTCTTAAAAAAGTCATAATAGTCAGTCCAAGTCTGTGGCAAAAAAAATCAACAATATGAAAAAATCAATCCATCTCGCTATCGTTCAAGAATCCGCCATCCATTTCGACCTAAAAAAGAGTATGGAAAAAGCCATCGTACTCATCCAACAAGCTGCTGCTCAAAATGCAGAACTCATCGTTTTTGGAGAATCGTGGTTGAGTGGTTATCCAGCTTGGTTAGATCATTGTCCAGATATCGCCCGCTGGAATCATGAACCTATGAAAAAAGTTTTCGCCAAAATGTATCAAAATAGTGTCGAAGTTGGTGGAGCCGAAACACAACAACTTTGTCAATTGGCGAAGGAAAATAAAATAGTTATCGTTATGGGCATGAATGAAATAGTTCGGAAAGGCGCGGGCAACGGGACGATTTATAATTCATTTATTATTATAGATTCGACAGGCGAGATCGTTTGTCATCGACGAAAACTGATGCCGACTTTTACCGAAAAATTAGTGCACGGTCTGGGCGATGGAAAAGATTTGAATGCAGTTGATACTTCGGCAGGTCGAATCGGTGGACTGATTTGCTGGGAACATTGGATGCCACTTTCGAGAATGGCGATGCATGAAAGTAATGAGCATATTCATTTTTCCTTGTTTCCGATGGTTCATGAAATGCATCAAGTGACTTGTCGACAATATGCTTTTGAAGGGCGATGTTTTGTGGTAGCGGTGGGGCAGGTGATGCGAGGAAAGGATTTTCCAAAGGAATTGAAATTGCCTGATTATTTAATCGAGAATCCTGATCAGATGGTTTTGGATGGATCGAGTTGTATAATTGGGCCTGACGGGAAAGTATTGTTAGAACCGCAAGTGGGGGTGGAAGAAATGATCTTTTTTACGATTGAAAATATGAGCCAGATTTATGAAGAGCGGATGTCGTTGGATACATCGGGGCATTATAATCGGAGAGATGTTTTTGATTTTAAGGTGAATAGAGGGAGAGAGTGAATAGTTGAATAGTTGAATAGGTAATTAGTTGATCAGGTAATTGGGGAATTAGTTTATCAGGAAATTGGGGAATCAGGCTTGGGGGGAAACCATAGTTGGACTCCTAATTACCCGATTACCTAATTACCTGATAAACTAATCAACAAAGCTACCGCTTCACCACCTTCCCAATTCGCTGAGTATTTTCCCCAATAAATTTCACAAAATAAATTCCACTCATCCAATTTTCTGTATTCAATTGATTTGCACCTTCGCTAATTTTTTGTTGAAAAAGAATCCGTCCTGCTAAATCACTCACCACTAAATTTCCATTTTCAGGGACCTCGAAATTAAGCTGCTCCTCAAACGGATTTGGAGAAATTTCCAAAGGATCAATTTTTAAATCATTCGTCGCATCAGTGAATCCTTGGAAGCGTGCAGAAAATTCTTGATAATAAATATTCGCCAAAGTATGATCGTAAATCAACAAAGTATTTTCATCATGAATAGAATTCGCTGAAGCACTCCAGTTATGAGATCCAGTAATTAAAAGCGGTGTTGCACTTCCTTGTGCATAATCGACAATCGCATATTTGTGATGCAAAGTCGGTCCATCAGGCCATTGCGATCCATCGTCATTTTGATAATCTTGTACGTCAATATTATTGGCCAATAAAAAATCATATTCACTTCCATTGAATTCTACGTAGTCGATAATTCCTTGAGTTGTCACGCCTCGGTCGAAAGCATTTTTCACAGCAGTCCCCAAAGAGTTTTCTGTAAAAACTAAAACCGCAAAAGCCAACTCACTTTCCGCTGCGTCAATCGCTTCGACAATTCTTTGAGCCGTTCCATCGGTAGGAGAGAAGTATAATTCTACGTCAATATTATTGATAGAAAAATGATGCGGTGTATTGTCTGATTTTTCATTTCCAAACTTCGAATTGGTCAGCTCAAATTGCGCTCCATCGCTTCCCCACATTTCTTGAAATTCCAAAGTGTATGCTCTCGCCAACGATTGATCTTGAATTGTAATTACATTGTTATAATCCCAACCTAAATTATTAACTGTATGATTCATCGAACCAGTCAAGACCCAAGCATTATCCACATCTTCGCGATCGATGATGAAAAATTTGTCATGCATGATTCCAGTTGTATTTCCTTCGAGGTAAGAAATATTGGTATTCAATCCATCAAAAAGTTCATTGGTTCCCATGTCATCTGAAATCACTCGAACCGTTACACCTCGATCATCAGCTGCATTAATGGCATCCACAATTGCTTGGTTCTCAGCCTCATATATTGTGATGTCCAATGATTGTTGCGCCAAGTCGAGATAGCTAATTATGGTGTCTACGATATTCGGAGTATAGATCGCCAGTTCATCAGTTGCGACCGAATGATCGACCGAATGATTAAAGTAAGCATTCATTTTTCCAGAACTATTTGAAGCAGTTGCCATTACTAAAGTTTGCGAAGGAGTAACTTCTGCGCCATCTTCTGAAAAAGGTTTGACATAATAAATAGTTGCAGGAGAAAGATTTTCGAGAACCACTTCATGAGTAGTGCTCATGGTTAAATCTTCCAAAGTTCCCAATTCCAAAGCATCGGTTAAACCATAAGAAAGTTTAGTGTTGGCAGTAATATTAGTTTCCCAATTTACAGTCAGACTAGAGGTCGTAAGATTACTTTCTTTTGGAGCAACAGTAAAATAAAGTGGAATTTGAATCTCCACATCATTGATCGAACGAGGCTCAATTTTGTATGCACTAAAAGAATAAGTCAAGATACCAGTCACCCCATAATCGATATTCAAATCAGGTGAAAAAAGATAGATTAAATCATCCACGGCAAGTGAGCCACTTCCATCATTTACTTGCCACTCTCCAAATCCAATATCGGTGTTGGAGCAGGTTGCATTTTGTACGGTGACCAACATACCTTCGTAATCTTCATTACTCGCATCACCAGTTGAGAGTAAAGTTGGATCCGGAAGTGTATTGTTAGAAGAGTTAGTCGTGAAGCTCGATACATTCACAATTTCAGTCAATTCAAAGTATTCGTCTACCGTTCCAGTCAAAGTAACTTCCTCTCCAATCGCAGGAGAATTATCTTGATCGTAAATATAAATACCACTTCGAAGCGCCGTTCCATCTTGAATGAAATAACCTTGAGGAGCGACAGCTGTGACAATTCCAGTAGTTGTTACCGACTGACCATCGTAAGGTGAATCAGCATCAGTTCCTTGAATTTCCACAATCGTTTGTGCACTTAAGCAAATAGAAAAAAGCAATAAAAAAGCAGGGAGTAGGATTTCTTTCATAATATTTTTTTTTGCAAAGATAGTCAGAAATGAATCTTTAGTGTAAAAGGGAAGGATGATTTAATGAAGAGGTTTTGTTTTTTTAAGATTTAGGAAAACCAGAATACGTTCAACCGTTTTGTGTTTTTTTTTGAAAAAATAAATCAAATGAAAAATGAAATTAAAACTATTCACTATTTCTCTCCTCCTTCTTTTTATTTTTTCCTGTAAAAAAGAAACAGTAATTCCACCTGGTGAATTGCAAATTACAAGATCAAATTTTCCGATGTAAGTTGGATCATAAGTAAGTGGTCAATATTAAATATAGTTTTTGACGGTCTATTTTTACGCCATTTTCTCCAAAAAAATAATTCCAGACTATAGGGTATATAATGATTTTTTTGAAAAAACTAGCAAGAAAAATTCCTCGTCAAAATTCTATATTTAATAATGACCAATTATTTACTGGATTTATCAATGGTATGAAATTGATTCTTCGGGGACGGAAGAGTTATTGGATGGAAAAATTGATACGGTGAGTATTGTCAAAGATACTTTGATTGGTACGTCGATTTTAAAAAATAAATAAAGAGAATAATTCTAATATATTTCCTTCAGAGGTGATTCAATTTAGAAGAAATTCTCTCGGGTTTTTTGATTGATCCCAACAATGATATTTATTTTTCTTCTAATTTTCTAGATACTCTTAGAGTCATTAACACGAGTAATTTTATTTTTATCTATAAACTGGAAACTCCAAATGCTCTAATTGAAACTACAGCGGGGACTTTCGATCGAGTGACACTTTTTGTACCAGTAGATTGGTTCACCCATTTTACAAATTCGTATTATTCTAGGGGAATAGGGAAGATTCAAGAAACTACCTTCTATTTTAGTTCTGCTAATGTGGGACAATATCACAGGAGATTAATCGAATATTATCTCGAATAAATTTGAAGGAAGTTTAGTTGCTTGACTGCTAGCTGGTTATGTGTTTTTCATTGTAGAAATATTTTAAAAATTAGGAGTGAAAATAATTGTGAAACAAAAAGCATCATAAATGAAAAGAAGATAATCTTACAAATGTTAAGAAAATTCATAATATTTGTAGCAAGAAATATAATATTTCATATTAAGATTCAGTTTTATGTGAATAAAATTTTTACTACCTCTTTATCATAAATCGCTTTAAACATTTCTTCCAGAGGGTTAAAATAATTGATCATGAAATCCAAACATAGCTATCTCCTAATTCTTTTTTTTGTTTTTCCATTTTCTGGATTTGGGCAAAAATCAGTTGATACAATTCCAGTTCCTCAAGATATCCAAACACCAAAAGGTGCCTCTTTGAATATTCCTTTTTCATTGGAGGAGATGGCCATAAGTCCAGAAGTTGCGGTTAAAAGTCAACCTTCTCTTTCTGAACTTGAAAAGGAAGTTTTCGCATTGACGGTACAAAATTTAGGTAGTAAAAAAATGAGTACCCCAATTGATAACCTTCAAATTATTTTGGAAAAAGATTTAGTGCGATTCACTCAGGAATTATCAATCATTGGATTAGAATATCGAAAGCAACGGATTTTAAAAATCAAAAAAGAAGAAACGGAACATGATTTATCTTTTTTGAATCGTTTACATGGAATCAAGGAAACTATCGCTTATGAAAATACGGGTAACTCTGAAAATTTTATCATTTCGGCGGAGCATTTCTTAGATACTTTGTATGGTGAAAATGCGAATGTGTCGGAGCAATTTAAAGATCTTTCTCAAGAGCGATATGATAATTATTTGGCAAAAGATAAAATCGTAAAGTTGAGAATCAATGATGTCAAAGTCGAGAGAAATAGGGGATTGGATGGAGGTGAAAAAAAATATAAATATTCGGGTTTTGTAATTTTAGATTCTTTTGGGAAAAAAGTTAGAATTGAATTTTTCTCGGATGGCTTTATTCGAAGATCTGATGAAAAATTAATGTATGAAGTGGCGAAGGAAGATAATATCGAACAAACGGTCACGCTCGAAGGAATCATTGAAGAGTTCAAATATGGGCGAATTAAGCTAATATCTGAGCCAGACGCTCAAGCATCTTTATCAATTATTTTGATCAATGAATGGATTATTATTGATCGAGATGAGTTGATTCAAGAATTTGAAAAAGTGAAGAAGTTTTGACTGTTATACTGTTTTGATTGTTCAACTGTTTTGACGAGAACAATTCAACAGTCAAAACAATCAACCAAATATCCAAGTTTCAAAAGACGAACCAGTCGCATATTTTTCCAATAAAGAAATCGCATCTCTCATCACTTCTTCCAAATTTTCATGTCCCCCAAAATTAAAAATAGGCATTAGAAACTGTTGTGTTTTTGGAGTGACCATAGTTCGAACAGAATCACTTGTTGGACTTCCAAAAGGGCCATTTTGATCTCGAAAAGTGGGCAAAAATTCAATATTCAAATCACCTCTTCCGATGGCTTCATAAGGTTCGTTAGCTTTGCCGATACTTAGTTGAACATCCCCTTCAATTTTGTTGGCATCATAACCACCGATAGAAAAACCTGACTTTACAGAAGTCAAATTCAACAAGTCAACAACGTTATTTACTTGATATAATCCTTTTCCTTTGACGACTCTACGAAGCAAAGCTTCCGCAGAAAGTCGATACCGTGCAGGATCTTTTCCTAAAGATTTGTAACCAATTCGAGAAGATTGGATAGATGGAATTTTGGAAATATCTTCTACTGAAAGTTGATTTTGTAAGTCGGTCAGTTCTCTCTGAATTAATTCTAAAAGAGTTGGATATTCATTGGTAACTATCAAATTACATTGAATGCAACCCAGTTGAAGTTGAGGACATTTCGATTTGACTTCGGGCGAAATTGAGATTGGAATCATTTTTTTCTTTTTGCAAAAGAAAGGAAAAGGAAATTAAAATCAAAACTTAAAAAATCAAAATCAAAATCAAAATCAAAATCAAAATCAAAAATCTATAAAGTGGAGATTCTTGATTTTCATTTCCCTTGGGTTGAAGTAAGAGCAAATACACGTTGGGAAAATAGCAAATATGGAAAACAACAAGCCCCCTGACTCCTGACCGAGAGTGCAGTGACCAACCTCACTCCTGACTCCTAAATAGAAAAAAAGAAAGCCACCCTATGCTACGTAGGATGGCTTTACTAAAATCTCACTTAAAAATAAACATAAATTATCCTTTAAACCTTTTGGTTGGTTTGGCTCTTTTAACATTATCTTTTCCAAATTCCCAGACGAAGGACATCTCATGTGTACCTCCCGTATATCGATAAATTTCTCCTAATGAGTAATCATAGGAATAGGCAATTTTTCCTTCAGGTAAAATTTGATAACCAAGTGTCATAGTGACAATATCAGTTGTACCATAGGTGAAAGCTGTGAAAAATCTGTCTTGCATCATTCCGATTTTCATCGTCAAAAGTGCTTGAAAAGGAAGGGTCTCCACCTTGCGCAAAAGAATCGAAGGTTCTACACTAAACATGGCTTTCTCTGGCAAGTATCGATACCCTGCGGTAAAAATATATTGCCGAGTTAGTTGTGAAATAGTGCTAATATTTGTGCCGATGGTATTCAATCGAGCTTGCACTAGATTAGGTACTGAAAATCCAATATACATTCTATTACTAGAAAAATAGACACCCAAATTTGCATCATAAACATTCAATCCATTCATCGCATCATTTACAATTATGTCATCTGGATTTTCTAATCCGTCGATAGCGCTATTATCCAAAAAGAATCTTTGGTAGTGTCCAGAGATTCCAATGGACAAAGTATATTTATTGATTCTTACGCGATAAGCATAAGCGAAATTGGCACCAAATCTTCTCAAGGATGCTACTCGATCAGAGAAGACCGTTGCACCTAATCCGATTTTCCCAAAAGGAGCTTGGTAACTAATCAGCGCTGTTTTAGGCGAATTAGGTAAACCAGTCCATTGGAAACGACCATGCATGAAAATGGTATGTAAATTATTAGATCCCGCTGCTGCTGGATTTAACAAAAAAGGATTGAGGTGATATTGTGAAAATGCATTTTCCTGTTGGGCATTGATTTTTCCCAAGCAGAAACAGCAAAGTATGATGAGTAAATTTTTTTTCATTTAAAAACAGTTTTGAGACGTATTATTTTTTTCAAGAAAACAATACATTTACATTTTCTTAGAACATTTATTCTTTTAGCGAATGATCGTCAATGAACCTTTGAAAGTCCTTTTCCCAGTTGGCAACGATACTCGGATAATGTAAAAGTATCCACCATCTGGAACCTGTTTATTTCTTTTCAAACCAGTCCAACTTCCGTCGTAATCAATTGCTTTAAAGACTAGATTTCCCCAACGATCATAAATTTCAACATCATTATTAAATGGGTGAATACAATTCAAAGAGAGGAAATCATTTCGTCCATCTCCATTGGGAGTGATGACTATATTTTTTTTGACGCAAAGTATTTCAAGTGATTTTTCTACTTCGATTTGGGCCTCTTCTTGGCAGCCATTGGCATCGGTCGCAGTCACTCGATACCAACCTGATGCGAGTAAATTGAGTACCTCACCTGATCGAGATTCAGGATCATTCCAGGCGAAATCAAAAGGAACTGCTCCACCTCGAGCAACAACGGAAACTGTTCCATCACCAGGATTAGAAGAAGGAGTACTTTGTAATTCTAATTCGATTGGGTCAGGTTCATAGAGTGTAACCTCGGTTGAAAAAGTTGCGCCATTAGCATCAGTAATAGTTACTTGATGCATACCTGCTTCTAGTTGATTCGTGCTGTCCGTGAATATATTGTTAGACCAATCATAAGTGTACGGAGGAACTGCACCAGAACCAAAAGCAATTGCTTTTCCATCCTCATTTCCAATGCAAGTAATATCTTGGCCATTATAATCTGAAAGTACATCTGCGTATCCTTCCAATATAGTTGGTTGGTTAAGTTCAATAGATGCTTGAGTGCTACATCCATTCGCATCTGTGATGGAAACATTTTGCAATCCTGCGGGGAGAGATTCGTTTTCAAAACCCGTTTCTCCATTTTCCCAAAGAACAGAATATGGAGTAGTTCCTCCACTTGGATTGACTGTTGCAATTCCATCGTCTGATCCATTGATGCTGATATTAAAACCATTATAATCAGAAGTTGCCATCGTTAATCCTTGAATCGGGGCAGGTGCTTCAATGATGCTTTCAGCTGTAGCTGAGCAACCAAATGTACTTGTAATGGTCAAGATATATGTTCCAGTAGGAATATTTTCTAACAATGCATTTACATTTCCAGTATTCCAAGCATAAGTTACATTTGGAGGACTAGCTATTCCTGCGGTCACGTTTGCTTGAATTGCTCCATCGTTTGCGTCAGGACAGCTAATGGCTGCTCCATTATAATCGCTTACGATTTCATTGGTGATAGTAATTTCATAATAACTTAGATCAACTATATTTTCAACAACACAGCCTGTTGCGTCGGTTACGGTGATACTATTTCCACCAGCATTCAAGGCAATTGCTTGAGCTTGTGTTTCGCCATTTCCCCAAAGAAAAGAGTAGGGAGCATTTCCATTATTTACTGCTATCGAAACTTCTCCATCTGTCGCATCAAGACAACTTACCGCCAAGCCTTCATAATCAGAAAGGATAGTTGGAGTTAATTCCATCGCAACAGGAGAAGTCAATTCTATAAATGCAGTTACGGAACAGCCATTGTCATCTGTCACGATTAAACTATTAATTCCTGCCGTTAAATTATTGGCTGAGATATCGGTATCGCCTGAACTCCACTCGTAGGAATAAGGAGTGCTTCCATTTTGAATACTTGCTTCCGCAATTCCATTCGCTGATTCTGGGCAGCTAACATTGAATCCATTAGAGTCAGAAGTAGCGGTAAGATTCACTTCCATTACTGGTGGACATTGCAAACCGAAAATGGCAGTTTTGGAACAGCCGTTTGCGTCAGTTACCGTTAATGGGTAAATTCCACAAGTTAGATTTTCAGAGATTGATTCATCATTCCCAGTTGCCCATTGAAAACTATACGGAGGTGTACCACCTGTTGTTCCTGCTCCTAGAACACCATCAGGTGTGTTCGCACAACTGACTGGATTAATAATATTTTTAGTGATATTTAAAGGAGTAGGATCTTGCAAAGTAATTGATGAATTTAAGCTACATCCGTTAAAATCTGTAACGGTTACGCTGTAGGTTCCTGCACTTAAGTTGTTTCGTTGGAAGCCGAAAGTTCCATTTTCCCATTGATAATTATATGGAGCATTTCCACCAAATACATTGATGGAAAGTGAACCATCTAAAGCGCCTGGGCAACTAATGGCTTGACCATTATAATCAGATGGAGTAAAAACAAAACTCAAACAGCTATTAGAAAATTTAAGTGAAGGACTAGTACTCAAATCTAGATTAAACCCAAACGAAAAAACAGAGTGGAGTATTAAAAATGTAAAAACAGTAGTTATCTTTTTCAACATAAAAAAACGAATTGAAAATATTTAAGACAATATTCTAGGTTGAATTTATAGAATTGTGGGAAGGTATTTTTTTTTGTAATTTTTTTCGTGAAAAGTATCTATAAACTGTGACATGATAGATTGGATTTATCTTGGTGAGAGTGATCTTTTTGGGCAAAAAAAAGTGGTGTTAATCCACCAGGACTAACACCACTAAAAGTTTTTTTTTAATTAAAATCAACGATGCGATATTAAATTCCCATTGGAAAGAAGATCGTTTTTCGTTTTTAAGATATAAAAATATACGCCATTAGAAATGGAAGGAAATTGAATGTTGAATTGAGCGGAAGTTAAACTTTTACTAAGGATTTTTTTTCCTAAAATATCAAAAACATCAAGCGTTAAATCATCCTTTTTGTATTTTTCAAAATCAATAATATTCATTTCAAATTGGAAAGATTCTGAAAATGGATTTGGGGAAATATTAATTTTCACCTCGCTTTTTGTAATCGAATTATTGGAAGAGACAATGCCTTCCCATTTGTACATGATGGAAGGAAAGTCAACAGAAGTTTGACTATTTCCAACCCAACCTAATTCTGATGAGAAAAATTCCACCGCATTATATGGTCGATAGCTGAAGTACTGCCAAGTCTGAGCAGTATCACTTGAGATGGTAGAAAGGCCATTGGTTACTCCCAAAAATTTATATTCAGATCCAGGAATTACAGTCATACAATTTAGTTTAAAATCAGGAAGGGTATCTGCCAATTCCCAAGTGTCGCCGCCATCAAACGTCAACGCAATTTTGGTACTATCACTAAATAAAACTGCACCCTGAAACAAAGTCGCATAAGAAATAATCATTCCTTCCTGTGAATTTCGAAAAGCGGTGGAAACGATTATATCTTTACTTTCAAAAGGAGTTTCGAGCACTTCCCAATCTATTCCTCGATTATGACTTCGGAGAACATGACCTTGAGTAGTGCCAAACCAAAGCGTATCTCCAGCTGTAGCCAACGCATTATTGGCAGCAGTATAGAATGAAGTTTCAGCAGCGCCAAGAGGAAGACTGAGAGGAGAAAGGTTTGCCCAATTTTCTCCACTATCAATAGTATGGGTTATAAATTTGTCATGGATTGCGATGCCGTTGGTATCGTCAAAAAAATGAATAAACCCACCTCCGGCAGCGCCATCAAATTTTTCAGTCCATGATTCTCCACCATCGACAGTTTTAAATAAACCTCGAAGACTATCAGCAGTCAATCCATTAGTGGTAATCCAAGCGGTGCTATCATTGATGCCAAAAATGTCTTGACAGATTCGACCTTCTGCGTCTAGGATTGGGTAGACTTCCCAATCTTCGCCATTATTTTTAGTATGAAAAACCCAAGGAATAGTGGTGCTAGGAGCTGGAGCTGGCGTTCGGTCATAATAAGAAATGCCCCACACGACCTCTTCACTCAAAACAGAAATAGAGGCTACTCGCTGAGTATCAGGAAGTAAATCAAGGCCTGAAGGTTGCCATTGAGCAGGAAGTATGGCGAGAAAAAAAACAGAGAAAATAAATGTAAGTAAGTATTTAGAATGCATAATTTTTGTCTTAGGTTTTTGAAATAGATGAACGAGGTGGTTATGTTGTTTTCTATTTTTAATGCTAAAACTGGGGGTGATTGATTAGGTAATTGGTTTATCAGGTGATTAGGTAATCAGGTGATCAGGCACTTACGAAACTATAATATTTAAACCTAATCACCTAATCACCTAATCACCTGATTACCTGAATTACTTCTTCCCTCCGTCGAGTTCTTTTTGCAATTCTTTTAATTCAGTAAATTTACCTGCTGCTGCCAATTTTGCTTGACGAGCCCAAGTGTCAGGTTTGTGCATTCTGAATCTACTGCCTGCTTCTTCCAAAATATTTCGAAGGACTCCAATTCTTGTTTTAGATAAATCTGCTACCGTATTGATTCCTTTCGATTTTAATATTTTTTCAATTACTGGACCAACACCTTCTACTATTTTCAAATTTTCCATTTGAATTTTTGTAATAGTAGGTTTGCGAGTCGCAGGTGTTTTTTTAGCAACAAGCTTCGGTGTGCTAGCTACTATTTTAGGTGTAGTTTTTTGAACGGTAGTTTTTGCAGTTGGAGTAGTTAATTTGGCTACTGGTTTTGGAGTAGGTTTTTTTTCTACAGGTTTTATAACTGGAGTTACTTTTGTTGGAGCAGGATTAGTTATTTTTAAAATTGTTTTTTTTACTGCTACTTTTTTAGGTAAAGTTGTTTTTCTTTTTTTTGCAGTCGCCTTTGATTTTTTAATTCTGAGAGACTTCGGTAAACGCTTGATTGTTTTTTTAGGGGTTGTTGGTTCGAGTTGACTAAGTGTGGTTACCCGAGCGTTACTTTTTGGCTTTTTTTTGGTAGCCGCTTTTTTAGTTGCCGTTTTTTTAGTTTTCGGTGGATTTGCTTTTTTTGCTTTAAGGGCAGATTTAGCGTTATCAGCTTTACCTTTTTTCTTTGCTTTTTTCTCAGACTGATTTTTATCAAAAAAATCTTTAGCCATTTTATAAGCATTTTCCGCTTGCTTCATTTCTTTTCCCACTTTGCGAAAACGTTGCTTTAAGGCTTTTAAAATTTTCTTATCAATTTTTTTTGACAGATTTTTTTTAACTTTTTTATTACTCATAGATGCTTTTTTTAATTGCTTGATGATTTTCATATTTCACAGTTTTTTTTCCAAAACTAAAAATAATATAAATTTTAGACTTCCCTAAATTGAAGTAATGCGTTTTTCTTAAAAGACTTTCAAGTGAAAATTAATAAACAGCTTCCGCAATTCTTCGAATCGTCTCTACATCTCCCATTGTATAATAATGTAAACAAGGTGCTCCCTTTGCTTTTAATTCTTTAGACTGTTGAATTAACCATTCGATGCCCACTTCTTTCCTAGAATTTGCATCTTTAGCTTTCATCATTTCTTTCGATAACGCTTCAGGCATATTAATGTAAAAAAGTCGAGGAATGGAGTTGAGTTGATATTGTTTCGTCAATGGTTTTAGGCCCGGGACAATCGGAACATTAATACCCATAGCACGACAAGCAGCCACATATTCGAAATATTTTTCATTATCAAAAAACATTTGCGTCACGATATAATTTGCACCAGCATCTACTTTCTGTTTGGCAAAAGCTAAATCAGTCGCTAAGTTGGGTGACTCAAAATGCTTCTCAGGATAACCTGCAATACCAATACAAAAATCAGTTGGAACACCATTTTCGATACCTTCATCAAGGTATTTTCCATTGTTGATATCTTTGATTTGTTTGACCAAGTCTACGGCATGATGATGACCATCAGGTTCGCCAATAAATTTTCCATCAAACTTTCGAGCATCTCCTCGCAATGCCAATACATTATTGATATTTAAAAAATTCAAATCAATCAATGCATTTTCTGTATCCTCTTTTGTAAATCCTCCACACAGTAAGTGCGGGACAGCATCTACGCCATATCTGTGCATAATTGCTGCACAAATCCCAACAGTTCCAGGACGTTTTCGAATAGCCGCTTTTTCATAATAACCACTTTCCCGTTGCTTATAAATAAAATCTTCTCGGTGGTAAGTTACATCAATAAATGGCGGTTTGAACTCCATCAATGGATCCAAAGTATCAAAAATCGCTTTCATACTTCCTCCTTTGAGTGGTGGTAAAACTTCAAATGAGATGAGTGTTTCGCCATTTGACTTCTCAAAATATTCTGTTACTTTCATTGTGAAAAATTATAATAAATAATATGATGTGTTTTTTGAAGATGTAAAAATAAGTATTTTAATGGTTAATGCTGAATGGTTAATCGTTAACTTTTTCCTAAGATTTTGCACCTAAAGTTTGTTATAATTTAGTTAGATATTCCAATCATTACCCCAAAATCTCCATCTAAATCTTTTCGATCCAACGTTGGAATATACGCTCTCGAAACAAACCCATCGAGATAGAGTGCATTATTGCAATTCAATTTTTCCTTAAAAAGCATCGCAAAATCAAAGAGGTTAACTTCTTTTTGGGAAATGACAAATACAATTTCATGTGGAGAGATCACCCCGACGCCATTGCGAATGTTTAAATTAGTAGAACCTTCCTTGAAAATCGGATGCACTTTTTTATCAATCAAAAGCATCGGCCCAGATTGAGTCGCCCAAGTTGGGTTAATATTTTTTTGAGAAAAAAGCGTGCTTGGTAAAACTCCTGCCGAATCATTTTTTATAAAAAAAATGCCATTGGGTTGAAGATAAAAATTGCCGTAGCCATCTTGCAAAGTGTCCAATGGTTTTATGGTTTTTCCATTGTCGATAAAAAGTCCTTGCGGATTTCGATCCCGTTGATACATGCCTGCATTCATCGCAAAAAGTAATTCCTTGTGATCACTTTCCATTTCTTTCTTCAAGTTTTCCAAACTACGAATGAGTTGCCCGTTTTTATTTTTCCAAAAAAAATGGACAGGTGTTTTTTGCAAATCAATTTTTACGATATCGAACTTTTGGTTGCGATAAGTAACTTCTTGGGCATCGATTTCTGTTGCTTTTTGAGAAGCAGTTTGAGCGGAGCAAGAAGTGAAAATAAAGATAAATAAAAACGAAAATTGAAAAATTGAATACTTCATTTTTTTATGTTGCAGCGGGGCTTTCCAAGTCCCGGATGATTAAAAAACATTTTCTGCATTTCATTCTACGGGACTTGGAAAGTCCCGCTACTTCAAAAGAAAACCCGAATTTTCTTCATTAGAAAATTCGGGTTTTTGTAAAAGGTATCGGATCCCTTCGAAGGGATCCGATATCTCATCGCATAAATTATTTTACTCGTTCAATAATCATTGCTGAAGCACCACCGCCGCCATTACAAATTGCTGCCAAACCAATGCTTGCATCTTTCTGATGTAAGACATTATTTAAGGTCGTCAAGATACGTGCTCCCGAAGCGCCAAGTGGATGACCCAAAGCAACTGCACCACCAAAAACATTCACTTTGTTTTCCTTCAATTTCATCTCTTTGTTGAAGGCCATCGTTACCGTTGCAAAAGCTTCATTCACTTCGTAAAAATCAATATCTGACTTTTTGATACCTGCAAATTTCATTGCTTTTTTAGCCGCTTTTGGAGGAGCTGTCGTGAACCATTCTGGCTCGTGAGCAGCATCTGCAAAAGAAAGAATTTTTGCAACAGGTTTCAATTTATATTTTTTCACCGCCTCTGCACTTGCCAAAACTACTGCTGATGCTCCATCATTAATCGTGGATGCATTCGCCGCAGTTACCGTTCCATCTTTAGTGAACGCCGCTCGAAGGTTAGGGATTTTTTCAAATTTTACATTCTTAAATTCTTCATCTTCTGAAACGATAATTGCATCACCTCTTCGTTGTGGAACAGTCACCGGAACTATTTCGTCGGCAAAAGATCCATCGGTAGTTGCTGCTGCAGCTCGCTCATAAGACTGAATCGCAAAAGCATCTTGTTGCTCTCGTGTGAAGTTATATTTTGCAGCAGTCGCATCCGCGCAAACACCCATTGGCATCTTTCCATAAGCATCTTGCAAACCATCTTGCACCAATCCGTCGATGAATTGTGCATTGCCAAATTTATTTCCCCAACGCATTTTTGGTGCATAAAAAGGAATATTACTCATGCTCTCCATTCCACCTGCAACGATGATGTCAGCTTGGCCGATCATAATATTTGCAGCAGCCATCATGATAGCTTTCATCCCTGATGAGCAAACTTTATTGACCGTCGTACATGGCACATTATTGCCGATGCCAGCACCCAATGCTGCTTGTCGAGCAGGTGCTTGACCTAGGTTAGCGGACACTACATTTCCCATCAACACTTCTTGCACTTTTGATGGACTCACCTTCGCACTTTTCAATGCACCTTCGATGGCGAATGATCCCAATTGAACGGCAGAGAAACTAGCTAATGCGCCTCCAAAACTTCCCATCGGAGTTCGTACTGCTGATACGATATAAACTTCTTTCATGTTTTTTTATTAAAATATATTTGGTAAAAATGGTTTGATGCCGCAAAAGTAATAGTTTTTTGGCAATGTTTATAACCTACCGTGACACGGTTTCAAACCATGTCATGGATAATTGAAACACTCTATATTTTATAAAGTTTTTGGAAAATAAAAAAGGGTAGTTTTTTTTGTAAAGGGATCCGATCCTTAATTATCCCTGCTAAACTAATTTACCTGAATTGGAATTGTTTTTTTAAGATTACTTCCTTCGAACGAAAGCCAATAAATTCCAGTTGGAATTGACATGCCTGCAAATGAAATAGTATGCTCTCCTTTCATTTGTTCTCCTTGCAAAAGTGTTTTGACCAATTTTCCTTCTTGATTGAAAATAGTCAATTGCAAGGCTGTTTTTTTATCCAAAGAAAATCGGATTACAGAATTTTCCGTAACTGGATTTGGGAAAACTGCTAGCTCAAAATTATCAGAAAAAATATCATCAATGGAAGTAATCGTATCAGGCGCAAATCCAACCAAAGTAAGTACGTTTCCAGAATGTGGAATTCCTAAAGTATCAATTTCTTTAGCATAACAAATATCTGCTGGACTATTCAAAAATGGAGTGGAAACAACTTCGGGAGGATTGGCAAATGCATTATCATATTTTGCAATTTTGTCTGGAGACCAGTAAGCGATATAATAATTGCCATCATTGTCATCGTCGATTCCGTCGATATTTCCAACGCTCGTCGTGAGGATTGTGCTAACTGAATTGTCGGAAAGATCGACTGCTTTGATCGGCGCATTATTTCCCCAGTTGACAAAAATCAATCGGTTGTTGGCTCCATCAAAGATGATTCCGTTGGGAGTGGAAATAGTATTACTCACGATGACTTCGGAACTAGGGTTGGATAAATCTGACACATCAATTTTGTAAATTTTCTTACCAGAAAAATCAGTTGCATAAAGTGTCGAAACGCCATCGTTGGTCATTCCATTTAAAAAACCAGCGCTTGAAATATTTAAAGTCATCACTTCATTTTCGGTACCTAATTCGAAACCTCGAATCGTCGAACCATCAATTACAAAAAGATGATCTCCCAAAACTTCCATTCCATGTGTGGCTCCTTCCGAACCGAAGAAACTTAAATCACCATTGCTGGCCCGAGCAATAATGCTACTTCCATTGGAAACGAAAAACCGATTTTGCGAAGCGTCATATTCTACAGATTCGACGTTGTTGAGTGTTTGACTTTGTAATTGGAAAGCGCAAATAATTAGAAAAACGAAAAGTTGAATTTTTTTCATGAGTTGTTTTTTGTTTGAAAATAAGGTCAAAGGTATTTTTTTTGAATAGGTGAAAAACGAATGAAAAGAGGTTAGAGAAATGGACGACAAAATTTGGTGGGTATTTTAGACTAGTCGTTAATTGATAATAAGTAATTGG